>Ga0187893_10009672_pt1 | contig 14720 bp, 9 predicted proteins | sample MA1701074metaG_FD_139574 | JGI IMG/M metagenome (GOLD analysis project Ga0187893, IMG submission 139574) | White microbial mat communities from a basaltic lava cave in the Kipuka Kanohina Cave System on the Island of Hawaii, USA - MA170107-4 metaG ...
TCCGACGCTCGCCAACCATGCATTGGCGCTCCTGGCACGACTGTTCCGGCATGGCTCGATCAGCAACCACGGCGCTTTCGTTAACGTCGCCGGGAGCCGGGTGCAGCCGCTCGCGGCCGATCCCGCGGTGTGGCGTGCGCTTCAAAGACGGGGAAAGCGGCGTGTCATTTAAGAGCTGTTGACGGCGAGGAGCTGGCGAGGAGCTGATGAGCATCGATAGAGGTGTTGGCTGAAAACGGATCTCCACAGTCCCCGCGCTCGGGGACCGGGATATGCTGAGCCGCTCGCGAACACTAGACTGTTCGCCGGGAATTCGCCCCCTAGGCGACCGCTAGCCGGTTCGCTGCGGCAGTTCCACGCGTAGGACCACACGTCAAGGTGGATTCCAGAACGCTTCGGCGTTTGTGGTTTCTAGTCGGCCACGCCGGGGGACACCAACGGAGACCGGAATCCGCCGCACGGGTGAACGCCCCGTCCGTCCCCTGGTTTCCCGAAGGGGAAAATTCCAAGCGATCTGAAAATGCGTCCCCTGCTATGTCCTTGTCGCGCCAACCTCGCCGTTGGTGAAGAATGGAGTCCTATCCTGTGGGCGTGTCCCCTTATCCCCGAATCCCCAAGATTGATCCCCAAGGACGGCCGTATGCTCAAGATGCCGTCTACCTCTGGACAAGACCTTAGCTACGAGCCAAGTCGTGAAATCGAATACAATTCCATACCATGACGGCTTGGAATTCGGCAGGGTCGGCGTGGAATCGGTGGGACCCGCATCTGCATGCGCCGGGGACGCAGCTTTCAGATCAGTTCGGTGGCGACTGGAAGGCTTACCTTCGGAAGATCGAGGATTCATCGCCCCGCGTGCGGGCGCTGGGCGTCACGGATTACTTTTCCATCCAGACATACCGGCATGCCAAAGCCCACAAGATAGCGGGCAGGCTGCAGGATGTTGAGCTGCTGTTCCCGAACGTGGAGATTCGGCTTGACATCAAAACCGACAGGACCAGGCCGATCAATATGCATCTCCTGTTCTCGCCGGATGATCCGAATCACGAATGCGAAATAGAGCGGTTGCTCGGGCAGCTTAAATTCGAATTCAATGAGCGGTACTATTTCTGCACCAGTACGCAACTCATTCAGTTGGGTCGGGACTTTGACCGTTCGGCGACCAGCGACACCGCGGCACTCCGGACCGGCACAAACCAGTTCAAGGCTTCATTGCGCGCAATTCGGGAGCTGTTCAAAAACGAGAAATGGCTGCGTAACAATTGCCTTGTCGCAGTCGCGGGTGGGTCCAATGACGGCACGTCCGGATTGAAAGGGGATGATTCCTATGCAGCAACCAGGCGTGAGATCGAAAGCTTTGCCAATATCATCTTCGCCAGCACGCCAAGGCAGAGAGAGTTTTGGCTCGGAAAGCGGCCTGGTCTTGACAAGAGATTTATCGAAGAGACCTACGGTTCGCTTAAACCGTGCCTGCATGGCTCGGATGCGCATAGGATGGAGCAAGTCACGGAGCCGAACCTGGAGCGGTATTGCTGGCTATATGGCGATCTGTCGTTTGAGACCCTGCGGCAGGCGGTGATCGAGCCTGAGCACCGGGTTTCGATAGGATTGAACCCGCCGCCCGAACCTCTTGCCTCGGAGATCATCCGAACGCTAACCATACAGGATGCGCCCTGGGTCGCGACGCCGGAGCAAAAGCTCAATAGCGGGCTGGTGACGATCATCGGCGCACGAGGCTCGGGCAAAACGGCCCTGATCGACATGCTTGCCGCAGGGTCCGGCGCCTTCAGTACGGCTCCGAGCGAATCGTCTTTCCTGCACCAGGCCTCCAAGCCGACAAACCTCCTCGGCGCGGCAGGAGTGAAGCTCGATTGGGGTGACGCCACTACCTCTGACATACAACTCAGCCAAGTCTTGCGTGGCTACGGGGACGACCATAGGCAGTACGTCCGTTACCTATCGCAGCAATTCGTTGAGAGGCTGTGCTCGTCAGCTGGGCTGGCAACTGAACTCCGGCAGGAGATGGAACGAGTCGTTTTCGAATCGACGGTGCAAGAGGACAGGTTCGAGACCGACAATTTCAACGATCTCGCGGCCACGCTCCTCCAACCGGTCCTTGAGACTCGCTCCGAACTTCAGGGGTCCATCAACGGCATCGGGGTAGAGATCGTGCGCGAGGAGAAGCTCAGGGACGATTTGCCCCAGCAAGAGAAGTCCGTCAAGGATATAACGGCCGGAATCGCCATGCTCCGTAAGGAACTTATGGGCCTGCTTCCGAAGGAAAACGTTGAGCATGCAAAAGCGCTTTCAGAACTGGAGGCCATGTGCACACAGTCGGAGCTGAATATCGAAACGCTCCGGCGGCGCAGAAGGCTGCTAGACGACCTAGGCGCGGATGTCAGGCAGACAAGACTTGTCCGGGAACCGACTCGATTTCACGAATTGCAGGGCCGATTCGCGGGGACAGGACTGACCCAGCAGGAATGGTCCAACTTCCGCATGGGATTCGTAGGAGGCGTCGATTCGGTTCTGGAAACCGCCGTCAAGTCGGTGGACCAGACGATTCTCTCCGCTTTCGAGGGTAACCCGAAGCAGCCGGTCAATCTCAAAGCTCCACCGAACGCCACTTGGCCGTTGAATAACCTGCGTGCCGCACGGGATGAAAAGAAGAAGCTGGTCGGCATCGACGCAGAGCGGCAAAAGAAATATGACGAACTGCAGAAGACCCTAGTGCGTCAGGAGGCTACCCTGCGAAAGCTGGAAGTGGATGTAACGCTTGCAAAGGGCGCGGCCGAGCGAAGGAAAGCCTTAATGCAGCGCCGACGGGAGGAATATACCCAGGCTGTTCGGACGATCGTCGAGGAGGAAGAAGTTCTAAAGAAGCTGTACCGTCCGCTGCGCGAGACGTTGGAAGCCTCCGCCGGGACGCTCGCAAAGCTGGCCTTTATCGTCGAGCGCCAAGTGGACATCGAGCGTTGGGTGGAAGCCGGTGAGAACCTCATGGACTTGCGGCTTGAGTCGGCTTTCCGTGGCCGGGGCTCCTTGAGCCAGAAAGCGCGCGAATACCTGTACTCTGCGTGGAAGACAGGCACTCCGGAAGAAGTCGACGAAGCCATGGAGAAGTTCCGGGCAGATCTTTTGGCGGAAGTCAAGGCGGCCCAGCCCGCGAACATCGACGCACAGGAGCGGCGCGAATGGCCTCAGCGGGTAGCGACCTGGCTTTACGATATCAGCCATATCAAGGTGCGGTACAGCATCGTTTATGACGATGTGCCGGTCGAGCGTCTGTCGCCTGGAACGCGCGGAATCGTTCTGCTGTTGCTATACCTCGTGGTGGATATCCATGATCGGCGCCCACTATTCATTGACCAGCCTGAAGAAAATCTCGATCCACAATCCGTTTTCGATGAGCTGGTTCCGCATTTTCGAGCGGCGCGGCAACGTAGACAGGTTATCGTCGTGACGCACAACGCCAATCTTGTGGTCAACACCGATGCTGACCAGGTCATTATCGCCAGCTCGGTGCGACGGGAAGGTGGTGGATTGCCTGTGATCACTTACGAAAGCGGTTCTCTCGAGAATCCGAAGATACGATCTGCTGTCTGCCGGCTGCTTGAAGGCGGCAAGCGCGCTTTTCTAGAACGCGAGCGGCACTATCGACTGAACTGGGGCGCATCGGAAGCGGCGGAGGAGAAATAGAGGGGCGATTTCCTCACGGGCGAATTCGATAGGGAAGCCGAGGACAAGGGAAGCCAAGTACAGTCGGAACGTTCGCGTGTCACGGCGACGGCCTAATTATTAGGACCAGGAAGTCGGCCGGCATCCGGCGATCCCACTGCGACTGCCACTTCGACGAGGTAACGCCCGACTCGTAGATTTGACCCAGCCCGAAGCTGCCCCAAAGTCCCACTCCGGGAAGTTGAGTCGGATTAGTCGCGAGCAACACCGCTCTGCTTTACAAACGCCTTCCCGAAGTGTCGAGCCACCGGGCCTCCTCGGGTGAGTCGCGGGACCAGGCAACTTAGTCGAGTGCCTCATCGCAGACGGTTCGATAGCCGCAGGCGTGACAACGACCCGCCAGCATGTGATCCCGGTGGACGGTCCGCGAATTGCGCGCTTCGCGCATTTCGGCGAGGATCTGAAGAATTCGGTTGTGGCCCTCCAAGGTGTATCGGATAGGCCAGCCCCGATTAGCATACTGAATGATTCCGTGAGATGGTGTCTCCCCGAGGGAGTCCTCGACGAGCACACAGTACGTAGTCAACTGAGCCGCCTCACTCACATGCGGCCCGGAGGGCGGGCAGCGTCGCGATTTTAGTTCAACAGGGACCAGGCCACCGGCCGCTTGCACCAGATAGTCTGGCTTCCCGGTCAAGCCATAACGGAAGGACACCAGAGGACGCTCGATAGCGCGGCGACGGTCGGTGTCCTGGTATACAACGCTACCGCCTGGAAGCCCGCTTTGAAGGATTCGTCGGCGAGCGTGCGCCCACACGAGCAGAGCCAGTAGAAAGACGACGCCAAGGATGAATGTCAGCGGGACCATAGGTGGGCCGTCTGAACCAGGACGAAAATCAGAAGGCAGAGGAGCATGACAACGCCGGCCACGGCCCGCCGTTGGCGGGCAACTCGCAGGTCGTGGTTGTGGGACTCGTGATATCGGGTTCCAGCCGCTCGCTCTTCCGCGAGTGAGGAAACATACCCGCGCTGACTCAGGTGCCACGCTTTCTTGCAGTAGCACCAAGTGCCAATCTCGGACGCGGAAATGAAGCGATCGTCGCGGCGCACCAGTACTCCGTTAGGGCGTCTCCACCGCGAGTTGTCACTTGAACCATAAAGTGGCCGGAGTCTGAACCATAAAGTGGCCGAAGTTTGCTCCCAACCCCTGTGTTTGCGTTGGCCGTCTGCACAGTTCGGGTGTCATGGAACCATATCGTGGCCGCGAGTACCCGGTTGGAAGCATAAGATGGCCGCAAGTCGCCTGCATCGTGCTGGCTCGGCGGCAATTCGAAACGCACCAACAAAACTGTTGCGTTTTATCTGTATGTGCGCCATACTACGCACATACAATGCCGAAGGATGAAACGCCGGAGGAAGTCAGACGGTGGTTCCTGTCAACCGTCCAGAAGATGTGGCCCGTCGCCGAAGGGTCGCTCTCACTTCGCAAGAGTCCGTGCGTTCGAAGGAACTGCCAAGCCTGCGCGAAGGGTGAGGGACACCAAAGCTACATTCTCTATGGCCGAAGCGCGGGCCGGCGGTCGTCGGTGTATGTGCCGGATGCCCTGGCACAACGGGTTCAGACGGCCATCGACAATGGCCGGGATCTCCAGGAGTTAATGTGTCAGGCGGGAGTGCGCTACGTCAACGCCTTGAAGACGGCGCGCCGCAAACCTTGATTTGGCGCTCTCGCGCTGGACCAGGAGGAGGCAACAGTGCTAAGCCGGGACGATCTGTTGACGCTATACCAGCGGCTGGGTCTCTCAGATCAAGCGCGAGCGGTAATTGATGATGTCCGCTCCTCCGACCCCGCACGCCGAGTCCGTAGCGGCCGGGGCAACGTTAGCGGACGGTACCCCAGCAAGAAGATGGGGGTAACGATTCAGTTCGAAAGCCACCGGGTCGAACTGGCCGCCATCTACGAGATGGAACACGATGCACATGTGCTGGAATATTTCGATCAGCCTCCATCGATAAAACTTCTCTACGACAGTGCGAACAGCAGGGGCATGGGGGTGCTCCACACACCGGACTTCTTCGTGGTCCGCGACGATGCGGTTGGTTGGGAGGAATGGAAGACGGAGGAGGACCTCAACCGGCTCGCCGAACACAACCAGAAGAGGTACCAGCGCGATGAGACAGGGCGATGGCGCTGTCCGCCAGGCGACGCGTACGCCTCGCAGTCCGGACTTTACTATCGAGTTCGATCGGCGCAAGAAATCGATTGGGTCTTTCAACGGAACATACAGTTTCTCGATGATTATCTCCGGGCCGACTGTCCCGCATGTGGACCGGGGGTTGCGGAGAGACTGCTAGGGCACGCCCTCTCAGCCCCAGGGCTCTCGCTGGAGGCGCTGTTCGAAGTGACGCAGGGCGTTGCAACGCGCGATGAGATCTATTCGCTAATTGCGACGGGCTTACTGTCGGTAGACATCCGAAGCGCGTCTCTTCGCGAACCGGCCCGCGTGGTGGTGTTTGCGCCTGGTGACCAGCAGTTGCAGAAAATCGCTGGAGGGCGGCCAGATGCTTCCCTTCATGCTCCGCAAGCTCTCCGTCAGGCGATGGAGCCTGAGGTATGGAAGATGCTGTCCAATGCGGACGAACAAGATTTGCGGATGGCAAATTTGCGCTGTCGCGTGGTCCGCGGGCACCTTCAGAACGGCTCGCGCGATGCCGACCCTTCCGTCCCGTCTCGTACGCTCCGGCGTTGGGCTGCCAGCTATCGCGCAGCGGAAACAAAGTACGGGAACGGATACATGGGACTGCTGCCGCGTTCGCACGATCGGGGAAACTGGACCCAACGCCTGCCAGAAAGCACACGCCTCTTGATGAACGAGTTCATTGCCGGCGACTACGAAACGCTGAAGCAGAAGTCCATATACATTTCTTGGATTGGGCTGAAGCGAGCGTGCGAAGCGCGGAATATCCAGGCCCCGAGTTACAAGACATTCAGTCTTGCAGTCCGCGCGAAGGCGGGCTTCCAGCAGACTTTAGAACGGCAAGGGCGGAGGGCCGCATATGTCCAGGAACCCTTCTATATCGAGCTCGATCTGAAGACGCCCAGGCACGGGGACCGTCCATTCGAGATTGGACACATCGATCACACCGAGTTGGATGTGGAGGTAGTTTCTGGCCATACAGGCCAAGTTCTCGGGCGGCCCTGGATGACTCTCTTGATCGACGCCTTCAGCCGGCGCGTCCTTGCATTCTATGTGACCTTCGATCCGCCCAGTTATCGTTCCTGCATGATGATTCTGAGAGAATGCGTGCGCCGTCACCAGAGACTACCGCAGATCGTCGTGCTGGATGGAGGGCGCGAGTTCGACAGCGTCTATTTCGAAACTTTGCTGGCCCGTTATGAATGCACGAAAAAGACTCGGCCGCCGGCCAAGGCGAGGTTCGGATCGGTGTGTGAGCGCCTCTTCGGGATCACAAACACGCGCTTCATTCATAATCTCGCCGGGAATACCCAGATTACGCGCAACGTCCGCCAAGTGACCAAGTCGGTCAATCCGAAGGAGCACGCAAGCTGGCCGCTGCCGGAGCTGTACGACTATTTGGCGGAGTATTTCTACGAGGTCTACGATACGATCGACCACCCTGCGCTTGGGCTGGCGCCGCGAGATGCTTACCAACGTGGCGTGGCGGCGACTGGAGCCCGGCCGCATCGGCGAATTGCCGACGATCTGGAATTTCAGATGTGGACGCTGCCGACCACCGCGAAGGGCACAGCCAAAGTTGCGCCCGGGCGCGGCGTGAAGATCAATCACGTTTATTACTGGGCGGAGTCTCTGCGCGATCCCACCCTCGAGCATAGCCAGGTCGGAGTGCGGTATGACCCATTCGACGCCGGCGTGGCCTATGTTTTTGTCGGCGGCCATTGGGCGCAATGCCACTCGGAGTACTATCTCGCGTTTCGGGGCCGCTCCGAAAAGGAAATCGCACTCGCAAGCGCGGAGCTACGAAGGCAGCAACAATGCCATTCTCAGGGACTTGAAATCACCGCCAAGAAACTGGCCGGGTTCCTTGCGTCAGTCGAGTCTGAAGAAGCGCTCCTCCTGCAAAGACAACGCGACCGGGAAAGCCGCGATGTGCGTAACCGCGCTCCCGCCATAGCTACCGACGATTCCCATGGGCCCGGCGCCGGTCCCCAGGCGCCAGTGGAGGATGGAATGGAACGAATGGAGAACGCGCCGAAAAGCTGTGAGATTTACGGTGAGTTCTGATGACAACGCCATCCGAATTTCCAGCGCCGCTGTTGAATTCGCCGTGGCCGGCCAGACTGAGGCACTTTCAGGATTTCACGGTCGCTCATCCTCGTCTGGTCGATGCCAAGGAACGGCTTCTCGCCGCTATTCGAGAGTGCGCTCCGAACTCGGTTATTCTCGTTCTCGGACCAACCGGGGTGGGCAAGACGACGATGCGCCTGCGGGTCGAGCAACTCCTCACTGCGGAGTCGCTCGCGACTTTGCAGACCGACCCGGCGCGGCTGCCCGTAGTGAGCGTCGAAGCGGTAGCGCCGCCATCCGGCAACTTCAACTGGCGCGATCACTTCAGACGAATGCTGTACGAAATGAACGAACCGCTGATCGATCAAAAACGCAAAATGGAGGGTTGTGATGGGGACGTCCATTTCATGCCCGGCATAAAAGCGCATGGCGAACAGTATCACTACGCGGTGGAGCAGGCGTTGCGCCACCGCCGGCCACGCGCCGTACTGGTTGATGAAGCACAGCATCTGGCGAAGATGGCGTCCGGACGGCGGTTATTGGACCAGTTAGATGTCGTCAAGTCTATTGCGAACCGCACCGGCACCGTGCATGTTCTATTTGGAACCTACGATCTGCTGGCGTTCAGAAATCTCAGTGGGCAACTGAGCCGCCGCAGCGTTGACGTGCATTTTTGCCGTTACCGCGCCGGCAACGCCGAGGATCGCAGAACCTTTCTGAACGTCCTCGGTTCGTTCGAGCGGCAGATGCCACTTCCTGAGCTGCCAGAACTGGTAGCCAACTGGGAGTTCTTATACGAACGCAGTATCGGCTGCGTGGGCGTGCTGAAAGAATGGCTGGTGAGAGCGCTCGCGGCGGCCTTAACCCGAGGTGCCTCGAAACTCACTCTTCGGGATCTGGCGGCACAGGCGCTAACGATCTCGCAGTGCGAGAAGATGCTGGCCGAGGTAACAGAAGGCGAAGCGCGATTGACGGAGAGCGACGGAGCCCGCTCGCGTTTCCGCTTAGCGCTCGGATTGCCGGACATAGAGGTTGACCAAGGCCGGATGACGGCGCCTGCTCCGGCTCAACCGCGCACAAAGCCAGGCCAGCGGCACGCCAAGAGAGATCCAATCGGAAAGCCGGTGCTTGTGCATGCGACCAGTGGAATTTGAGTGCTGGGAAGTGATGGTTCCGCCGATTCCCAAGCGGAGCCGGTTGTACTCGCTCGAGCCGATGAATGTCGGTAGGGCCGAGGTGGAAAGCCTGACCGGATACGTGGCAAGAGTTGCCGAAGCACACTGCGTAACCGTCTCCGATCTGGTCGGCGCCGAATTGTCCCATCCCGAATGCCCGACTCCGCTATTCACTCCTTCCGGCGAGAAACGCTCGAATTTCTTCTATACCCAGTTGTACTCATTGAATGGAATCACGGATGTTCCCCGGAAGTGGGTCAGCGTTCTGGAGACGGCCACACTGCGGCCGGGACTTTCCGATTTGACACTCCTGGCGTTTGCAGACCTGTTTTCCGAATCGCACCTGTTCAGGAATGTGAGCGCATGGTGCCCAAGCTGTTTTGAGAGTCGACGCCGCTGCGGTGTCCGTTACGAATCCCTGTTGTGGGCTATTGGAATCGTGAAGGTATGCCCTCTTCATAGCGAGCCTCTCGAAGAGGTTTGCCCGCACTGTCGCCGCCGGTCGGGGCCACTTGCTGCTCATACTCGACCGGGCTACTGTTCCCGGTGCGGAGGTTGGTTGGGCAGCGGCGGCGGGTCGACAGAGAAATCGTTGAGCGAATCGGATTTTGAACGTGAGATTTGGATCGCGAAATCGATCGGTGATTTGCTCGCTGCAGCTCCAAGACTGCAGGGTTCACCGCTCAGGGAACATTTGCGCGCCAATCTGTCCGCCTGCATCGAATCTGCCACATACGGCAACATCCTTGCTTTCGCGGATATCACGCGGACCTCGCGTGGCGCGCTGCGATACTGGGTTTCGGGCACGCATCGTCCGCAAATCGGCGCTCTTCTACGAATGTGCTATCAGATCGGAGTCCCTGTGACGCAGTTGCTTGGCGATCCGGCGGCCGATATCGACATCGCTCCTCTACGCAATGATCGAGGAATTCAGTTGCGGCGTCGTGGAGACGAAGTCCGCCTCGCCCTGGAGCGGGCTCTAACGGAAGAACCGCCGCCCAGTGTACCCGAAGTTGCGCGGCGCCTGCGTTTTGCCAGGGGAGAGCGCCTGTACCAGATCGACCGCGCTCGGTCGGAAATGCTTGCGGCAAGGCATCGCGCCACCATCCGGGCATTACAGCCGAAGCCTTCGAGAGCAGTTCGGAAGTGCGAGCGACCCCAGATGAAGCGCGTATTGGAGGATTCGCTGGCTCGCGAATGCTCAGTATCGGTTTCTGCAATTGCCGCGCAGAATGGATACGCGAACGCCGGTTGCATCAGGCTGGAATTCCCCGATCTTTGCCGGGCCATCGGCCAGAAGATCGCTCAACGGAAGAAAACCGAAATGAACGGAAAGGGAGAGATCCTGAAAGCCGCGCTGGAAGAAGATCCGCCGCTCACGGCGGAGCAGATGGCCGGAAGACTGGGTTTCAGGTGCCCTGGAGTTCTGCGTCGAAACTTTCCTGCGCAATACCAAGCGCTTCTTAGGAAAAGAATGGCTTACGAGGAGTCCCAAAGAAAGCAGTTACGTTCTGACCTGATCAGTGCGCTGGCGGAGAATCCAGCACCGACTGTTCCCGCGGTATGTCGGCGGCTTGGTATCTCTACGAGCCGGGTTTACTGCCTGCATGGGGACTTGGCGCGCGCCATTGCGGCCAGACATTTAAGGGAGCGCGCTGAATCAATGGAGCGGCGTCGCGAGTTGTTGCGCACCGAGGTATTTACCATCGTCAAAAACATGCTTGCCCGGGGGGAGCGTCGATTCAGGCGCGTGTACAAAAGATGCTCAGCGCAGATTCCTTGAAGGCGTGGAAAACGCTCGGCCGGTTTTTGAATGAGGCAACGGGAAGTGTTTGCGGCGTTCTCGCGGGTAACCGTCACGACTCGTTCTTCCAGTCCAACCCGGGACGCAACACGGCATCATTTCTTTTTCGAGCCACGGGATTTCCCGGAGACACTTGACTGTTTCAGGCGCCTGCTGCCACCGCCCTGTACGCGGACCTTGCCCTTTCCATCGGGCACTGCCGGGGCCATCTTGCCGGCTTGCGCCTTCTGGCGCTTTGGCTTTGCGGGGCTCGCGTCCGGAGCCATGTCCAATCCAAAGAGAGCGGAAAGGTCTTCGCCGCCTAGAACCTTCTTTGCGGCCGGCGCCTTTTTGGCCAGGGGAAGCGCCTGTCCGGCCCCGGCGATGAGCTCCTTCTCGTCCACGTCGTGCAACCGGAAGAGTAGGTCGGGCTGTTGGTCCAGCCTTGCGCCGATGCCGTAGAGCACGGCCGCAACGTGCTTGCACATATCGGCCCAATCGGGACAACTGCACGAAAGCTGGATTTCGTCAGGCGATGGGAAAAGGCCGGTTTTCTGCTGGCAAACCCGCTCCATCACACCCTTGGAGAACCGTCCCTGCAGAAGTTCGATGAGGGAATCGATCGCTCCAGCGCAATCCTTGCAGATGGATTCCCAGCGCGCCTTCGCGACCGGAGCTACCCTCACCTTAACCTTGTAGATCTCCGAGCCGCTGACCAGGGCTTTGATTTCGCCAGGCGCAATCTGAAGATCGATCACGGAACCGTTGCGCACATAGGTCCGCCCGCGTGGCAAGCGGTTTTCAAAGTCGCTATAGCGTTCCAGGTTGTCGCACCAAGCCTTGCCCCAGAAGGTCTTGACGATAGTGCCGCCTTCCACCACCACCGGCGAGACTGGATGGCCCTTCTTTTTCAGCTTGGCCATCTCGCCGGCCGCTTTCCTGCGCCGTTGCGCCACGGAAACATAGGGTCTCCATCCGTAAAATCCCATCGAAGTCACGTCTCCTTTAGCGCTTTATTGATGTCGAGCGCTACCAGCTTGAGCAACTCCTCGTCTTTCATTTCCGTCAGCAGCAGGTCGGCGCCGCCTTCCAGCAAATCCGTCGAGAGCTGCCGCTTCGATTCAATAAGCTGGTCGATTTTATCTTCTACAGTACCGCGGCACACGAACTTGTGCACCAGAACATTTTTGGTTTGGCCGATGCGGAAGGCGCGGTCGGTGGCCTGGTTCTCCACCGCCGGGTTCCACCAGCGGTCGAAGTGCACCACATGCGAGGCGGCAGTCAGGTTGAGGCCCGCGCCGCCGGCCTTGAGCGAAAGAACGAAAAATCCCACGGCTTCGTCTTCCTGAAAGCGGCGCACGATTTCCTTGCGCTGCTTCACCTCGGTCTCGCCATGAAGAATCAGGCCGGGGCGGCCGAACACCGATCCGAGGAAGCTCGCCAGCGGAGCGATCACCTCCCGGAACTGGGTGAAGACGAGCATCTTCTCCTGCTTCGCGGCAATGACCTCCGCGATATCCCGCAATCGGGCCCATTTGCCGCTATCGTCTTCGCTCCAACTGCCATCTCCCAGCCACTGCGAGGGGTGGTTGCAAATCTGTTTGAACCGCATCAGGAACGACAAAACCAGCCCTTTGCGCTGGATCCCCTCGGCTTCCTCAAGTTGCGCCGCCATTTCCTTCACCGACTGCTCGTAGAGGGCGGCCTGCTTGCGGCTGAGCTGGCAGAATGCCTTCATTTCGGTTTTGTCCGGCAGGTCGGCGATAACGGTCTTGTCGGTCTTCAAGCGCCGCAGAATGTACGGCCGCACGAGCTCGCGCAGCGGGCCGTAGGAATTGTGCGGCCGGTTGGCAAGGCCTTTGATGAAGTTGGTGAACTCCTTCGACGATCCCAGCAGCCCCGGGTTGACGAAGTCGAATATGGACCAGAGATCCCCGAGGCGGTTCTCGATGGGCGTGCCGGTGAGCGCGAATCGCGCCCGCGCCTTCAGCGCTTTGACGGTCCGGGTCTGCTTGGCGTCGGGGCTCTTGATGGCCTGGGCCTCGTCGAGGACGACCAGTTGCCAGGCGGCTTCTGCGATCCACGGCACGCGGAGGAGCGCGCCGTAGCTGGTAATCACCAGGTCTACGTCCGCGAGCCGCTCCGGCGCAACCGTCTTGAGAGCGGCAGCCGGAAGGGCCGACGGATGGGCAATGATCGCCTTCAACCCAGGCGCAAAGCGCTCGATCTCCGATGCCCAGTTCGCCAGCAGCGAAGCCGGGGCTACCAACAGGCTTGGCTGTTGTTGGCCAGCCGTTTGGTGCTTGAGTACGAGCAGCAACGAGAGCACCTGAATGGTCTTGCCCAGCCCCATGTCATCGGCCAGGCAGGCCCCGAGACCGAGTTTCGCGATGAGGTAGAGCCAGCGAACTCCCACCTGCTGGTAGGGCCGCAAGGTAGCGTTCAAGGCCGCGCCAGGGTCGATGCGGGCCAATCCTTCCGGGCTGCGGAGACCTTTCAGCGTCTCGGCGAGCCAAGGGCCGGCGACCACTTGAGACCACTCGGTGTAGCCATCCGCGGAGGCATCGCCGTCTGTGACAGCGGCGCCGGCGAGCAAACGAACGGCTTCGCGAAAGCCGAGCCCCTTCTCCGCAGCCGTGCGCTCGACCTCGCGGAAGTGCTCCAACATGCGGCGCAGCCGCTCCTGGTCCACCTCGACCCAACGGCCTCGGACCAGCGCCAGGCCATCGGATTTCGCCAAGAGGTCGTGGATCTCGGCGGCGGTCAAGCGTTCGCCATCGAGAGTGACTTCCATGTGGAAATCGAGCAGCGCGTCCTGGCCCAGTCCCGCCGGCGCCTTGCCACCGATTTGCGCGGACACCTGGGGGCGCGGCGGACGGTCAGCCCGCCAGGTCGCTGGCATTCGAACCACCACCCCGGCGCTTTCCAGTTGTGGGACGTCTCTCAAGAGCTGAATGGCTTCGTGGGGCGTCCACCGGAGTGGGTGGAAGATCTCACCGGCGTCGACGAGGGTCTTCAGCCACGCGCAAGTCTCCGACGCGCGCTGCACTGGAAGGAGCAGAGACAGCAGACGGTCCTTGTTGGCCGTGCCGGCATATTCACCGAGAGCCTTCCCCAGCGGAAGATGCTGGGCCTTGGCATTCGCGGACAACCGCGTGGTATAGGTCGCGAGAAAGGCGAACGGCGCATCCGGGTCTTTACTATTTTCGGCCAGATTGAAGTGCACGCGGCCGACCAGGTTCCACGCAGGGTTCCGGCGCTTTAGGAAGTCCTGCATACCACATTTCGACTCTGCCAGTTCGATGCCGAATGCGGCGTCCAGTTCCTGCCAGAGGGCGCCAAGGACCTCCGGGGTGAGATACTCCGCGCCAGTCATGGGAGGCGCCGCCAGGATTAGCCGGTCCAACTCCGTGGCGGGCGGCGCCGGGACGCGCACTTTCCGTGGTGTCGCATCGGCATCCGAGTGGGTGCAGAGGGCGGTCACGTACCATGCGCCGAATTCTCTCCAGTAGGAGAAAACAGGAGGAAGCGCGGCTCCGGCTTCAGCCGCTCCGAGTTGTAGAAGACCATGGCCCGATCCTCGCTGGAAGGCATTCCGCAGGCGTTGAGCAAGCTCGGGGTCGAGGGGCGGCGCGTCAGCACCTTCGACTATCGTGAGGCGGCCGTGCGGAGACAGCGTCGGAGCAACCGAGACTGAACCCATGCAGGGGAGTCTACCAGCTTGACGGACTACCCGCCCGACGGCAGGTGGTTGTCATCATTGTCGTCAGCGGCCAGGTTATGGTTCAAAACGGCCATTTTATGGTTCAAGTCACA
>Ga0187893_10009675_pt1 | contig 14718 bp, 13 predicted proteins | sample MA1701074metaG_FD_139574 | JGI IMG/M metagenome (GOLD analysis project Ga0187893, IMG submission 139574) | White microbial mat communities from a basaltic lava cave in the Kipuka Kanohina Cave System on the Island of Hawaii, USA - MA170107-4 metaG ...
AAAAGCTGGACGTGATTGGTCTGTTATGCGTCGAGTTCTTTCATACGCGGTCCGGTGACTTGTTGATCAACGAACTGGCTCCGCGTCCGCATAACTCCGGACACCTCACTTTCGATGCCTGTGTCACGAGCCAGTTCGAGCAACAGTTACGCGCCGTCTGCGGTTTGCCGCTCGGTTCGACCGAAATGCTGCGCCCAGCGGCTATGGCTAATCTTCTGGGATCGCTGTGGCGGGATGGAGAGCCTGACTGGGGTGCAGCCTGCGCGTTTCCAGATGTCAAGCTGCACCTGTACGGCAAACTTGCGCCCAAGCCCGGACGCAAAATGGGGCACCTTACCGCGCTCGCCGACACTCCGGAGAAAGCCTCACACGAGGTATTGCGAGCCCGCGCAGCCCTGTTGCATTCCACCTGAGTACCTGCGTCTCAGCAAGTGGCTCCCCTCGTCGATAGCCAGCTCTGTGGCTTGGCTCCAGCGGATGGATGTTCCGATCGAAAATGTTGGAACTCGACAAGCGGTCATACATGTTGTTCGACGGGGATTGCGGTATCTGCACTTGGTTCGCCGACATCGCCATGCAGATGGATCGCCGGCGGCATTTCTATATCGAGCCGTACCAGCGCGTGCCAGAACCCGAAATCCGGCCGTTTGGCATCAACCATGCCGATTGCGGTCGGAAACTCCGAGTGATCAGCCAGAAAGGAACGCTGCGCAGCGGCGCTTTCGCGGTGAACTATTTTTTGAGCCACTATTACCCCTGGAGATTGTTGGTGGCCTTGCTCTATCTTGCGCCGCCCCTTCTGCTGGTCGAAATGCTCGTGTACGAACTGGTCGCCAGGAATCGAAGACACTTGTCCCGCTGGATGGGAATGAAGGCCTGTCTGCCGCAGAAATAGCCAAAACCTCAACCCACACTGCCGGTTAACGACGGGGCAGACGCCGTCAGAAATTCGTTACTCCGATTTGCAATCGGGCCGTGCTCGAGCTGGTTCCTGGTTCAAGCCCAGGCGGCATCCTTTTTGAGAGGTGAGGCGTCTCATGACTGTCGGCATTAGCCCTCTCTGTTGCACAAGGGCTGGTTCGCCGCCAGCTTTCGTGGTTGGATACAAAGAATTCTTACCGTTTGGCTGCAAAGCATATAGAATTCGATTGCATGCCCAAGATTACCTTTGAAAGGAAGTACCGCTTATGAATAGCTTCACCGATGGGAAGCCCTTGGATCAGCCCACGGCGGCAAGTCCGGTAGTGATCAGCCGTGCTAAGACCAGCCCTCGCTACGGGTTGTTCGGGTTTCTGATTCTGCTCGTCATCATCGGTTATACGTTTTATGACCTCCAGGCCACCAAGAAGGAACTCAAGCAGTCGCAACAGGCCCAACTCGCAGCGTTCGAGGAAAAACTGGGGTCCCAGCTGAGCGCCAACCAGAAATTGATTGCAGAGCTGGATTCAGATGTCAAAGTGGTTGGCGACAAGTTGGGAGTCACCAAGAAGGAACTCGACGGCGCGCGTGCCTACGCACAGCGTCTGAAGACCGAGCAGGAACAATCGGTTGAACGCCTGAACGCCCAGATCTCGCAAAAGGCTGACACGCAGCAGCTAAGCGCTTTGAAGGATGAGGCCACGACGAAGTTTGGCGCTGTCTCCAAAGACGTTACGGCAGTACGAACCGATGTGGAAACGACTCGCAAGGAGTTGGAAGGTACACGGCGGGACCTGGTCGATGTGAAAGATACCCTCACTCAGCAGATTGCCCGCAACCGTGACGAAGTGCAGCAGCTGAGGTTAAAGGGTGAACGGAATTTCTACGAATTCGAACTGGACAAGAAGAAGAAAGTCGCCTTGGTAGGCGATGTTCGCATTTTGTTACTTGACGCGAACGCCAAGAAAAAAAGCTATGGAGTTCGAATCGTGGTCGACGACAATCAGCTCGAGAAAAAGAATCGTACGGTGAACGAGCCCGTACAGTTCCTGGTCGGGCGAACCAAACTGCGTTACGAACTGGTTGTGAATGACGTTCAGAAAGACAAAATTGTTGGCTACTTGAGCACGCCCAAAGACAAGGGTCTATCCGCCGAAAGACTGTAACATAAACAACGACTGCCGGTTGCTGTGCCGGCGATCGGCCGGCAGTCGTTCCGCCGTGCCCTTGGCCTTCAAGAACAATCAAGTCCCAGTAGTCAACCGCTCATCTGTTTCTAGCCCGATTCAAACAGGAAGATGCAGGTTTTCGTTTCGAGAATAACCCCCTTTCATTCCCAATCGAAAAAGTCGCGACAACAATCCGGGTTTTGAAACCGGAAATCCAAGTCACCCGAGGTATGCAAACCATGAAAACGCCTGACGAAATTCTTAAAGATCTCGGCTACCCGCTCGAAAAGACGACCCCTGAAGGTAAGCTTGTCGACTCTCTGGTCGTCGACGGAACAACACTCTATGCCTCTGGCCAGGTCGCCTTCGACGGTGATCAACTGGTCAGTAAAGGCAAGGTGCCGTCGCAAGTCAGCCTGGAGGCAGCTACCCAAGCTGCTGCGCTGTGTGCCGCCAATTTGCTACGGGCCGTGCGGAAGCGCCTTGGATCGTTGGATCGAGTTGAGCGCGTTTTGCGCATCACCGGCTATGTGAACGCAGACCCTGACTTTACCGACGAGCACCTGGTTATCAACGGAGCCTCACAACTGGTGCGCGACGTTTTCGGAGAAGCAGGCCGCCATGCTCGCACGGCGCTGGGGCTGGCCCAGTTACCACTGGGTTCGTCGGTTGAAGTGGAGATGATCTTGAAGGTCAAGAGGGACTGAGGCGATCTACCTGCAAAGGCGGGTCACCGATTCGGGGATCGGGACCCGCTGAAGGTGCACACAGCAATCGCACCTTCAGGAAGACTCCAGCACCTCGTCCACCCGGGCAGTACCTACATCTGAGTTCGCCGAAGCCTCTTCATGGCCCGCTGCTATTTGATCCGGTGTTCGACCACGCTGCTGGACCAAGTGCGCGGCCCCATCTGAAGGTAAAGCTGGCATTCAGTGACTGAAAGGGCAAACTCCGTGCGCCGCTCCATGAGCCCTGCAACCTCGTCGATAAAGCGAGGATCGAAGGCGCGAATCGGGATCTCAGCCGCCCTATGAATCTTCTTGCCAGCAAACTGTCGTAAGAGCTGTCCGGCATCGCGGTGGGTATAAACCGCGGCCCGATCGGCAAGTTTGCTGCCCCGGTGCAGTCTTTCCGCATCCGGCATGCCGACTTCAATCCAAGCCGTTACGCGGCCCGTAAGGTCACGCACACAAACGGCAGGCTCATTTCCAGCCGCGACGCCCTCTGTGAAACCGATACCGTCCCCGTACTCCAGGCAGTACGCCAATATCCGCGTCAGCATGAACCCAACCGTCTCCGAAGGCTGGCGCGCCACGCGCAAGTCGAGCTTCTCGTATACGCCGCGGTCGATGTCGGCCAGGTCGATGGCCACGTTGTGGATTGTCGCGTTCAGTGCCATGGTGTCCCCAAAAGCTTAGACCGCCGCCTGCTCTGTAACATCGCTATACCCAACGCAGCCTCACACTCTGTGTTTTCGTGCAGGCACCTATGTTTCTTCCTCCCTGCGATCCCCATGGTAAGGCGGAGCCAGAGAGCTACCCCTTAGATCTGGCAGCTTTCTTGGCTCACATCCGTCGACGGCTTGCTGAGAGAACCTTCGCACCCGCCAAGCAGAAAAGCGCCGCCACGTGAGCGCCAAGCCAGTATAGACCAGCACAGCAGCACCCGCTGACACAATTCCCGCGATCGTCTGCCCGACGATGCCTGCCACTTCTCCTGTGTGCGCAAAGCGTAGAATCGTCCGGACGCGCCGCCCAGCAGTCAAGCTTGAAAACGGCTCCCACTGCAAGACTGCGCCTGTCGTTCTGTCCAGAGTTAGCTGCGCCCTCATTTGGGGCTGACCGCCGTTGCCCTGGTCGATGGTGAATACCAGTGGTGCGGACATTGAGCGTGGCACCCGAACGCTCAGACTTTGCCAGCCGGGAAGAGATTGATCTGCCCAAATCCAAAGACTGTCGATGCTATTCAGATTCAGATCGCTGGATGGTTCAGCGGTTTGCCCATCCATCTCTGCCCACTTTAAACCTCCAGCACCTGCAACCTGTCGGGACTGAAGAACACCGGAACGCCGGGGCGACGGCGGGTTCTGTCCCGGAGGTTCTTCCCCAACCAGGCGGTAAACCAAATTGCTGGCCCATGGATATGAAATCACTGTTGCCGAGAGCACAACGACGAAGAGTGGTATGGCCGACCAAAAACCAATCGCGTTGTGCCAATTGAAATCGCGTGCTTTGGCAGGTAATCCTCGCCGGAACCATGTCACATTCCTAAGCTGGGGCCAGGTCCACTGCTTCGGCCACCAGATAAAAAATCCACTAACAACCAGAAAAAGAAAGCCGAGATTGCACGCGCCTGTGACGGCCCGTGCGATGGCGCGGGTTCCACCGTCCGTGCCAAGCCATCGATGCCAACCGGTCACCACGCGAAAGAAGGCTCGAATTCCTTTTGTACCGGCCCCCAACATTTCTCCGGTGTAGGGATTGAAGTAAAGAACGGTCTCGCGCCCGAAGCCCAACGCCACGGGCGCGGTGGAATCTGCGCGCCAAGTGACCGTCTCGGGCGTTGCTGATTGACTCTGTCTAGCTTTGAAAAGCAGTGTTTCAAGTGATAGGCGTGTCGTGCCAGAAGCCGGCATCGCAACGCGATAAGCACGGTCCGCCCAGGCCGTGATCTGCTTTTGGTACATCAGCAGAACACCCGTAACGGACATGATCAGCACGACGCTAGCCGCAGTCACGCCCGTGCAAAGGTGAAGCCAGAACAGCGTTTTGCGGAAGGTCATGCGAAGTCTCTAGAAAGAGGTAGACAGGCAGCGGGGAAGCTGGCTTCGACAGCAGTTCCAATTTGGCTGGCTGAAACGATGACAATGGCAAACGAAATCCAACTAAAACCTCATTGTCAGCCCAACGCGCAGCGCACGCGAAAAGCCCGGGGAGATGTTGTTATTGCCATCGGCGTTCACGTAGTATTTCTTATTGAACAGATTCTCCACGTTCGCCTGCAGCCGAACCTTTTCGCTGATCGAGTAGAAGATGGCGCCGTCGGCCCGCGTGTAGCCCGGCAAAGTAACAGTGTTGTCTATGGCAGCCCACATGTCAGAGCGATTGAGGATGCCCAGGCCCAGTCCCAGCTTGCGAAGAAGTTGGTAGTTGTTCCAGAGAGAAAACGTGTGATTCGGGACTTGTCCGACTTGAGCGCCCCGACGTGCGGCTGTCGTGGCGCTGGTGATGAAAGCATCCTGATAAGCGTACCCTCCGGCAATTCGCCACTGGTGCGTGATGTTCCCATTGGCGCCCAATTCAAAACCGTTGGTTCGTTGACTGCCAGTCTGAATGATTCTCGTCGGATCGTTGGGGTCGATCGATCGGGTGTTGGTTCGGTCCAGCCGAAAGACCGCCGTCGTCAGTGAAACGTAGCGATCGATGTCCCACTTGGCTCCAAACTCATAGTTGCTAAATTTCTCCGGTTTAACCTGCTGAGTAACCGTCGTTAACGAGGAAAATTGGTCTCCTGCGCTGGGCAGGTACGACACGCTGTAGCTGCCGTAGACAGACAAGGGGTCAATCGGCTTAAACACAATGCCGGCCCGTGGAGAAACCAACTGGTCGATCCGGCGGAGGCGGTCGGGAGTTCGATGGTTGTTATATGCAAGGTCAAAATAATCGAATCGAACCCCCGCAGTCACCTGGATATATCTGGAAAGCTCGATCTGATCCTGAAAGTACGTCGCAGCCAGGTTGGTCCGCAGGTGATTGTCTGCATCGGTCGCATTCTGACGGAACCTTACCGGCGTATGGATGATGGGATTGGCATACGGAGCCAGGATAGATGCGGCCATGTCGTTGAAAAAGCCGGTATTGCGAAAGTTGTCGGTAAGCTGGCGTCCGACTTCAACACCCGTCAAGAGCGTATGACGGATCCTTCCAGTTCTTGCCCGGTAGGTCAGGTCTGTCTGATTGAACAGATTACGGCGGTGAGTCGAATTGTTATAGCTGGAAATGGCAACCTGGCTCTTGTCTAAGGTCACCGCGCCGGGAACGTAGTTCTGGTAAAACCGGTCATAATCACCAAACATCGTCCGATTGCGAATGTTCAGCGCCCCCGCCTCGTGCGAAATGGTGGCAGACCCAAGATTCACATGGAACCGCACGCGACTATCGTCCGGATTGCCGAAAAAGGTCGAAATGTCGACATCTGCCGGTCGTCCCAAAAACGACGGGATTCCGCGGTCCGCAACACGCCCGTCATTGAAGTATTCGTAACCAAGCGTGATCCTGGTTTCCTGGCTCGGCGCGAGGGTGAAAGTGGGATTGAGACCATACCGCTCCAGACCAACGTGGTTGCGGAAGCTGTCAGAGTTCTCATAGGTTCCATTAAAGCGAAAGGCTGCCTTTTCATTGAAGGGGTGGTCGAAGTCGGTCGAAAATCGTCTGCTGCCAAACGAGCCTCCCATCATCGATATCTCGCGCAGCGGGGAAAATCCGGCCTCCTTGGTTACCCGATTGATTACTCCTCCCATACCGCCTCGACCAAAGATCATGGCATTTGGACCCTTCAGAGCTTCCACGCGATCGAGATTGTAGAGATCACGAAAGTATTGAACGTCGTCACGCACGCCATTGACGAAAAAATCCGCCGACGAACTGTTTCCCCGGATGATCACTTGATCGCGGTTGTTCTCGCCCTGATGAGCCGTGATGCCGGGCACGTAGCGCACGACATCGCCGATGCTCATCATCATTTGGTCCTTGATCAATTCTTGAGTCACAACCGTGATGGATTGTGGAATATCACGCATTGGCGTCAGCGTCTTTGTCCCGCTGTTGGTCGCGGCCAGTTGGTACCCTGAGTCGCTCACCGTCACCGAGTCCAGATGCGGCGTAATTTCCAGCACGATCTCACGAGGAAAAGTTGCGGTTGTTCCCAGATTCACCAGCTGCGAATGCTCGACAAAGCCTTCAGCCACGATTCTGAGGGAATAAATGCCGGGTTCCAGCAAGAGGGAAAAGTCTCCATTGCCGTCGGACACTGTTGAAGACGCGGGAGGATGACTCGTGCGCGAGGCCACGACCTGGGCGCCCACGATTGGAGAGCGGCTAGAGTCCAGAACCTTTCCGCGATAAGAGATCCGCGGTGGCTGGGCCAGTGCCTGGCACAGCAATCCACTTACGACCCAAAAGCAGCAGAATAGCCAGAACCTTGGACGTCTGGCATGGACGGAAAACATTGTTGGGCCTCCTGGCATCCGACGACGGCTTGTTTACACAAGCAGGTGAACCAAACATCGCAAAGCATGCTAGGATGCCCTTGCACACTGCTCGCGACGTTGACTGAACTGACCGGGTGGGTGAGTGCACGGGCCTTGGGTGTTGGCGCACCCGAGGCCCTTTTTGATTCGGAATAGGCTCTACTGTCAGGCAGACTGGAGCACTGGCAATCCATCCTGCATCCAGTGACGTGTTTCCAGATGCTGCGGTTCGCAAGAAGCGCAGGAGTTTTGCGTCCACTCGCCTAGCTGAGAGCGCTCGAGTCGTTCTGGCTCCCAGGTCATCAAGTAGTTCCAGTCCTTAAAGCGCGGACACTTCTTGCATGCCTTTCCGTCCTTGTAACTCTTGCAGCATTTCTTGCTCACTGGATAACTCTCTCCTTACATCTCAAGCACCGAGTCCCGAAGGCCAACTGCCTCATCGAAACGGAGATCGCCCTCACTCTGTCCAGATAAGTCTTTATTTGTAAGTGGATTAGATTCATTTTGAAAATGAATTTCAATTTCAATAACTCGAATCCTACCCAGCCATGCCGCCAACGTCAAGAGGAAAAATGAGAAGTTCCGAACTTTTTCGGAGGATCGATTGGAGTCTCTGACACTGGCTAGATCGACAAATACATTTGGTATCATCGACCCCACTTCCCCAGAGTGAGCCTCTTATGCGATTGCTTGCGCACCGTCGCTTTCTGCCCCTCACAATGAGTTTGGCGGCCAGTTCAGTCATCCTGCTGGCGTCGACCTTCATACTTCTTTCGGCCGAACACGATGCTGAGTGGCTGAAGCTGTTCGACGGCAGGACGCTCCAAAACTGGACAGTAACCAATTTCGGAGGCGAGGGCACCGTCGAAATCGACCAGGAGAGGATTGTGCTGGGTTTCGGAAGCGACCTGACCGGCATTACGTGGAAGGGCGCAATGCCTCAAATCGACTACGAAGTCAGGCTCGAAGCCCGTCGCGAGGAAGGCAGCGACTTCTTTTGCGGGCTGACCTTTCCCGTCAAGGATTCGTTTTGCTCACTCATTCTGGGTGGGTGGGGTGGAACGGTCGTGGGTCTTTCAAGCATCGATGGCCTGGACGCTTCCGAAAACGAAACCTCATCACTCATGAGTTTCGATCAGAATAGGTGGTACGCTGTCCGCCTCAAGGTAACTGCCCAAAGAATCGAAGCTTGGATTGACAGCCGAAAAATCATCGATCAGGAATTGACGGGACGCAGGATCGGCATCCGACCCGAATTGGAGTTGTCACGTCCATTTGGGCTCGCGTCGTGGAGGACGCGCGCCGCATTTCGAGCGATTGCAATGCGCAAGATCGAATCAGGACGATAGATTACGCAACCAACCCGCCTCAGACGTCAATTCGCGATTTTCCAGGTTCACTTGATTCGATTTCACGGGCATGATTTACAGCTAGGGGATATCCCCGGCAGGTGTGACGAGATTACGCCGCCCGGATTCTGCTCTGGAGCAAAATATCGATGACAAAGATTGGCGCCGGAGTCAGCGGTCTTAACTGATCAGTCCCTTGATCGGACTGGCAGGCTCGACCCCGGTCAACCGTTGGTCGAGGCCCTGGTATTTGTAGGTAAACTTCTCGTGGTTGATTCCAAATAAGTCAAGAATAGTTGCCTGAAGATCCCGCACATGGACCGGGTCGCGGACTATATTGTAGGAAAAGTCGTCGGTCTCTCCGAATACGGTTCCGCCCTTGATGCCGCCACCCGCCATCCAAAGGCTGAAGCAGCGTGGATGGTGGTCGCGGCCATGATCAGTCGGCGTCAGCTTTCCTTGCGAATACACGGTCCGTCCGAATTCCCCGCCCCAGATGACCAAGGTGCTATCCAGCAGTCCGCGTGACTTGAGGTCCTTTACCAGTGCGGCACAAGCCTGATCGACATCCCGGCACTGGCTGGGAAGAACTTCAGGCAGATTCCCATGAACGTCCCAGCCTCGATGATAGATCTGTACGAAACGAACATCACGCTCAACCAGCCGCCGCGCCATCAGACAACTATGCGCGAAGGTGCCCCCCTTCCGGGCATCCTCGCCGTAAAGCTTGTAGGTGCTCTCGGGCTCCTTGGACACATCAGTAAGTTCAGGAACGGAAGACTGCATGCGAAAGGCCATTTCGAACTGCGCGATGCGCACCATGGTCTCCGGATCTCGCACCTTCGCATGTTCGATCCGATTCAATTCACCCAAAGCATCCAGCATGCGGCGTCGAATCTGTGGCGGTACGCCTTCCGGGTTGTTGATGTAAAGAACCGGGTCACTACCCGAGCGCAATGCCACTCCAGCATATTCAGCGGAGAGAAATCCGGCGCTCCACAAGCGTGCTGAGATCGCCTGAACGTTGGCCTTGGGGTGCGAATGGGTGGCATTGAGAACCACGAAGGTTGGCAGATCCTGGTTCATGCTGCCGAGCCCGTAAGCGATCCAGGAGCCAATGCAAGGTTTGCCGGCGATCATGTTGCCGGTTTGTATGAAGGTAATCGCGGGTTCATGGTTAATCGCTTCTGTGTGGACGGAACGGATGATCGCCAGATCGTCTACGATTTTCGCGGTGTGCGGCAGAAGTTCTGAAACCCAAGCTCCACTTTGACCGTGCTGCTGAAACTTGAACACGGAAGGCGCAATGGGAAAGCGTGTCTGCCCGGAGGTCATCGTGGTGAGCCGCTGGCCGCGACGAATGGAGTCTGGAAGGTCCTTGTCGAACCAATCCTTGAGTCCCGGTTTATAGTCGAAGAGATCCATCTGGGGCGGCGCGCCCACCATGTGCAAGTAGATTGCCCGTTTTGCTTTCGGCGCAAAGTGCGGCAGACCCGGCAGAGACCCCCCTGACGGGGCTTGGAGGACCTCTCCCAGGAGGTTCCCTCTATGGTCGAGCAGGCTCGCGAGTGCTGCCAGACCGAGACCTCTGGCAGCACTGCCGAAAAACTGCCGTCGGGTTTCGGTTACCACGGCTTCGTCAAAAGGGTTCATTGGTTTCTCCTGAGGACAATTGGCGTCTTCCGTTGGGGCTTCCACCATCACGGCAAAAATCGGTACAGAACGCCCGCCCGCCCTCTATTTGTTTAGCACTTCATCCAGATTCATGATTTGATTCGCCATCATCGTTAAAGCCGCCGAATCCGCTATCGGGCCTTCCTCCGGACTGGATTCCCCAACCGATAGCAGCTTTCTGGCGTCCTCTGGATGGGAAGCGTAGTAATCGAGATAGTCCTGAAAAGCGCGCCTTGCAATGCTTCGCTCCGTCGGCTGAAAGGTTCGAGACAACAAATGGAGCGTCATATAGTCCAGTTGCCGATCAAAATGGCCGCGCCCTTCCTCCTGCAAAGCGCGCTGGGCAAGATGCCTGGCAGCCTCGACAAATTGCGGATCGTTCAGTGTCACCAGAGCCTGCAGCGGGGTGTTGGTGCGCTCCCGGCGCACCGTACAGCTTTCGCGGGTGGGCGCATTGAAGATATCCATCGATGCCGGCGGTGCACTGCGTTTCCAAAACGTGTAGAGACTCCGGCGGTAGAGCTTTTCTCCAGCGTCGCGCTTGTAGAAACGCGTATTGCTGCCCTCCATGGCGACCGCTTCCCAGACTCCATCTGGCTGGTAGGGTTTCACGCTGGGACCGCCAATCTTAGGAACCAATAAGCCACTTGCAGCAAGTGCATAGTCGCGCACCATTTCACCTGCCATGCGGAAGCGAGGCCCGCGTGACAGCAGCCGGTTGTCAGGATCTACTTTCAGTTTCTCCTCGTTGGCCAGGGCCGACTGCCGATAGGCAGCGGAAGTGACCATCAACCGAAACAACCGCTTCACGTCCCACCCCGAGTCGCGGAAATCAGCCGCAAGCCAGTCCAGCAGTTCCGGGTGAGTCGGCGGTTCGCCTTGCGATCCGAAGTCTTCGCTGGTCTTGACGATGCCGGTACCAAAAACCTCCTGCCAGAAGCGATTCACCGTAACGCGCGCCATCAGAGGGTTCGAGGGCTCCACGAGCCAACGCGCCAAACCCAGCCGGTTTCTCGGATACGACGCCGGCAAAGGCGGCAAGGCAGCAGGAACGTTGGGCTCCACCTGCTCACGCGGCTGGTCGTATTGGCCGCGGTGGAGAATGTGCGCCATCGGCTTGGAACCTGCTCTTTCCTCCATGACGTGCGTTACGGACCCGCGCTGGCGAATTTGCCGGCGTTCGCCCGCAAAGCGATGAAGTTTGGCAGCCCAGTCGCGATAACGCGAATCCCGGTGATTCAAGAAATAGGCGTGAAACGCCTCGCGCTGTGAAGCGGTGAGTTCCTCTACCGGCTTCTCAAGGCCACCCGCAAGGGTTGACCACAAAGACACAAGGTAAGCTTCCTCTTCGGTAAGAACACGGTTGAACGCCCGAAAGTCCGTTAGCGCTCCACCTTGAAAGAACCTGGTTCCCTCATTGCCAAACCGCAATGGAGCAGTCGTTCGAATTTCACCTTTTAATGGTTCTGCCTGGTCGCCAATCTGCACGGTGCTCTTCTTTCCGTTTAGAAAAAGCAACAATCCGGCAGGCTGGCGACTGCCATCGTAGGTGACCAGCAAATGGTTCCAGGTTCCGACCTTGAACTGCTCAAAGAAACCCGCGCTGACGCGCAAGCCCTTGCCCTCATCTCCTATGAGCTTGAAAGAAGGCTGGCGCGAGTTCACTTCCAGAGCCCAGCCGCGGCCTTTGTCCTTCGGATCAGACTGGCTGACAATGGTGAAGTTGTCTTCGCGCTTGGGTTGGTACATCCACACCGCCAACGAAAACGGCTTGTCGGAAGCGAAGTAGTCGACGTTTGCCAATTCCAGACTGCTATTCGCGGAAAAGTGCAGCGCCCGCGCCGCGGGTGTGGCACCCTCACCTGCCATGATTCCTTCCGGCATCGTCAGGTTCGTAGTCTGACCCGAGCGCGTTACCTTCACTTCACTGGCGAACTGAAGCGCCAACAGTTCCGACGCGGCATCGAGAGGCGTGGTCAGCGATTGCCTCGCATCCGACTTGAGCCATTTCCGAAACGCTCCACTCTCTTCACGGCGCGCACGCTCCATGCGGTTACGGACTTCTGCCGTCTCCCGGTTCAACCGCTCCCATCGGACGCGGTCCTCCACCCGGGGCACCACAACGATGGGCGGCGTGTCAGAAATATTGCCGTCCATGGTGGGTTGTGTGGTGTTGCGGAAAAAAGCCGCCAGAGAGTAGAAGTCCCTGGCGGAGATGGGGTCGAACTTGTGGTCGTGGCAAGTAGCGCAACCCACAGTCAGTCCCAGCCATACCGTGCCGGTTGTATCCACGCGATCCTTGGCGTAGATGGCGTCAACCTCTTCAGGGATAACCCCGCCTTCATTCGTGGTGACATTGCAGCGGTGGAAGCCTGATGCAATCCGCTGCTCGAAGGTCCGATCTGGGAGCAGATCGCCAGCCAGCTGCTCAATGGTGAAACGGTCGAACGAAAGATTCCGATTGAAAGCGTCGATCACCCAATCTCGATAAGGCCACATCTCGCGATAATTGTCGACGTGGACGCCATGCGTGTCAGCGTAGCGCGCTGCGTCTAGCCAATAGCGAGCCCGGTGCTCTCCCCAGTGCTTGGAAGCCAGGAGACGATCCACTAGTTTTTCATAGGCGGTCTTTGAATCGTCCTTAACGAAAGCCTCAACTTCGGCCGGCTCCGGTGGCAGCCCGGTGAGGTCCAGGGAAACCCGACGGATTAGAGTGCGCTTATCGGTCTCGCCCGACGGCTTTAACCCAGAGGCTTGCAGCTTGGCCAAAATGAACGCGTCGATCGGATTCCTGATCCAGCTCTGCTCCTGCACTGCAGGCAATGCCGGCTTGCTTACCGGCACAAATGCCCAATGCTGTTTCCAAGACGCTCCCTGGTCGATCCACTCCCGCAAGATCTTCTTCTGATCTTCGGTCAGCACTTTATGGGAGGACTCGGGTGGCATCCGCTGGGCAGGGTCCTGCGCGGTGATCCGCTGATAGAGCAGACTCCCGTTTGGATTGCCAGGAACAATCACTGCCCCACTCTCTCGTTTTTCAAACGCCCCTTCCTGTGTGTCAAGCCGAAGACCCACCATACGGGTGGCCTCGTCCGGCCCGTGGCAGTGAAAGCAGTTGTCCGAGAGAATGGGACGAACCTGGCGCTGAAAGTCAACGTTGGCAGTCGCTGCCGGGCCAGCCTGTTGCGCGGACACCGCACGATTCCCCGCAATCAGAAAGCAAACCAAAACGACACCACTCGCAATCAGATAGTTTCTTGATTTCATAGAGAGCCTTGCCAATACCAAGTTGCCAATTCTGCTGAATCTCACCACCGTTTGCCATCCTCCTCGAAACTCTTAATCCTCACGCTACATGACTCCGACAAGCCAGCGCGGGTTTTACGACGCGGATTCCACAGAACGCAGCCATGGACTTTGTCGCGCGAGCCCGTTCTGCCGAATTCATGCCATTTATCTTATCATGCCACGAGTTGTGAAATCTGAACACCCGCAACGGGTGGCATCTTGCAGCTACCCTCTCTCAATCCACCTTTACACTTACACTGGATTTGGCAAGTTGAACGACTTCCTCCCTATTGCCGTCTGAAGTCAACGAGCAGCAGTGGCTCTTCTCCTGCCAAAACACCGCGACTACTTCTTCACGTGCATCAATGTGAAGGTTCAGCCCTTGATTCCTCCCAATCTCCACGGGTGCAGCGCACTCCCAAGCACCCCTCGCATATTCTTGGAAGACAAAGACCTTTTTGTCCTGTCTCTCGTAGGCATACCAATAACTTCTTCGATTCAGCGCCTTGTGGACCCTGCCACCCTTCAACGTGTAAGTCGCAGGATCCAAGTTGCGCACAGCAAATGGGGTACCCCCAACCGCAAAATAGCGGCTCAGCTTCATGGAATCGCTCGTCTCGAAGTGCAGCGGCAGCCGATTTGCACGATATGCGCGAAAACTCACGACCGCTTCCTCGGGCAGCGTCGGAAGCTTGATGAAGTAATTCAGCACCAGAACGACCGCCATGAACAACAGCAACATATACGCCAAGATCGGACGGTCGCGTCGCAGCCAACGTCGCGAAGGTAAGCCGTCGGCTTCTACAGCCGAAGTCGGATTGTGTGACATGATGGATCGTTTTCTTCTTCAGCACGGACGACTGCGTCGATTCCAGATTCGAGGATTCAGATTCGCTTCATCGCTCGCGGCAGCTGAATTCGTAGCGGGATTGATCAAACACCAAGGTTCTGGACTTTTTCAGTCCGAGAAAATCGGTTGAAAACGGAAAGGCAGTTCTCTATACTGCGTGGGCTTTCTGCGAAGAAAGCCTGAGTGCCCAGGTAGCTCAGGCGGTAGAGCGCAGCCCTGAAA
>Ga0187893_10009676_pt1 | contig 14715 bp, 13 predicted proteins | sample MA1701074metaG_FD_139574 | JGI IMG/M metagenome (GOLD analysis project Ga0187893, IMG submission 139574) | White microbial mat communities from a basaltic lava cave in the Kipuka Kanohina Cave System on the Island of Hawaii, USA - MA170107-4 metaG ...
CTCCCCATGGGGTTTCTGAACGAAGGCTTGACCGTGCTAGCTGCTCCCTGCTGTGCCCCGTTGTACTTTAGTGAATCAGGCAGGGCTCTCCATGCAAGCCCCGCCGCGGCTCCGGCGACAAAGCCTCCAATGTGGGCAAGGTAAGCCACGCTATCTTGCGCAAGTGGGTTGAGGAGGCCAAGGACAGTGAAAAAGATCTGCATGACAAACCAGAACGGGATGTAGATCAGAACGGGTATCCTGACAAAGTAGATAAAGAAAACCGCTATCGCCGTGAGAACTCTTGCCCTTGGGTACATTACAAGATAGGCTCCCAGTACGCCGGAAATTGCCCCCGACGCGCCAACTGCTGGAATTTCGCCTCCCCCGGTGGAGACCGCGAAAACGCTGTGCGCAAGTGCCGCGACCGCGCCCCAGGCAAGGTATATCGCCAGGAACTTTAGCCTGCCGAACCTGTCCTCGATGTTGTCTCCGAATACGAAAAGAAATACCATGTTTCCGATAATGTGTGGTATGCTTCCATGCATGAACATCGAGGTGACGATGGTTGGCGCGCTGTTGGGGAAATCATCAAAGAGCCTGTTTGGCACGGTGCCGTAGGTAAGGAACATCTCCACTACCGCCTCTTCATTGGAGAACAGGCCAGTCGTGATCACCTGCCAGATGAAAACAATTGCATTGATCCCTATCATCCCATAGGTGAGCCACGGTCTGCCATGCATTCGCTCCGTATCGTCATGGAGTGGAAACATTCTTTCAGGTTCGACCTGTAAAATGCATTAGAAGAATTAAGTCTTTGCGCTAAAAGCCGAACGGATTTCTGTTGGGCATGTCGCCTCCCCTTTCGCGGTGCGCCTTTTTCACGTGGCGCTGCATCCTTTCCTTTTCATCAAAAACCATGTCGCAGTGCTCGCACTTGTACACCTTGGAGACTCCTGCGTCATCGGATTTTCTGCCAAAGAGGCCCAACACGTAGACTTTGCAGCCCCGGCTTGATTAAAGTTGCGATCCTCGCTCTTATCTGATTTGTTGTCACAATTTTATACCATACTAATCTTATATCTCGATCTCTTCGAGGATTCTCGAGTAGACCCGTGATTGCAGACATCTCTAGCATTGACCAATCGCAGCTGGGCATGGTTTCTGGTCCCGATGAACGCCAGCTCGGCGGGCATTGCAACTATCATCCCGGTATACTTGCTGGCCCTCGGCGGCCAGGTTAGAGAAGTCGCCATCGCCGTCTTTCTTTCAAACCTTGCCATGACGCTAGGTGCGATATTCTGGGGCAAGCTTATAGACGTAATGCACTGGAGGAGCACAATCATTGTTATTTGCTCCGGGGCAATTGCGGCCGCGGCAGCGTCGGTATATTTCGTGTCAAGCATTCCTGCGCTGTTGATCCTGTCCGGCGTTGTCGGGTTCTTTAGCGTCGGTCCGGTCCCTGTTACCAACCTGCTTGTCATGGAAAAGTCAAGAAAAGAAGACTGGTTCAAAACTTTCAACTGGACATCACTTATCGGCTCCGTCGGGCTTGTCATCGCGATGCTGGCTGGGTACATCTGGTTAATGGAGTTTGACGGGAGGTCGTATGCCATAGTTTGCGCCGCTATCGCGATTTCATCTCTCGTACTTGCGATGGTGTTCATCAAGGATCCCCCGGCTACTCTTGACCGAAGGGCGATGGTCAAGTGGCCGGCGCTATTCTACCGGCTCAGGCATATGCCGGTAATGTTTCTCAGGCCCGCGTCTGACCTTTCGGTAGCCAGCCTACGCAAGTGCGTGTCAAGGAAGGAATTTCTGTTCTTCGCCGGTACCGGACTTTTCTTTCTATCCGGAAGCCTCATGTACACGGCGTACACGCCTTTTCTAAAAGACAACGGGGTCACCGATTCAGAGGTATTCCTAGCCTACACTGTGCTGCACGTGTCAAAAGTTCTCTTTCTGCCCTTCAACCACAGAATAGTTGCCAGAGGAGGCGAGGAGGTAATGGGCAGGATGGCGTACATCCCCCGGGTCGCAGGAATCGTTCTTGCCGTCGCGGCTGCGTCCCTCGTAGCGGGAAACCACGCATCTGTCCTGATGATATCTCTTTTCGCATTCGTGGCTGCCGAGATTGGCTTTACCATCTGGAGCACCACTACCACCGCCTCGTTGTTAAGGATAATACCGGGCGGCCATGAAGGAAGCATTCTTGGGATAAATAGCGCCATCGTGGGGGCTGGCCTCCTGATAGGTTCGATAGCTGCGGGCGAAGTGTCTGGGTCATACGGATACGGAGTCACCTTCTCACTGGCCATAGCATTCGCCATAGCGTCCTTTGTGTTGGTCAGCAGGTTTTTCAGAAAGACAAAATTGATAGTAAAAGTCGCCGCGTAGCTATTCCATGACTATCATCGTCAGGGTCGACTTCACGCCGTTAAGTTTTCGCAGCTTCCAGGTTATGGTCTCTTTGACTTTTTCCATCGTATCTGCTTCGACCTGCGCGACAATGTCATATACGCCGTAAACCTGGTAGACTTCTTTGACGCTTTCCAGTTTTTTCAAGTCGTTAACAAGAGAATCTTCACTTCCAAGCTCTGCATTCATCAAGACGAAGGCTTTTGGCATTGAATTCTTTATCATGGCGGGCGTATAAAAATATGATCTATACTTCGTGCTTTAGCTTGCTTTCATCAAAAACCTCTGCCCTTTCCCACTGGTAGTTAAACAGGTCGGAACACCAATCCAGAAACTCCATGTCTTCCCCATAGAACATTACGTTGAGATCAGGCTCTCCCTTCATGTCCGGGAGCACTACGCACCCCTGCTTTTCGTTAAAGATTGTCATGACCCTGACTTCGGGCATCATCCTGCGTTCGACAAGTCCCTTCGAGATGAAATTGCGCCACCCTATCTTTTGCAGGAGCACCGTCCGGCCTTTCGGGACCACCGCGTTGCTCGCAAAGATGTACGAGAATTTCACCCCGTGCTCGATCCGAGCAGTCACCGTTTCAATGACGTCTAGCGGAACCTGCGACATTATCTCCTTGATGTACTTGTCCGATTCTGTGTAGAGGTTCTTCCACCGCTGAAGTATGGCCATCACTCCATGAACCGGTTCGCATTTTCTGAACGCCCCGATTCTCTGGATGAATTTCAGTGGCAGGTCGCCTAGGCTGTGATCCATAAAGAAATCCCTGTTGGCGTAGAGATAATCGTAGCTGGGAACAATCGCGACAACAACCTTGCCGTAGGGTGTCAAGGCCAGATCGCCTTCCTTGCCCTTTGAAACCATGCCGGATCCAATGAGCCGGGTCATGTTCCTGTGAGCTTCTTGCATTGTGGCATCGAGCTCTGATGCGAGCTGCGACAGCCTGCAGGGTTTCTCGTTGAGTTTTGAGAGCATCGAGAGGCGAAGATCGCCGGCAAGTTCGAAGAATAAAGAGCCAACGCCTTGATTGGGCTCCCGGTCTGACATCCTCGTTTCTGTAAAGAATTTACGTGTTTAAAAACATGTCAAGCATGAGCCAGAGCGCTACGGTAGCAAGGATTATAATTTGGCTCTCCGCTGCTTTGATTGTATGGGTGAAAAGAAGACGATCTCTGCCCTTGTCAGCGGCGGAGAAGCCAACGCTGGTCCCCCTCTGGGTCCGGCGTTAGGACCTATGGGCGTAAACGTATTGCAAGTCGTAAATACCATTAACGAAAAGACAAAGGATTTTCCGGGGATGAAGGTTCCTGTCAAGGTCGAGGTGGACAGCGAAACCAAAAAGTTCACAATAGAAGTTGGCATTCCCCCTACGGCGGCGCTAGTCGCCAAAGAGGCGGGCATTCCGAAAGGTTCGGGCACTGCCGGCACAAACTATGCAGGCGACCTTACGATGGCTGGCGCTGTAAAGATAGCCAAGATGAAGATCGACGGCTCATATGCCTTTGATATCAGGGGTGCCGTCAAGGAAGTAATCGGCTCCTGCGTAAGCATGGGCGTAAAGGTCGAAGGCAAGCCTGCCAAGGAGGTCTTTGCAGAAATCGCCGCAGGCAAGTACGATGACCTAATGAAGTAACTTTGCCCCACCTAAGCAACGAAATCGTAATAACCGAGATCAAGCTCCTATAACAGTAGCGTATTACATGCTTCGTACTGTTATAGCGCTTATCATCATATCGCTGATATCTGCTTCAGTGACAGTCGCGCCTGCGTATTCGCTTTCCATTAGCGAATCGGGCCCTCTGACAAACTACCTGAAGAAGGCAAACCCCCTCCTTCAGGCCTCTGATCAAGTAATCAGTGTAAACGGCTTTCCGGTTGACAGGAGCTCGATAAGGCAGGACTTTGGAGTTTTGGACTTTGGAACTATGGAATACAACGGCAATCCATCGAGGACGCTCGTCTACGGTTCGGGAAACGTCGCTGCCCTTTCCAACAGCGCACACTTCATCGGGTTTGGCGGTGGAAGAGCAGGTGAGCCGCTCCTGGGTGTTGCCGTCTCACAGTCGCCACTTCCCTCGAACCTGGGATTTTCATACTCGGCTGATTCTCCAGTGCAACTTGACCAGTTGCCGTCCGCCGGAAATCCTTCTACTGCCAGCATTACCGGGAGACTTTCTGGATCTTCTATAATAGGCTCGGACATTGTTGCCGAAAAGTACAACATTACAGGTGATGGTGTCAAGGTCGCAATAGTCGACACCGGAACCGACTTTGGAAATCCCGACATGATGAAGTCGCTCGCAAGGGACGAAAAAGGGATCCCGATAATGCTGGATGCTGACGGGCAGGGTATTGTTCTTACTAACGCGACGTACATCGCAAAAATAGACGAAGTGAGCCACAAGATGCTCGATGCAGGGTATACTCCAAAGTCAGAACTCCCGGAAGGCATGACATCATGGGTGTATCTCAATGACACTGGAGCGGTATACCTGCGGACGTCACATGGCAAAATCCCTGTGTACAACACCCTCTATCCGTACCTGGGCACTCCGGTAGTAAACGCCACGGCAACTGTTGACTGGAAAATAGGAGAGAGCCCGACTGACTATATCCGATCGCAAAGCGGCATCTATAGATTCGGTGTTATCTACCAGGTGCAGCAGCATTTTGGCACGATAACTTTTGGATTGGTTCCCGTACTTGTGGTTGATTCTGACAAGGCAGGCGTCTACGATACGATTATTCCAGACATGTACAGCGCCTGGTACTTTTTTACGCGTAACGAGCTTGCCAGGATTGGCGGAGAAGCGGTGGAGCATCTTTATCCAGCTCCATCCTTTGATTTTACTGACGACGAGCCAATAAGGATCGGCGGAGGAAACGAGTTTCTCGTTTACGATTATGACAAGGACGGTTTTCCTGATTTCAGCGCAGGCACAGTCGGTGCTAGAGTGGTTGATGTCTGGCAGGTCATAGACAACAAGACAAAGCCTCTGCTTGGTGATGAGACCGGGTATGGAGGAATAGTGGTTGCAAATCTGCTCGAGCCCCTCGATCCCGGCGGAAAGTATTTTGGTGTCATGTACGATCTGGCTGGGCACGGAACGAGCACGGCTGCTACGGTTGCGTCATCCGGCACGCGGCAGTACGAAATATATGATAACAGCACTACGTATCATCTTGCCGGGATAGCCCCGGGTTCAAAGATAATCCCTGTCAAGTCTCTCTGGATGGGCGATTCCCTGTACGCCTGGCTGTACGCCGCGGGATTCGACCTTAACAGCACCGACGGCAGGTGGAGATATACCGGTGACCACAAGGCAGATGTGATAAGCAACAGCTGGGGCGTTGCTCCGTTCCCCCTCCTCCAGTATGGTCCGGGATATGACATACTCTCAGTCCTGTCTTCGCTCCTTGTCGTCCCGGAGCTCCTAGCGGACGGATACCCCGGAACGATATTGATAAACAGCGTTGGGAACAATGGCCTGGGCTATGGCAGCGTGGGGTCTCCTAATACCTCTCCTCTGTCAATATCTGTAGGTGCTACCACGAACAACGTTCACATTGGCTACAATGGATTCGAAAACGTAACCCGCTTTGGAAACTCGTCTGCACCGTACGACGAAATTTCGGATTTTTCCAGCAGAGGTCCGGGACTTTTTGGCGATCCAAAGCCTGAATTGATGGCCGTTGGATCATACGCGTTTACGCCGACAATAGTGAACCTGAAGAATGTGAAGGCGACACCTGACGACTCTAACACGGCCGGCGCCTTTGCCCTTTTCGGGGGCACCAGCATGGCGGCTCCGATGGTGGCAGGAGTAGCTGCTCTCGTAATAGAAGACATGAAGACGCGAGGCGAACATGTTGACCCGTTCAAGGTCAAGACTATACTGATGTCTTCTGCAAAGGATCTAAAGAACGATCCATTCGTACAGGGATCTGGGAGGGTCGATGCGCTGGCAGCGATCGACCTATCAAGGGGTGATCGCAGGATGCTAGCCGCATATACGAATGATACCGCGGCAAACATACTGTCAGTAATGTCTCAGGCTATCTATTCATACAACAACACGCTTGGAATAATCGACGGCGCGCAGAACATCACTAGCAAGCTTGGCAGCATAAAGTACGGCGAGTCCAGATGGTTTGCAGGACACATAGAGCAGGGCAAGTCTGCCACAACGAGCATCGTCATAGAGAATCCCACAGAAAGCGCGATTAACGCTCGCGTTTCATCTGTGATTGAAACGCTTGTATCGAGGCACGAGATCCTGAACACCACGAGGCTGTTCCAGACAGACCCGGTGCACAATACTACCGAATTCGGCTTTGTCCCCAACTATTACAACCTTGACGTGGAGATAGGGGGCATTCCCAAAGATGCCGACCTTATGGTGGCAAGAGTTAATTTCCCATTTGAGAGCTTTATGAACCTGACAGAAGTCTTTGGCGACCATCTGCGCCTTGCTTCCGTCTATGGATATGACTGGGCAGACAGCAATAACGACGGGAACGTTTCCTACACGGAAACTTCGATGATAAATCGCGGCGGGTCGTGGGGCACGGTCCAAGAACTCAGAGTAGCCGACCCCCAGGAAAAGTTCGTGAACACTCCGCTCATTGGGGTCTATCCTGTCCCCGAAGTCTTTTCATTCTGGCAGGGAGACAGACTGATAAACTCTACTGCTATGAATTACACTTTGACCATTGAATTCTACAAGAGGCAGGCAAACCCGGACATCAAGCTGGCACAGGACTTTATCACCACCAACAGCGTGTCGCTGAAAATTCCGGCAAATGGCATAGCGTCGGTAAAGGCAACAATAAGAACAACAGAAGAAACGCTGCCAGGAGTGTATTATGGCTCGATAATAATAAGACCGGATAACAGCGAGACTATGACTCTCATGCCGGTTAGCTATGTCGTTACCAGCAGGCCCGTGCCAAAGGACGTCCCGGTAGTATTCACGCCAGAGCCAAAGGACGAGAGCAAGCTGGGTCTGCGTCCGAATGGTTACGTAGGCGGACTGTTTGACATGACTTCGAGGTATGCAGCAGGCGACTGGCGCTCGTACTACTTTAGGGTTGACGACAGTTCGATAACGTCAATGAGCCTGAAAATCTCCTGGCCTCATAACTCTACAAGCATCAACGCAATGGCCTTTGGACCCGACGGCAAGGTCGTCGCCTCAAGCGTTCCCGCGGGGGTATTTGAGACATTTGCAGGCTGGCCCACCAACGACTGGCTCGGTACGACATCGTTCAGCGAAGGAGGAGCATTTTACTTTAGCCAGAACAACGGAGAGAACTCGACTCTTCTTTTCGTACCCATAAACCAGACGGGTGTGTACTCCCTGCTCTTGCACAACACGCTATTTCACGGAAACAGTCTGTACGAGCCTGTTCAGGTGGAAGCAAAGTTCTCGACTTTGCTCCCCGACACAGTTGCTCCCCTGATTACGGCGAAACTTCCCAAGATCCTCGGCGGCTTTCCGCAGAAAATCCCAGTCACCATAGTTGAAGAGAACCCGGCAACGTGGACATATACGATAGACGCAGGAAGCGCCAACAATCTTGAAGCCGGTCGACTTGATGGGTCAGGCGGCACCTTTGACATCTTGCTTAACGGCGCAGAACTTGCGGAGGGAATGCACAGACTCCGCATAGATTCCACAGACCAGGTCGGCCACTCCACCTCTTTTGTTTCCTCTTTCGAAGTCGATGGAACTCCTCCGGCGGTGGACTTGATGCTCCAGGTCGGCAACAGGAGTGCGCATGTGGCCGACAAGGTAGTGATCGCGGAGGATGCCATCATATCATGGAGCATCGCCGACAGAAATGGAGTGGCGTCGCCGACGACGGTTTCTGTCTTGAACGTCACAAGAATCGATCCTAGTCCCACTTCGCACGCGGCCATAAACACGACTTCGCTTCAGGAGGGCACCTACGAATTCTCGCTCGAAGCGCGTGATATTCCCGGGAACAACGCCACGAGAAGAGTTGCGGTCATGGTGGACAGGACGCCACCGGAAGTGTCGGTGGCTATTGGAGGGGCAAGCTCTACGGTCAGCGGGCCAGCAATGGTCATTATCGATGCAAAGGATGCTAACCTAGAAAGCATAATGCTGGAAATAGGTGACAGAAGGTCGATCAATGTCACGGGAATGGAAGAGTATGCACTGGACACTACTGAACTTCCCGACGGCAAGTATCCGCTAAGGCTGGTTGCAGCAGATGCGGCGGGCAACAAGAATGCCGCCACCGCAGAGATGACGGTCTCAAACGTAGCTCCCCTTATCATGTCGGTCGGTCTTCTAGGGCTTGCGGCCGGCGGCGGGATTGCTTCAGCAGTATGGTTCCTGGTAACTAGAAGGCGCCGGTGAGCGGCTCACCAATAAGTCTTAAATAGGAAACGTCACAAGTTGAAGTTGCACATGAGTGAAGACAGGAAAACTTCTGGCGTGCACGCAAGCAATGTAAGTCTCGTAGAACTTTCAGAGAAGAATTTTGATGAAATCGCAGGGGGAAGCCGGCCTCTGCTAGTAGATTTTTGGGCCACCTGGTGCGGCCCTTGCCAGTTCATGCTACCGATATTTGACAGGCTCGCCAAGAAATATGGCGACAAGGTGACTTTTGGCAGGCTCAATGTGGACGACAACCAGGGAGTTGCGATGCGCTACGACGTCTATGCCATTCCGACGTTTATCATGTTCATGAACGGCAAGGCTGTCGACAGGGCGGTCGGGGCAGTGGGCGAAAAAGGCCTTGAAGGTCTCCTCCAAAAGTACCAGTAGGTCCGGCTACAGGTATCCAAAAGTCGGATCCTTCTTTCTTTTCATCGATACCAGCGCCCCCAGTATCGCCTTTTCCTGCTCGTTCAGCCTGTGGCTGAATCTCTCCAGCAGCTGTTTTGCCTCTCTGCCATTGAAATCGGAGTAAAATACGTCTCCTTCGTTTATCTGCCTGCCGATGGTCGGGCCTTTGATGGATACGGCTACTTGCATCCCCGCCGCGGCCTCTTCTATCGCCTTGCCGCTTTCCTGAATCTGGTGTATAGTCCCCACTTTCCTACCCTCTTCGTCAATTACCTGAACCTTCTGCCTTAGCTTGCCCACCTGGATCTCGGCACCAAAAACCGCCGGGTCGTTCCGCCTGAAAATAAAGCCCTTCATGAACTGGAACTTGCACAGTGGCGGCAACTCGTTGAACAGGATTGATTCTTCGTGTTCACGCTGGTATGCCACCCAGTCGGTGTAGGTTCGTACAAGGTTGTAGATTATCTGTTCGTTAAAGATCTTGACGTTCCGATCCTGCGATTCTTTTTCCGCGTCTTCCAAGACCCTGACGCTAAAGCCAAGCACGACTCCAAGGTACCTGTCATTTTCTTTGACTGCTGCCGCCTCGACTACGTCTCTTCGGGTGATGTTGCCGATATCTGCCAGCCTGATGGGAACATTTGCCTTCTTTAGCAGATCGGTTATCGCTTCCAGAGAACCGATCGTATCGCACTTTAGCACTATGCCGTGGGTATCCGTACTGACGATGGCATTTTTCACTTCAGACTCTATTAGCGACTTTAGCCTGTCGAGTTCTTTGTCGCCTCCTGCGCGGTCAAAGACGTAGAGCGGGCTACCGGCAAGTACGCCCTCAAGCTCTGGAGAGGTTATTTTCAGGCCGGCCGCAGCCACTACCTCACTGACTGGCTTGAACTTGTCCCGGGGATCGCGCATTTCATCAAGTGGCTTTGGCAGCAGCAACGCCTTTATCCTGGTGGAAATCGCTCCGTCGCGCTTGCCCACAACGATGCTATCTCCGTGCCTGAGGGTCCCGTCAAGGAGTATAACGTTAGCAGACGGCCCGAGTCCTGTCTCCTCGTTTACTTCAAGCACAATGCCCCTTGCCGGGCTGCCGGCGTGGCGCTCCAGTCTTTTTACGAGGTACTGCTGCGCCATCCCTACAAGGACGGCAAGCAGTTCCGGTATTCCCACGCCAGACCTTGCGCTGACCGGGACTATTGCTACTTCTCTTGTAAAGTCCCTGACGCGCCAGAATGCCTCCGAGGGGTAGCCTAGCCTTGATAGTGTGCCGACTACATTGTATATTTTCTCGTCCAGCGCTGACTGAATACCAGCATCCTGCTTCTTGACTTCCTCAGAAATAAACTGGGAGAACTTGCGCCACCCCGCCACCATGTCAACTTTGTTTAGAGCGATTACGAAAGGAACCTTCCTTTTCTTTAGAATATCGAGGCTCTCGATTGTCTGGGGTTCGAATCCCTTGTTCACGTCAACTACAACTATTGCAATGTCCGCTGCAGAGCCTCCGCGCAAACGGAGATTAGCAAACACTTCGTGGCCCGGTGTATCTATGACGAGCAGGCCGGGAATCGGAGTTTCGGCCGTTGCCAGCTTGTTGTAAAGAGGACCCGTCATTTCCTTTATCGTTTCAACCGGGAAAAAGCTCGCGCCGATGTGCTGGGTTATCCCGCCCACTTCGCGGGCCTGAACTGCGGTTCCCCGTATCTTGTCCAGTAGCGACGTCTTGCCTGAATCTACATGACCCAGTACCACCACTACAGGCTGCCGAAGATCCACGTGTCAGAATCAGTCGAAAATGACGCCAGACTCTTTTATTAGCTTTATCAATTGAGATGTGAATTCTCAGTCTCTGTTCATTCTCTAAGCCGACTTCGCTTTTTCTCCATACATGGCTTCCAACCTTGCTAGCCTCTCTTCAATGTCGGAAGCTTTTTCAAGCCTTTTTAGTTTTTCCGCCAAAACCATATTTTCCATTCTCATCTCTTCCAGCTGATTCTCTATCCTTGCTACGTGATGTATTCCTGTACCGCTCCAATCACACTTTAGGTACTCCTTTCTGACAATTTCGGGGTCGTGGGTATCCCAATAGCTGCTAGCTGAGCCCGGTACCTTGTGACCCATCATTGCCTCCCTTGCCTCGTAGTCCACGCCGGCTTTGATACAGACTTTCTTGAAGGCTCTTCTTAAGGAGTGAAGACTGCATGTTTTCGGATCGATGTTTGTAGTCCTTAGCCCGTGCTTGAATATTCTCCAAAGTTCCACACCAGAAACACCGAACTGCTTGTAGGCATATGAGCCCAGTTTCGCGAAGAGTGGTTCTTTGTCTTCAATCGAACCGTATATTCGCTTCCTCCACCTAAAGTAATCCTGTATTGCCAGAAAGCCTTCCTTATCCAAGAAAGTGTAAATGTAATCATAATTATTTGATTTGAGTTTGTCGTCTATTGCCCAAACTTTTTTGTTATGACCCAATAGTGGCAAGAAGTTCTCGCTATGAACCTGTATCGATATTGGACAGTCTCCTTCGGAATATCCTTTCATCATTCCACATAGCGAGGATTGAATCGCATTTCTTCGCATTCCTGTCATGAAGCCGAATAGAATGATAGCCTTGTTTCTCGGGTTTGTAGGTCTGCTGCCTCTCATACTCGACTCGGCAATTCTCCAGACCTCATCGCTGCTTGGTGTGTACCTTGCTTTTACAACGACATTTCTTATCTTTTCGTTCCTTTTCCAATGGAGTCTCCTATCATGGTAGTCAAAGAACGAATTCAAACACACGAAAAACCTCCATGCCTGAGCCGGTGCGGTTTCCCTTTTTCTTGCACATGCGGCTTTGATAGTACTCTTTATTTCGTGGTCATCCAATGTCAAGAGTTCTTGCATGTTTAGCTCTGAATAGACCAAAAACTCTGTAAGTATCGTCCTGTAAGCTCGACGTGTATTCTTTGGATAGGAATCAAGAAAGTCTTTTACTTCTTGTATCCTCTCTATCCAGAAAAAATTCGGGTTTGTCGTGCCCGGTTTTATCCAACCTTTGTTTGGGATTTTCTGAAAGGATCGACCCAACCTCATTAGGTCACCCACATCTATTTTCTTGTTCATGTTCTTATCACTCTTTTGAAACCTGAAAATTGTGCACGTCTAGTTGCATTGCCCAAAGTACGATCCTTTGTCGTTCTTTTTCAGCACATAATATTGAAACGGGTAACTAATAAAGTTGCACGGCCAAGAATTGTTACGTCACCAGAGACAAATCTGGCTTTACATTTCAAGCACTGCTTTCTCTCTTGCAAAGCTTTCATGGGAATCCGAAGCGTGGATAATGTTGTCCGTGAAGCCCAGCCCGAAATCGCCTCTTATTGTCCCCGGCGCGGCTTCAGACGACTTTGTCGCGCCTATCATGATCCTGACTGTGCCGACGGCATTATTGCCCTCCAGTACGCAGGCCACGACCGTGCCCGAAGTAATGAATGAAACGAGCTCTCCAAAGAACGGCTTTTCCCTGTGTACCGAATAGAACTCCTGTGCCTTTTCCCTGGTAAAATCATACGACCTCAGCTTCTTGATCTGAAAGCCCTTTTTCTCAAAGCGCGCCAGTATGCTTCCGGTAAGCTGCCGCCTGAATCCGTCGGGCTTTACAACTATAAGTGTCTGTTCTACCGCCATGCCGTGCATGCACTACTTTTTGACGCGCAAGCCACCCTTGGCATAGCGGCTGGTCCACTTTAATTTTCTAGGGTCACGCTTTAGAACACGCAGGTTCTTCTTGCACTTGCTGGAACAGGTCCACTGCACCTGACCGTCATTTCTTACAAGCATGATGCCGTGTCCTGTGGTTATGTGGTTGCCGCAGAAAAAGCAATTGCGGAGAGATGACGCTGCCTTGCTCATGCCATTGTCACCTTATCTTGCGCGCCTCGCGCTCTGTTTCACGGAGCATCAGGATGTCGTTCATGCGCACCGCTCCTTTGACATTTCTGGTAAGAATCCGGCCCTTGTCCTTGCCTTCGAGTACCTTGACCCTCACCTGTATAACCTCGCCTGCAATGCCCGTCCTGCCCACCACCTGGATGACTTCAGCGGGAACGACCTTTTCTTCGGCTGCCTTGCTCATCCGTCAGACACCTTTCGCTTACTCTTTCTTTGCCTTCAGGCTGCCTATCGAGGTGATAACCTGCTCGATGATATGCTGTGCCTCACCGGCGTCTATTATCGTGGCTGCCGCTGATCCGACATCGATCCCAAGAGACGCGCCGAGCTGCTGCTTGCTTGGTACAAAAATAAACGCTGCATTGCGTTCCTCGCAAAGAATCGGCAGGTGTGCCACCACCTCTGGCGGTTCGACATCCTCGGCGATAACCACCAGTTTTGAAACGCCCCGCTCGATAGCCTTGGTAGTCTCGTTGGTGCCCTTGCGCACTTTGCCGCTTTGTTTCGCGACTCGCACTGCCTCATAAACTGCATTTACTAGATCCTTTGAAGCTTCAAACTTTACATAATACGGCTTACTCAATTTTCATATCACCCATCGGGATCATCTTGGCTTTCAGTAGAAGGACAAGCGTATTAAATACCTTTATCTGCGGCTACGCGATCTTACTCTGAACGAGTTTTTTGTATTCTTCAACCTTGGAATCCAGCAGCGATTTGTCGGTGGACTCCCCGTACATCCTGATCAGCGGCTCCGTTCCGCTCGGGCGGACCATGATCCAGGTTTCTTCGTCTATCCAGACCTTGGCCCCATCGAGCGTCTCGACCTTCTTTGGGCTTCCATGCTCAATGCAGGCCTTTACCGCAGCGTCAATTAAGTCGCGTGATTTGCACGCAATCTTTGTTTTGAACTGATACATGCGCGGAAGTTGCGCGACGAGATCCGAAAACGAGGCATCCTGAGCAACAAGCATGTCTAGCACCAGCGCTGTTGCCATCGCGCCGTCCCTAACTTGGTTCAGCGCACCGTACATGAAACCTCCATTTTCCTCCAGCCCGAGAAGTGCTTTTCGCCTGACCATCTCTCTTGAGACCTCTACGCTTCCCACCTTTGTGTGGATAACTCTGGATCCCGCTCGCTCCGCTATTATCGACAGCAGCATAGTGGTGTTGACCGGACAGACAACCTCTGCCCCCCTGTGCTTGCGTGACAGGAGATGGTCTACCAGCAGCGCGCCGGTCCTGTCGCCCCAGTGCACCGCGCCCTTGTCATCGCAGAACATGCTTCTGTCGCCGTCCCCGTCGTAAGCGGCACCGAAATCCGCGCCCGACGATCTGACCGTTTCGGAAAGTGAGCCCAAGTTCTCCGGAGTCGGCTCAGAACCGCGTCCGGGAAAGCCTCCATCTATCTGGCCATTGATAACTATGACTTTGCAGCCGAGCTCTTGTACCAATAGGGGAGCAACAACCGCCTGTGCACCGTTTCCCACATCGATCACCACGGTGAATTTTCGCTTGCTTATCCTGTCACAATCGACCAGTGCGAGC
>Ga0187893_10009677_pt1 | contig 14713 bp, 12 predicted proteins | sample MA1701074metaG_FD_139574 | JGI IMG/M metagenome (GOLD analysis project Ga0187893, IMG submission 139574) | White microbial mat communities from a basaltic lava cave in the Kipuka Kanohina Cave System on the Island of Hawaii, USA - MA170107-4 metaG ...
AGCGGTTCAGTCCAACTGGTTGTATCCGCAGCGCTCGGGGCCGAGCCGCACGGACCACCTCTGGCAATCTCTCCGAGCACTCCGGATACAACCCTGGTCGTTAGTACCAGGTCTACCCCCGCGCGAACGGGGGAACCATTTCCTCTTTCCCCGAAACAAGTTGAGGCCTGGGTCTACCCCCGCGCGAACGGGGGAACCTACGGTCCCTTTTTTAGGCAATCAACTGTATGTGGTCTACCCCCGCGCGAACGGGGGAACCTCCGTATAGTCACCACTGCCGGGCCTGGGCCAGGGTCTACCCCCGCGCGAACGGGGGAACCTTCCGCTGGAAAAGGTAGAGGCCCTGCGAGTCCGGTCTACCCCCGCGCGAACGGGGGAACCGATCAGGGGCCACTCTTGTGGCCGCTAAGAATCGGTCTACCCCCGCGCGAACGGGGGAACCGGCCAGATGGCGAGGAGTGCCCATTGGTGGTCAGGTCTACCCCCGCGCGAACGGGGGAACCGAATTTATCTCCGGACTCCGGACATGGAGCGGCGGTCTACCCCCGCGCGAACGGGGGAACCCTTGGCTAGCTTGACGGAACCTCGTCCCTCGTGGGTCTACCCCCGCGCGAACGGGGGAACCATGCGCCGAGCCTGCCTGTCGCAGATTTCTCGAGGTCTACCCCCGCGCGAACGGGGGAACCCCCGCGACTTCCTGAGCCGGCAGTCAATCGGCAGGTCTACCCCCGCGCGAACGGGGGAACCCGAGGCACTCCGCGATGTCCTCCGGATGTGTGAGGTCTACCCCCGCGCGAACGGGGGAACCAAGCATGAGCCACTTGCCCCAGAGCCGAGATCGGGTCTACCCCCGCGCGAACGGGGGAACCCATCCTATTGACCAAGGTAGTAATCTCATCACGGGTCTACCCCCGCGCGAACGGGGGAACCAGCATGCATCCGATGCAGCAGGCTGCCCTCACGGGTCTACCCCCGCGCGAACGGGGGAACCGCATCGCCGGCGTGGAAGCCGATCGATGAGGGAGGTCTACCCCCGCGCGAACGGGGGAACCTAGCTGGCACCGGCCCGAAGTGGGGCTCTATTCGGTCTACCCCCGCGCGAACGGGGGAACCCGAGGCCCTCCGTCTTTTTCTCTTCACGCTTTCGGTCTACCCCCGCGCGAACGGGGGAACCCTTATGGAATAACGAGGACCGTATTAGGTCCCCGGTCTACCCCCGCGCGAACGGGGGAACCCATTTCCCCTTTCTGAGAAACAAGTCGAGCTAAGGTCTACCCCCGCGCGAACGGGGGAACCAGTAATGGAATGGAATATTTTCGTTATGATCTGGGTCTACCCCCGCGCGAACGGGGGAACCGAAGATCTACGCTCCCCGGCCTGGCAGGATTGAGGTCTACCCCCGCGCGAACGGGGGAACCCCCCTGAGCCCGATGCCCGGACGGAAATCAAAGGGTCTACCCCCGCGCGAACGGGGGAACCGGACGTGCAGCTTTCGGTATCCATCCAGGATGAGGTCTACCCCCGCGCGAACGGGGGAACCAGGCGAAAGCTGGCGATGTCGCGGATGTAGTACGGTCTACCCCCGCGCGAACGGGGGAACCCAGGTAAGGCAAGGGGTAGGAAGCCCTCGCTTGGGTCTACCCCCGCGCGAACGGGGGAACCTAAGTGGAACAATGACTGGGCAGCCTATGCAGAGGTCTACCCCCGCGCGAACGGGGGAACCTTTGACTTGACAGATTTTTCGGCCATGGTAAAAGGTCTACCCCCGCGCGAACGGGGGAACCAAGTCAGACGTACCGTAGCCGGCGCTAATCCAAGGTCTACCCCCGCGCGAACGGGGGAACCTTCACCATGGAAGGTTTCAGGCTGGAAGAATCGGGTCTACCCCCGCGCGAACGGGGGAACCTCCAGACCGCGTGTTCGATTCCGCGCAGGGATCGGTCTACCCCCGCGCGAACGGGGGAACCCTCGCTTTATGCTTTGTTTGGCGGAAGGGCAAAGGTCTACCCCCGCGCGAACGGGGGAACCTCTATTGCATGTTTTATGCCATCTTTCTTACGCGGTCTACCCCCGCGCGAACGGGGGAACCAAATCAGTCTCGGAGATGATGCCTTTGACGTCGGGTCTACCCCCGCGCGAACGGGGGAACCGAAATCGATGGCCAGCTGTCGATTCAAGGAAGCGGTCTACCCCCGCGCGAACGGGGGAACCTTTCGAGCTTGAAGGTAAGAAAGGCGCTCTTGCCAGGTCTACCCCCGCGCGAACGGGGGAACCTTCCGCTGGAAAATGTAGAGGCCCTGCGAGTCCGGTCTACCCCCGCGCGAACGGGGGAACCCCGTCGTCCCAGAGATGTTCTCAGGCAATCCAGGGTCTACCCCCGCGCGAACGGGGGAACCATTGACGTCAGCGTTGCCTGGGTCGCGACCATGGGTCTACCCCCGCGCGAACGGGGGAACCGGCGTGTTCGCCTACTCCCCAGCCACTACCGACGGTCTACCCCCGCGCGAACGGGGGAACCCGAAGCCATCTCGATCTCCACCCTGGATATCAAGGGTCTACCCCCGCGCGAACGGGGGAACCCGCTAGGTCGAAGATGCCAGCCTCTTTCAGCGCGGTCTACCCCCGCGCGAACGGGGGAACCGTCGGGAGAAGAATCTAGTGGATGACCTGGTCAGGTCTACCCCCGCGCGAACGGGGGAACCGCGCTGTGCCGGTCGGACAGCCATCACTCCTGGGGTCTACCCCCGCGCGAACGGGGGAACCTACTCCCCGTCGATCCACAGCGAGCCATACCAGGGTCTACCCCCGCGCGAACGGGGGAACCTCTCGGACGACCTCGCGGGCCGCGGGGGACAGGGGTCTACCCCCGCGCGAACGGGGGAACCGGCTTTTGACAGACAATGGCCGAGCGAAATTGAGGTCTACCCCCGCGCGAACGGGGGAACCGACGGAGACGCGCTCGGGCTCCTGGCTGAAGAGGGTCTACCCCCGCGCGAACGGGGGAACCCCTGCGAAAGAGAACGCATTCAAACGCTATCGCGGTCTACCCCCGCGCGAACGGGGGAACCCGAAACGTCCCGTGCGAATTCTGTCCATGCGTGGGTCTACCCCCGCGCGAACGGGGGAACCACCGCGATTTCCAGCTCCATGGCGACGAGCTCCGGTCTACCCCCGCGCGAACGGGGGAACCATCAGCGGTGTCTGCCACTGCTACGACTGCGGGGGTCTACCCCCGCGCGAACGGGGGAACCATTCGGGGGCCTCCAGGCGCCAGCCGCTCATCGGGTCTACCCCCGCGCGAACGGGGGAACCCCCGGCAGATGCATCGTACTGCTCGCCCCGGCAGGTCTACCCCCGCGCGAACGGGGGAACCTCCGCGGACGTGGATCATCTCCGAGGACTCGAAGGTCTACCCCCGCGCGAACGGGGGAACCGACACAAACGGAGGATCCTTCCATGACGTCGAGGGTCTACCCCCGCGCGAACGGGGGAACCTGGCCGAGGAGTCGGCGAAGCCCGGTGAGAGCGGGTCTACCCCCGCGCGAACGGGGGAACCCTCTCAACTGGGCATTCCCTGTCGAATGATTCCGGTCTACCCCCGCGCGAACGGGGGAACCATGCATGTGTGTTTTGATATCAGGATGATAAAAGGTCTACCCCCGCGCGAACGGGGGAACCCCATGGCCTCTTGGATGTGGCCGATCAAAGCACGGTCTACCCCCGCGCGAACGGGGGAACCAAAACTAGGACGGGGCAACTATTACAGGCGATGGGTCTACCCCCGCGCGAACGGGGGAACCCGGCTAGGAGTGCCGCCGGGTCGCTCTGGTCTCGGTCTACCCCCGCGCGAACGGGGGAACCCGGGCCCGGGCCGAGGAATTCACCGGCCGCCAAGGTCTACCCCCGCGCGAACGGGGGAACCGCTCTCGAGACGATGGCCGCAATGATGACAGTGGGTCTACCCCCGCGCGAACGGGGGAACCACTTTTTTTTTCCCCTCGTCGTCGCCGGCGAAGGGTCTACCCCCGCGCGAACGGGGGAACCCTCGGAAGGTCTTCTAGTAGAGGAGTCCTAATGGGTCTACCCCCGCGCGAACGGGGGAACCTGCACAGCAGGTCCGGGAGATTTCTCTGCATCGGGTCTACCCCCGCGCGAACGGGGGAACCCCTCCTCAGCTCGATGCCAACGTGATCGACCAGGGTCTACCCCCGCGCGAACGGGGGAACCCTCTAGTGGGCATTTCGCTCGGCGATTGATCCAGGTCTACCCCCGCGCGAACGGGGGAACCAAGAAAAATCAGCGGGGAAGATCGACGGCATCGGGTCTACCCCCGCGCGAACGGGGGAACCTCTTATAGCCGTCGGCCTGCGCGCGGGTCATCGGGTCTACCCCCGCGCGAACGGGGGAACCGCAATCTAAGGGATTCAAGGGGACCGTAATAGGGGTCTACCCCCGCGCGAACGGGGGAACCACTTACACTTAGCGAAAATTTTGGCATTGGCATGGTCTACCCCCGCGCGAACGGGGGAACCCCCTAACGAAGGGAGAGAAAAATGGAAAAGCACGGTCTACCCCCGCGCGAACGGGGGAACCATACAGGCCGAAACGTGGGAATGATTTGAATCAGGTCTACCCCCGCGCGAACGGGGGAACCGCAGGGCACATGAGGAAACATCTTTTTAATCGCGGTCTACCCCCGCGCGAACGGGGGAACCCACTGGATGGTTTGCCTTTTCGCCGACATGCCAGGTCTACCCCCGCGCGAACGGGGGAACCTTCATCTGTTCTTCTTTCATTCGCAAAGGCTTGGGTCTACCCCCGCGCGAACGGGGGAACCGTCTCGATCTTTTCCGTGACTACTGACATGTGGGGTCTACCCCCGCGCGAACGGGGGAACCAAATAGGCAGAGGGAGTAGGGGATAGGACTACCGGTCTACCCCCGCGCGAACGGGGGAACCTCTCGTAACGCGCGACCATCGGTCCTTGCTCAAGGTCTACCCCCGCGCGAACGGGGGAACCAGGAATCGATGGCGGATGCGCCGAATTTTGTCGGGTCTACCCCCGCGCGAACGGGGGAACCTTCTGGCAAAGAAGCTAACTATCAAGGGTCTGAGGTCTACCCCCGCGCGAACGGGGGAACCACGGAGCAATTCTTTGCCATCCATCGCAGCACCGGTCTACCCCCGCGCGAACGGGGGAACCCCTGTATCAGAAGCGAACACCGCCTAATTGTCAAAGAACCCGGTCATGTCGGTTTGAGAGGATCGTTTCCTGGACACTCTCCCGGCGGAGAGGGTTCTGCCCGCCACGACAGGATCAATCCATCCAACTCGGTCAGGGAGATCGGTGGTATTCCAAGAAGGCTAATCGCCTGGCCGGCGACTTCCCGGGGGTCCCTCCACGTCATGATGATGGAGCCGCCACCTAGCTCCCGGAACCATTCTTCCATCACCGCCCAGACTCGCTCCCGCACCGTGGACGTCATCCGAGGGGCGGTGTAGACACCGGGGGCGATCTCCAGCATGCACGAGGCGAGGAACCCCCGAAACCTGGGGGCTATGTCACGCGTCACCACCACCGTCATGGCCATCAAAGAGCTCCTTGATGCGGTCGATCATGCGAGGGATGACCTTCTTCTCCTTGAACGTCCTGCCAGCGAGACGCCGGACATGCCGCTCGATCGGGATATCCTTCTGCTGCTCGAATAGCCGCACACCCTGAAAGGCGATGGGAATCGTGATCTCGTCTCGAAGGAGGTCCGCTATATCAAGGCTGAAAGCGTTCGATGAGTCCTCGTGGATGAAGCCAAGTTGCGGGATAGTCCCGGTAGCCGCCACAGCGATCGTCGCCGCTGCCTCCACCGCCGTCGCCGCATGGTTGATCGCCTGGTTCGCGAGGTCGGCCGCCTGCGGGTCCTGGCGGTCGTAGCGCCGACCCCGCCACTCCACGCCGTACTTCCTGGCGAGGATCGCGTAGGTTTCCTTCATGCGGGCGCCTTCGATGCCGCGCAGGACGGAGAGCTCCTGCTGCGGAAGGAACTCGTTCAGGCGCCAGGCGTACATCATTCGGACCACGTGCATGCGCTTCGGTTCGTTGGCCCAGCTACTCGCTTGCGCGCGAGCGTATGCCGAGGCATCAGTCCCAAGGGGTGGGGCGGTATAAAGCCTCACTCCATCCTCTCCAACCGCGGCCAGGCACGTTCCGTGACGAGCAAGCAAACGTAGGGTGTCATGGCTCACTGTGGTGCCTGGCCCCAGGAGGATGAGGGAGACGGTCTGGAACGGGATGGCGTAATCCCCTGCTGCCATGTCCGGGGAGCCGGCGGCGAGGAAGTGGAGGGTGCCGTCGACGACAATCAGGTTCCCCCGAGCCAACCACAGGAGTCCGTGCCGGTCCCCATGCGGCACCCGCGCCGTCTCGAGCCCCAGCCGTCCGATCAGCATGCGCCTGCCCGCCGCAACAAGAGCATTCCGAAACCGAACGCCCGGTGCCTCCCGATTCCCCGGAGGAGCAGGTCTCGGAACCCTTCCGGGTCCGTCACGCGCAGGCAACCCTCGAAGGTCACGTCCGGACGATCGAAGAACTTCGCCTCCTTCGCCACCCCCCGCCGGAAGAGCCGCGAACGCTTCATGGCTACGAGCCGGGCTTTCTCACAGCGGACGGCGCAGGAGCGCTCGATCGTCTCCTTCAGCCAGGTGGTATAAACCTTCTCCCGCTCGACGACGCCGTCCGGCCCGACCTTCTCGACGGCGGCGAGGAAGGCGTCGACCTCGGCGCCGGCCGAGAACCGCTTGCTCCCGCGACCCTTCCGGACAACCGGACAGGCCCGCACCTCGAACCGGAATGCCCCCCCCCGTGGAAAGGACGCCGGCATCGGCTTGGAGTCGAAGTATCCCCAATCAAATGCGAGCCGATGATCGGCCGAGCCGGAGGTCTCGGCTTTCGCCGCCAGTGTGAAGTGAGGATTCCTGGCATACGCCAGGACTTCGAGGAAGCTGCCACGACTCCCCGCGATGGCGAAAGGACTGGGCCCGTCCTCTCCGAACAGCTCGAACAGCGAGCAGTGGATCAGGTATCCCAGGTCGATCGCGCGGTGTGGGGCAGGCCGCGGTCCGAGCCGAAAGAGCGCCTTCAGATCGAACCGCATGCGGATGAGGTAGTAAGCCGCTTCCATTTCACTCTCCCTCAAGCTCGATCATCCCCTGGCGGACTAGCCGTTCACCGCAGTGCACCTGGTTTAGCCAGTCACGCTCGTCCGTGATCGACACCAGCCGGCTTCCGGGCAGATCGTCTTCTTCGTATGGCCACTGCGCTTGGACTCGTCTCTCCCCGCAAGGAGGAACGCCGCGGAGAGCGGCGAGGAGCGAGGGTGCTTCACGCCGCTCGACGAAGATCGGTAACGATGGGAGGCACGGCTTCCGGCCGAGGAACAGAGGTCGCGCCGGTTCTCGAAGAGCCTTCTCGACGCTGGCCAGGTCTGGGGCCTCGCCGGGAGCGATCAAGGTCAGGACAACGGTCGCCCTTCCGTCCGCCCTGTAGTGGCGGTAGCGGATGTGAGTTTCCTCGGAAGACGCCCCTCCCCGTTCCTCCCTCCGGCCCGAAGTGGTCCAACCGGTGTCCACGAGGAAGGGCTGCCCCAGGTAAACGGTCTGGAAGTCGACGAAGCGCTTCCCGTACCTGTCGAGACGGACTGCGAATCTCAGCCGACCTTGCAGGCGATCGAGGGCATCCGCGTCAGCGTGCGAGTACCCCAACGCGTTCCCCAAGACTCCCGTCAGCATCGAGGCCGCCGGGAACTCCTGGTCGACGCCGTGGTTGTCAACGGTAGGTCCGCCGAAAGCCATCAGCGGCCCTTCGAGGCGAAGGACGAGGAGCTCCATGGGATCACCCGCGGATCTGGGACGCAGCCCACGACCCGAGCTGGGCGAGGGATCCCGAGTCCTCGGCCGGCAGGGAGCGGATATCGACCATCGCCGCTGCCATCCGGCTCTCCTGCGCGCCGTACATCACATCGAAAGCCTTCAAGTGGCTGGCCAGGGCCGCGACCGTCGACGCCACCAGGTCGCCGCGAGGGGGTTCGACGGGCGACAGGAAGGCGTTCGCCAGCGTCCGCGGCTGGCGGTTCCCGGACTCGAGGAGGAGAAGGAGCGCGCAGGAGTACGGAGCGGTGGATCCCAGCTTCGCGCCGGGCGACACCGTGGCGATCAGGTGGATGAGGGTCTCCACCAGATTTGCGGCCAGAGCCCGGTCGGCCGACTCCCAATCCTTCCGATCCACGCCCTCGAGGTTCATGATGAGCTGCGGAATGTCGATGACGACGTAGCCGTAGTAGAGGCCGCTCGTCAGCTCCGACTCGTTGATGTGGCCGCTCCCGGTCTCCCCCGCCTCGACGACCAGGTCGTCCACAGCAGTGAAGTAGTCGCTCTCGGCCTCCTCCCGGTGGACGGTGAAGGCGTGCGCGACATGGACGGCTGAGTCTCCCCTGGCGAGGATGTCCGAAGTGACCATCCGCCCGAACAACGCGGCGTCGAGTCCAGCCGCCCTCTTCAACGATTCCAGGTTCTGTTTCCTGTCCTTCTCCTTCAGGAACGCCTCCACCGCCTTGGCCGATCGATCCTTCTGGTCGAGGGCGATGAACTCGCGCGCCGTCTTCTTGATAAATTCGATCTCCGGTCGTCCGAGGATGATCACCTGGCTCGTGGTGAGATCATCCCCTTCCTTCGAAGATCCCTTGTCCTCCGACTTCTTCCCCTTCTTCTCACTCTCACCGAGCAGGACGGCCTGCAGCCCCTTCAGCACGTGCCGGACGGCGTCCGCGGGATGCCCTTCAACGATCAGCGGCTGGGCGATTAGCTCCTCGAAGATCCTGCGTGAGCGGACCGACATGTCCACGCCGAGCGCGCTCAGGGACTTCTCGCCATCGGCCGTCCGCCAGTGCCGCTTCAGACACTGGGATGAGATGCGCAGCCGGCTCACGCCCCCGAAGGGCACCCGCTTGGCCATCCCGGCGTCGTCGCGGTTGAGGAGGCTCGCCGGGTAGGCGGTCAGATAGTGGATCTGGAGGAAACGAGGAGTGGACATCTCTATTCCTTTCTCTGGAGAAGCGAGTAGTAGTCCCGAGCGATCTTCCGCCGCAAGCTCTCGGACTTTTCCGGGTGCCGCGTAAGGACCAACGCCGCCAGCTCGGCCCAGTCGATGGACAAGCCGTGCGCAGCGAGGAGACCGCAGGTCCTCCGCACCGTATCGTGGAAGGTCGGGCCGTGGGAGCGGAGGAGGCGCATCAGCCTCCCCTCCTTGACCCCTGCCTCCCCGAGGACCCGGCCGACGGCATTCCCAGGTTTGTGGTGAAAGGGCGCCATGCGGGCCATGCTGGAGAGGACGATCGCCCATCCCGTCTCCTGCTCTGAGGGCAGGGCCTCTCCTTTCGAGATCCAGGCGAGCGTTTTCCAGAACGCCGGCCGGTCGGGCGCCTCGACGTCCAGCCGGCGTAGCTCGGCCAGATCGCCCGGTCCCAGAGCCCCATCGCGCATCGCAGCGGCGATGCTGCCGATCGTCGACCCAAGGGTTGGGGGCGCCTCGCCGGCTTCTTTCGGACGAGTAATCGTCATCGGGCCTCCTTCCTATGTCGATGCAAGAGTGGGAAGTGATTGTGTACCGAGCCGAAGAAGCAGCGGTCCGACGCGGCGATGGACCGGTAAAGTCGTGAGGCCGGTAGGGCGACCGACTGCTTTGCCTCCGCCAGCACCTCCTTGGCCAAAGAGACCAGACGTTCCTGCCAGCGTTGGCGAGCGTCGTCGTCTTCCAAAGAGATGCACTCCCAGAGATCCTCGAAGAAGACGGCGTTCACTTGCCGGTCGAACTCCTCGACCCACTTCCGCGGCCGCTCGTCCTGCATGTTGAGCTTGTCGGGACCTCCTTGGACGAGCGCGAGGAGCGCCGGCCTCAGGGCGGCTTTCACCATGGTTCCCGCGTCCTCCACACACTGCCTCGCGCGGGTCGCCAGACGGTCGCGCCCTTCGTCGAGCGCGATCAAGGCACGCACCTCGGCCGGGATCGGTACCCGACGCTCGTGCAGCCCCTCCGTCTTACCTTGGCCCCTCGCCATGACCTCGGTCAAGATCTCCAGGCCCTCCTCAGGATCGGAAGGGTACACCTTCTGACAGGCGGACGGCTCGTACTCCCGCGTGAAGAGAACCTGCTGCAGGAGGCGGTAGGTGAACCCCCCCTGTCCGACGGTCAGGGCCGAAGGGCCGTCGACCTTGATGGGGGTCCAGGGATCTCCCAGGTTTCCTTTGAAGGCCTTCGCGGCTACGCGCTCCTTCTTGGTGGGAGTCGTCCAGGCCATGAGGCGGCCGCTCTCCTGGACGAGACGAATTCGCCTGCAGATCTCCACGTAGTATGGATCCATGCGATCGATAGAAAGCAAGGACTGGCCATCCCAGGGATCCAGCCAGAGCAGGCATTTCCCCCCTTCGCCGAGGAAATGCCCGTGCGCCTCCAGGAGGCGGTTCCTCGAATCCAGGAGGATGCGAAGATCGCGCAAGAACCGGGCGCACCACCCCTGACCGGCGACCACCGAAACGCAAGGCCGGCTCGCAAAGCCCCCGTTCATCCTGCTGATTCCGTAGTTGCCCTGCCCCAGGAATCCCTCCATGGTCTGGAGCGTCACGAGCGTGTGGAGCCAGTGCGACTGAAGCGCGTGCCTGATACGCGCCATCTTCACGTCATGGTCCTTGGAGGTGACCAGAACATCGATCTCGTCCGGCGATGCGAAGGGACCCTTGAACCTCGACAGCGAGCCTTCCGGCACCGGCGACTGGAAAAACGCCGGTTTCCTCAGGTCCTGGGTCACCAAGTGCCACGGTTCGTCGCCCGGGAAGTCCGGCGTCAACCCTCGAAGGAGCTCCGTCCACGTAGCTTCCTCCTTGGGCGGAGCGGACATTCCCCCTCGGTGGAGGGCCATGGCCGCGAGCTGAACCAGGAACGCGTGCCAGGCGTGCCGCTGATGGCGTTGGAGACGCGTGAAGGCTTCAATGCGGGACGCGGCGAGACTGGCGAGGACCTCGGAAAGAGAAAGCTGGCGCACCTCTCCTCCCGGGAGCCGCGCCTCTATCAAGGGCTCAGTCAGCAGGTCGTACATCGATCCTCCTCAACCCGAACCGGTCGTACCGGAATTCGGCCTCGCCCGAGCGAATGACCGTGGTGCCTCCCTCGCTGCGCAATACCTTCGCGCGCCCTTCCGGGTCGCAGTCCCGGCCATACCAGCTGCGCACGTTGACGGTGGCGAGCTTGTTGGAGAAGGGGGACACGAATGGCTCCTCGAACCGCAGCAAGCGGTCGTCCTCGCCGAGGCGAGTCGCGATGCGCGCATCGAGCTGGCCCCGCTTCGGAAAGGTGCAGTAGCTGTCGTCGAACGAGACGTCCCTTCGCAGCAGGTTCAACTTGGCGGCACCCGCGGCCGCGTAGCGAATCCCCATCACTTTGCTCCGGTGGTCCTGCCAGGGGCCCCCCAGTTCTCGTAACAGTTCTTCGAGTGCCGCCGGATGAGTGGCTGACTCCACCAGCTCACGGTTCATCGCCGGGATCCTCAACGACCGATGGCGTTCGAGCAGACGCCAGGTTGCCTCGATGACGACGAGGTCCTCGTAGACGGTCCCGAGACCGTTCGGACCGATGCCTCGGCCGTGTTCGCTGCCGCCGGTTCTTATCCACCTCGCGAGGTTCCGATCCGATGGAGCGAGGATCGCCACCCTCGCCTCCTGGAAGCCGGAAGACCTAGCGCGATCGTGCCGGTGGACCCTGCCCACCCGCTGGAGGAGGACGTCCATGGGGCAGAGGTCGGTCAGGAGAAAGTCGAAGTCCACGTCGAGGCTCTGCTCGACGGTCTGGGTCGAAACAATAAGCCCTTCCTTTCGGGACCCCCTCTTCCCGAACTGCTCCTCGATGGCGTCGTCGAGCGACTTCCTGTCCTCCGGGGCGAAGCGACCGTGATGGATGGTCACGATGCCCTTGCAACGGAAGAGGAGGGCATCTTCGCTCGAGATCCGCTCGACCTCTTCCTGCGTGGCGATGGCGTCATTGACGCGGTTCCTGAGGATCAGGACCCGCCCACCGCGGTGCGCGGCCTCCAGGCCGAGGCGGGCTACGCCCGGCGCGTCCTCCCTGAGTGGAATGATCTCGACGCGGACATCCTTTTGACGGTCCCGGGCGGCCACCGCCCAAGTACCGCCCGAAGAGCCCGAGGCGCTGATCAACGGGTAGGGGGCGCCGAGGCAGTCCTCGATGGGCGGGGCGGCCACCCTGCGACTCGCAAGTAGCCGGGCCCTCGCTGCGCCGCCCAAGGTCGCCGACATGAGGAGTGCATGTCCGCCTGCCCGCACGTGATGCCGCAGGACCGCTTCGAGGAGCGTCATCATGTACGCGTCGCTGGCGTGGACCTCGTCCACCACGAGAAGGTGCCGCAGGAGCGCCGAGGCTCGCAGGTGGGCGTGGGCGACCTGGAGCGTCGACAGGAGCGCTTGGTCGATCGTGCCCACCACGATGGGGGCTGCGAGGAACCTCTTCGGGTGCTCGGCCGCCCAACCGCGGTGCCTCGCCCGCTCCTGGTCATCGTCCTGCCATAGGACCTCAAAGCCGGGGAGACGGCTTGCGTCCGCGGCATCCACCCGCACATAACCTGGAACGGCGAGGACGACGGGAGGGGCCGAAGCGCCGAACACTCTCTGCGCGAACGCGACGATCCGTCCGTGGATTTGGACGGCAGCGCTACGGGTGGGAAGCGCGAAGTAGAGGCCGTCGACCTGTCCTTTCGCGTACAGCCGCAGGAAGTGCCGGAACGCAGCCTCGGTTTTTCCCGAGCCGGTCTCTGCTTCGAGAAGCACCGTGCTGCCCGTTTCGCCTAGCGGGAGGTCCTCGAGCGCTGCTTGCACGGGTCGGGGGCCGAAGCCGAAGGTTTCGGCGAAGCTCGGCAGCACCCCCAGTTGCTGCCGGGCCGCGGTCGGGTCCACGTCCCGGCGGCGAAGCACTTCCCTCGCCCGTTCTCTGGCGAACGGCATGCGATCCTCCGCGGGAGAGGAAGAGAACGGAAAGGCGGCGGAGTCGGAGCCGATCCAGTCCGCGAGCGTGACGAGCCCGCAGAAGGCATAATGGAACTCCGGGTTCGACGGAAGGAGGTCTCGCCTAGCGGTCGAGTCGAAGGCTGCCGGGAACCATGCCCTTGCGTTGGCGGCGAGCCGGGCGAGGCCGTCGAAGGGACTTGGGGCGGGCGCCTCCTCCCAGATCCTCGCGTCCTCGATTTCCGGCTTCTCAACTGGACGCCCGTGGTGAGAGATGGACGCGAGGAGGATCCGGATGAAGCCAAGGACGTCCTCCGTCCAGGAGGCCAAGGTGGAGATGTCCAAAGCGTGGAATGTCTTTTCCCGGAGGCCCGACTCGTTGAACAAGAGGAGCGTCGGTGCGACGTGACCCACGCGACGACGGGCGGGATCGACCTGAGCCTGGAAGCCGCGGTTGAACTTCCCCAGGTCGTGCAACGCGGCGAGGAAGGCCAGGCGATCGATCTTCGCAGAGGTCAGATCCTCGACGCCGCCCAACCGGGCGAGCCGCTTCCGGAGAACGGTGCACGAAATGAGCGCCTCGAAGCATGCCGCAACGTCCGCACAATGGTCGACGAGTGGGTGCCATGCAGACCGGTCGGGACTCAGCTTCCCCCAGAACGTAGTAGGAGCCCCTTGCATTTCGATACTATAAAGAATCGTGCGTCAGTACTGCAATATGGTAGTCTGTCCGTAGTGGAGGTAGGCACCAATCAGGGGCCCGTCGGGGGGGCAATGGACTTCGTTGCGATCGACTTCGAGACGGCGGACCGGTGCAGCGACAGCGCGTGCGCCGTCGGCATTGTTAAGGTGGTCGCGAACAGGATCGTCGCTAGGGAGTTCCGGCTCATCAGACCACCCCGGCAACGGTTCCTCTTCACGTACCTCCACGGGATTTCCTGGGAGGACGTGAAGGCAGAGCCTTCCTTCCGCGAGGTATGGCTGCTGCTGAGGGACTTGCTGCCTGGGGCGCGATTCCTCGCCGCTCACAACGCCCGCTTCGATCGGTCTGTCCTCCTCGCTTGCTGCCGGCTCTCTGGTCTCCACCCCCCTGACGCGCCGTTCCTCTGCACCGTCCGCCTTGCTCGGAGGACCTGGAGGATTTACCCGACCAAGCTCGACAACGTTTGCAACAAGCTGGCAATCAAGTTGCGCCATCACGATGCCCTGTCGGATGCCGAAGCGTGCGCGAGAATCGTCCTCTCAGCAGCCTCGATCTCGACGATCCTGACGCTTCCGGGCTCTCGAAAACGGCGAAGCTCGAACGAAGCCGCCGGACGCCCTTGGCCTGCGTCGATGCCACCGGCGTCAAGAGTCGCCGCGCGGGGAGGAGGATCGGGCTCGATGGTTCCGTGAAGGAAACCACGGAGCTCGAGTCCGCCCTCGGCCGCGCGGCGTGCGGCGCCGCGGTTGGGTCAACGGTCCGTCCGTCGGGCATCCCTCGGGCATCCGTCGAGCCCCCGCCGGACGTCACAGTTGAGCGACGGGGATCGAAGAGACGGGCGCGGCGTGCGGCGCCTCGGGCGGGGAGTCCGTCGCCGCCGGCTCGCTCGGGCTTCCGCCCGCGTCGACGATGATGCGGGCGCGACGCCACGCCTCGATGAACCGCCGGCCGGCC
>Ga0187893_10009678_pt1 | contig 14712 bp, 11 predicted proteins | sample MA1701074metaG_FD_139574 | JGI IMG/M metagenome (GOLD analysis project Ga0187893, IMG submission 139574) | White microbial mat communities from a basaltic lava cave in the Kipuka Kanohina Cave System on the Island of Hawaii, USA - MA170107-4 metaG ...
CAGGTAATCCGCAATACGTACCGGCCCACCCAACTCGGCTGCTTTGCCCGCCATAACTTGTCCCCCTGCGCAACGGCGCAGAAGCAAGTCTAAGCGAAAAACCGTTAAGTGAACAGCATTGGGACCAGCCCCCAAGTTCCATCAAGATCGGGAGACTCGTTCCAGCCTGAACATGCCAACTCGCCCAAGTATGTCTGAGGTCGTGCCAGCGGAAGTCCTCGATTCCCGCTCTTCAGCAAGCTCGTTTCCAGGTGTTGTTATCCACCCCTTTAACGGGGTTGCCCCGGTACGGGAACACGCGTGTCGCGTGATTGCCGATACAGCGTTGTAACACCCTCAACGAAGCATCGTTAAGCGAAACGGCAACATCCCGCTTGCCTTTTGGCTTGATCCGCATATATCCATGCTGTCCGGCGTCGCATGTTAATCTGGCTCCATTCCAGGCCAAGCACGTTGCACTGCCGTAATCCGGTCGCCAAGGCAAACTCCGCCGCGTCTGCAAGGTGTCCCGGAAGTAGACTCAGCAGCTTTACCGCTTCCTCCCGAGTCAGCCAGCGCACGCGCTTTTTCGGCTCAACGCGCATGCGCAGCACCGGCGCTTTGTCGATCCACCCCCATTCCCGCTCGGCTTTGCGCAAAATGGTGCGGAGCGTCGCCACATAACGGTTGATCGTCCCGGGCGCGCGATCTCGCTTTTCTAGCATGATCCGATCAATCAACTCTCGGCCTATGCTTTCGAGGGGACCTCCCTTCAGGTAACGATGTAACCATCTCAGGCGGGCCTTATCACCCTCGTGGTCACGTTTGTGCTTGGTTTCCTCCAAAAAACGGAGCACTGCATCTTCTCAATGAAAAGTGGCGCGTTCCCCAGCCGCGACTGCCGCCAAAGATCGGAGGCAAGCCGGTCGTGAAATTCCTGTGCCTTCAACTTGTCGACAGTCCCAGTGCTTTTCTACACCGGCGACTGGCTGCGGATCGTGATCTTGACCCACAAGTATTGGCTATCTTCGCGCTTGTAGAGTGACATGAAATATCCTCCTGTGGCTCTACTTGCGCCATCTGCCAGTTGCCAGCATAGTGGCCCCGGAGATCGACAAGATCCTCTTCAATGAAAATCCAACTTTTTGCGGGCTTGGCGCCAGGAATTCTCCCCAGCTTGGCCTGCGCCTCAACCCCTACCTCAACTTTCATCGGCCTTGCCTGTGGACTACGTCTACAAGAAGGGCAAGATCGGGAAACGCTATCCGCTCGACAAAGTGATGACGGCCCTGGAGAGCTTAGTGTGCGTGGAGAAGGCATCGCAGTTTCTCAAGCCCGGCGTGACGCTCGGCGCCCTACACACACAGACCTGCAGTATGAGCGATAACGAGGCGGCGGCACGATTGAACGAGGCCCGCCGACGGCTCTTCCTTTCCATCCAAAACGATCTCGACCCGTCGCGTGACGTCGTTTCACCTACACTCGCACTGGGATTTGTGGACAGTCGGCTGCGCCGATTCCCGCCTTTGCGCTGCGCGTCCACAAGCTCTACAGAACTCAACAACAATCGGTTATGTCATCACCTTCAAAACCGATCGCTCAGACTCATACCTCAATTGGAATTGACTTTGGTTCACCAACAGCCCTGCCACCTCATTGCCGTATCGGCCAACCTACCGGCTTGATGAGGGTACGATCGCCGTCGTAAAGAAGTAAGGCGCAAGGAGCTGTCCGAGCGCACCACCCTGCTAAGGGCATGAGCTCAGCGAGGGTGCGTCCGGACCAGTGGCAATCATCATCGAGGGCCCGCGGCCTTTTGCTCCACGCAAAGACTGCGGCCCGCGTCGGATCTTTGACGGTGCTTATCTGCCAGTTCTCTCGGATCGCCCTAGCACCAACGATTAACTACCTAATTTTTCACGCAATCTTTCCATGAGCCGAGGGCGAACCACATCTGGCACAGTTCTCGCCCTGCGTGCCAGAAGTCATTATCGAACCAACTCGCAGGAAACCCAAATGCTGAGAACCGTCAAGGACGCCTGCGTCCTCCACCAGACTGCGCTTCAGCCCTCTCCCCCGAATCTCATCGAGAACCTTCACGATCTTATCGAGGGAGAGAAGGACGGCGCAGCGTTTTTTGAAAAAAACTACGTCACACAAGGCATGGCGCAGCTCTTTCGGCAAGGGCTGAAGAGATTGGCCGGCAAGTCCGACGATGCGGTTTTCCAGCTCACCCAAGCCATGGGCGGCGGCAAGACGCATCTCATGATCGCCTTCGGCCTGCTCGCCAAGCATCCCTGCTTGCGTGAGAAGTACGTGCCAGACCTTGCGCAAGAGGTGGATTTTGGCGTCGTCAAGGTCGTCGCCTTCACCGGACGCAACTATCCCGAGCACTTCTTTTGGGGCGAGATCGCACAGCAGCTTGGAAAACCGGAAGCATTCACCAAGTTTTGGGCTAACGGTGCGCGCGCACCGGATGAAAAGGCTTGGATGCAGTTGATTGGCGATGCGCCCGTGCTCATATTGCTCGACGAGCTGCCGCCCTATTTCGATAACGCACTGACCTTAGAGGTCGGCGCCGGCACGCTCGCTAATGTCGCCACCGCCGCACTCGCCAACCTGATGTCCGCCGCACTGCGCTTGCCGCGTCTCTGCGTCGTCGTCTCGAATCTCTCCGGCAGCTACGACAACGCATCGAGGAATTTGGGCAAAGCCATGCGTGACATACTGGCCGAGACGAACCGGCAGGCGCGCCCCATCACGCCGGTGCAGCTCGGCGGGAACGAGATCTACCAAATCCTGCGCAAGCGCATGTTCCAGAAACTGCCCCCGGAGCGCGACATCGAACGCATCGTCGATGCTTTCGCTGGCGCGATTGCGGAAGCCGAGCAGGCCAAGTCCATCGGCAAGAGCACCGAGCAGATCGCCGCCGAGATCCATGCGAGCTACCCCTTCCATCCTAGCCTCAAGCACGTGATCGCGATGTTCAAGGAGAACGAGAGCTTCCGCCAAACGCGCGGCTTGATGCGCTTCGTCTCCCGGCTTCTCAAGTCCGTCTGGGAGCGTCCCAAGAACGACGTGCTCCTGATCGGCGCGCAACACTTGAACATGCGCGATCCGGAAGTGCGCGATGAAGTATTGACTATCTGCAACCTGCAAAGCGCGTTGGCGAAGGACATCGCCGATTCAGGCGGCGCGCATGCCGAACTCATCGATCAAAAGCTGGACAACGACGCGGGCACACAAGTCGCCACCTTGCTGATGACCGCCTCGCTGGCCAAGAACATGGATGGGATCCGCGGCCTCGATAAGCAGCGCACCTTGGAATACTTGATTACCCCCCTTGGCGATCCGCTGGAGCTCTCCGAAGCCTTCGAGGAGCTGCGTAAGTCCGCCTGGTATCTCCACCCCGGTGAGCGCGGCACCTATTACTTCTCCGATCAGGAGAACCTCACCAAACGGCTGGAGAAAGAAGCGAAGGACACACCCGAGAATAAGATCGAGGAAGAGATGCGCCGGCGTCTCCACGATATGTTCGAGCCCAAGCGCAAAAACGCTTATGAGCAGGCCCTGGCATTGCCCAAGCTCGACGAGGTAAATCTCAAGAGCGGGCGGGTGCTTTTGATCCTGAGCCCAGACGTCAAGATCCCGCCCGAAGAAGCGAAACGTTTCTACGAGGCCGTGACCGAGAAAAACAACTTCTGCATCATTGCCGGCGACGGATCGAGCCTCGCGAGCCTGGAGAACGCCGTACGCCGTTGCTGGGCCATCGCCAAGGTCGATAGACAATTGCCCGCTAATCATCCGCAGAAGGCAGAGCTCGACGAGAAGCACGAAGAGAGCGAGCAGGATTTCCGCAGCACCGCGATCGCGACCTTCAACCGCCTCTATTTTCCGATCAAGGACGGACTCAAGTCCGCGAAGTTCTCGGCCACCTTCAATCACAACGCCTGGGAGGGCGAGGTGCAAATCGAGCAATCCCTGAACGATACCGGCGCCTCCAAGTTCGTGCTCGATGTCGCGGGCCAAGCGGAAAGCTTGATCCAACGGGCCGAAGAGCAGCTTTGGCCCCAAGGCCAGCACCGCGTGCGCTGGAGCGATGTAACGGAGCGCGCGAAGACCAATCCGCGCTGGCTCTGGCTGGCCACCCAAGGGCCTGGAGCAACTCCGGCGCTTAGCCGAAGGTCTGGGGCGCTGGCGCTATACGGACGATGGTTACATCGATAAGCGGCCAGCCAAAGCCAAGACCTCGGTGGTCTTCACCAATCACTATGATGAGGCGACCGGCCGGACGGAGCTCAAGATCATTCCGACCAACGCGGGACCAAAACCTGTCATCCACTACTCGGAAGATCCGAATGTGAGCACGCAAAGTCCCGTGCTCCACGAGCTGACGTTCACACCGGACACCACCCGCTTGTTCTTCCTGGCGGTCGATCCCACTAATCAACACGAGACCGGTGAGCCCGTGGAATGGCGCAGCCGGCTCACTATCACGCACCAGCCGAGCGAGCGCGGCAAGAAGCGCACTGTGGAGCTGAAAGTCGTGCCGCGCGGGCAGATGCGCTACACGCTGAACGGCGCGAATCCCCGGGACGGCGAAATCTACACCGGCCCCTTCGAGATCGGCTTGGATGAGACCTTGATCCAGGTCTACGCGGCAGACGGTGACATCACCGAGACGCGGAGCTTCCGAGTGCCCAAGGCCGGGCAGGATGGCCCCACGGTCGATCCGGCCAAGCCCGCGAAGCTCAAGCGCAAGCTAGAGCTCTCCGGCGCGGCCGACGTGTTCAAGCTCTTGAACCGCGCGAAGCAGTGCAAGGCGCGCTTGGTCAGCCCCGCGCTCGAGCTTGGGCAGGGCGAGAAAGCGGCGTCTCTGCGCTTTGGCAGCGGCGCCGTGCTCGATGCGCCCGTGACGGAAAGCCTCATCGGCTGCGTGCGCGGGGCGCTTGGCGATGAAACCGCCCATGTCAGCCTCACGGTGCGTGGCATCGAATTCAGTAGCGGCCACGATCTGAACGAGCTGCTTGGCGAATTCGACATCAAGCCAACACCCACGGAGATCGAACAATGACCACCCCCCGCAAAACCCTGGGCTTCGGCTGCCCGAACGACATCGATCCACATCATTTCGTGGTGACCATCTCCGCTGGACGGACCGACGCGGTGACCGTCACCGAGCACTTCGGGCTCTTGGGTGGCGCCAACGGTATTCGGGAACAAGAGGACCGCGCCGTCATTCCGCGCGCGCATTGGAACCAGATCGCCGAGAGCGTCAAACGCATTTTCAACGAACGTCTCAAGGCCAACAAGCTCGCCACGAGCCGCTGGACGCCGGGGGCTAACAGGGTCGAGCGCCTGCTCGGCAAGGAGCTGTGCGTGCTCGCCTGGGCCATCGAAACAATCGACGCCGAGCGCGTACCGGTCGCGCTCAAGAACTGGAGCGGTTTCAAACCGGAAGAGCGCTGGTGGCTGTTCAGCATGACCGCGGCGAACGCCGGCACGATGGCGGACAGCGAGCGCGGCTGGCGCCGCGCGCTCCGCCATGCGCTGACCGACAGCAACGAAGAGCCGGTCGTACAGCGCAAGCGCCGCGCGTGTCCGAAAAACGAGTTGCAGACCGTGCTGCCCTTTGACTGCCTGAGGTGAGATGTCGTTATGAATGCGCTGATCTTCGTTGACACGAACATCTTCCTTGACTTCTACCGTGTGCACGGCGTTGGTAAACCGTTAGAACTACTCAACCTCATCGGGAAACATAAGGACATTCTGATCACGGGCTCCCAAGTGGAGATGGAATACAAGAAGAACCGCCAACGCGTCATTCTTGAGGCGTTAAATGCGCTCAAGACACCGGACTGGAATGGGCTGAAAGTTCCAGCGTTTCTGGACGACGCTAAACCTGCGCAGCTAATCTCGAAAAATAAAAAGATCATTAATACGCAACAAGAGAAGCTTAAAAAGCGAATCGCGAGCATCCTCGAAATGCCGAACCGTAGCGATCCGGTCTTCAAAGCGTTGTCACAGGTGTTCAAGCGTGACAGCGAGTACAACCTTGCCAGGGATAAAGAGATTCGATTCAAAATTCGGAACCTAGCTCGTAAACGGTTTTGTTTAGGCTATCCACCTAGAAAAAACAACGATACTTCTATCGGTGATGCGTTGAATTGGGAGTGGATCATTCACTGCGCAGAGATCAGCGGTAAAGACATCGTTATCGTTTCGCGGGATAGCGATTATGGAGTCGAATACGACAAAAAGTATTTTCTCAACGACTGGCTTCGCCTTGAGTTCAGTGAGCGGATCGGTCGAAGGCGAAAGATAGTTTTAACCAACAAACTTGCTGAGGCGTTCAATAAGGTAGCGATCCGGGTTAGCGCCCAAGCTAAACGGAAGGAGGAAGAACTTGTTTCAGAATTAAGCGGAACGACTCGATCTCTCCAGACTAATTCGAGCACGATCTCCACAGGGAGCTGTTCGGCGGACATCCAGCACATGATAAACGCCTAAGCCTTTTAAATCAAAACGTACTGGAGATAGTTCATGCCGGTATCCGCCCTCCGTGTTAAAGAAGCGTCCGCTCGCTATCAAATCGAGCGCCCTGCGGTCGAGCCGTATTCGCTCAAGAACGCGCCCGCCCTGATTGAAAAGCTCTTGCCCGTACAAAAGCTCTCGGCGGAAGCGTACAAAGAACAAATGCCAAGCACTGCTAAGACCTTAACGGCTTTGGGGAGCTATTGGAAAGGAAGAAAGCCTTTCATCCTTACTAAGGCGTGTGTATTAGGCTGTCTCTTGCCCGCCACCGATAACGCAGACGGCGATCTCGAAATCTTTGAGCTGCTGATGGGCATGGATGCGGCGTCTTTCGAGAAGCGCCTGGATCAGAAAAACTCCAAAGAGAGTCGATTTATCCTAGGCCAACACCGTTCGGTAGGTCATGAAGCGCCATACGGGGACTGGGTCCGCGAGGCCTGCCGTCCCGAGGAATGCGGCGATGAGTTATTCGATCATATTTGGGATCGCGTCAACAGCCACCTGGGGACGAGCGCCCAGTCCTTCCCCGCACTGGTCGAGCAACTCGGGATCATGCGCTTTGGTCATCGGCCCAGACTGGCGGACACCTTTTGCGGATCGGGCCAGATCCCTTTCGAGGCGGCACGGCTTGGATGCGATGTCTATGCATCGGACTTGAACCCCGTGGCCTGTATGTTGGCCTGGGGGGCGTTCAACATCGTCGGCGGTTCGGAAGCTAGCCGCAAGCACCTCGCGCAAGATCAGCAAACGCTGGTGCGCCGGGTACAGGATGAAATTGACCTGCTAGGTATCGAGACCGATGGCCAAGGCTGGCGAGCCAAGGTATTTCTCTACTGCGTCGAGGTACTCTGTCCCGAGACTGGATGGCTGGTTCCGTTGCTGCCGAGCTTTATCGTCAGCAAGGGCTACAAGGTTATTGCCGAGCTGGTGCCGGACGCTAAGCACAAGCGCTATGAGGTCATGATCCACAAAGGCATTTCGGACAAGCGAATGAAAGCCACCGAGAAAGGGAGCGTGCGTACCGACGGCCGGGGCCAAGATCCCTATCTATTCCACACCATTGGTGGGGTCGAATACCGCACTAAGATTTCCAGTTTGCGCGGTGATTACCGGAAACCCGACGGCAGCAATGCTAACCGGCTGCGGGTTTGGGAGAAATCCGATTTCAAACCGCGGCCAGATGATATCTTTCAGGAGCGCCTCTATTGCGTCCAGTGGATGCGCCCCAAGAAAAAAGGCAAGGGCGATGAGTATGAATTCCGCGCAGTGACCAAAGACGATCTAAAGCGCGAGCGGATCGTCGAGGACATCATCGCTAAACACTTGTCGGTATGGCAGGCAAAGGGTTGGGTACCGGATAGCGTGATTGAGAAGGGTGACGAAACCGAACGGCTATATCGCGAGCGCGGTTGGACGCATTGGCATCACTTGTTTAATCCGAGGCAGTTGTGGCAGGCCGCCTGTGTGTCAAGTAAAGCAAGTCCCGCCACTAAAATCGCACTAGCGCAGTTTCTCAACAACAACTCGAGACTCTCGTTTTGGAATAATTCCGGTGGAGGTGGCGGTTGTGTTGTACCTGTATTCTACAATCAGTCGCTGAACACTCTTTTTAACTATGCTGCTAGGGGCTTCCAATACTCGCTGGCTCAGCTGAGTCCAGCATACAAGGCCCACCCCGTCCGGGAAAATCTTCGTTGTGTTGTCAAGAATCATTCGGTTCATAAATTGGATTCGGAAAGTGATATCTATATTACGGATCCCCCTTACGGAGATGCAGTTAAGTACGAAGAGATCCTGGAGTTCTTCATCGCCTGGCTGCGCAAGAACCCACCCGCACCCTTCAAAAACTGGATCTGGGACAGCCGCCGCGCGCTTGCGATTAAGGGCGACGGTGAGTTTCGCCGGAACATGGTCGAGGCTTATCGCGCCATGGCCCAGCACATGCCGGACAACGGACTTCAAATCGTGATGTTCACCCATCAAGACGGCGGTGTCTGGGCGGATATGACCAACATTGTCTGGGCGGCGGGCCTGCAAGTGACGGCGGCCTGGTACATCGCGACGGAAACATCTTCCGAGCTAAAGAAAGGCGGTTATGTACAGGGCACGGTGCTGCTCGTTCTGCGCAAGCGTCTAGGTACCGAATCCGCCTACAAGGACGAACTGGTGGACGAAGTGCGCGTTGAAGTACAACGACAAATCGAAACGCTGACCGGTCTCAATCAGTCCCTCAAGGCAAAGAACCGCGCCGAGAACTTATTCAACGACGCCGACCTGCAAATGGCCGGCTACGCCGCCGCACTGCGCGTCCTGACTTCTTACGCCCGTATCGACGGCGCCGATATGACGAAGGAGGCCCTGCGTCCCCGCAAGAAAGGCGAGAAAACGCTGGTCGACGAGATCATTCAGCTTGCCGTGCAGATCGCCAACGAATGCCTGGTGCCCGAAGGGCTTGAGGCTAAGGTGTGGGAGAAGCTCGCGAACGCCGAGCGCTTTTATCTCAAGATGCTGGAGCAAGAAGCCGAGGGACACAAAAAGCTCGACGACTACCAGAACTTCGCCAAAGCGTTCAAAGTCTCGGACTACGGTCCCCTCATGGCGAGCGTGAAGCCGAACGATGCGCGACTGAAATGCGCGATCGAATTTAACCATGGCGAGTTCTCAGGCTCTGAGTTCGGCGAGTCGGCAACGCGCGCGGTGCTCTTCGCGCTGATGTCGCTGGAGCGCGGCAAGGAGAGCGAAGAGGTGATGAGCAACCTCCGCGACAACGTGCCCAATTACCTCAAACGCCGTGAGGTGCTGGTGGCGATCTGCAATTACTTCGCAGTCAAACTCGCGGGCTTGCGCCCCGAAGAAGCCTCGAAAGCGCGGGTGCTGAGCGGGTTGATCCGTAACGAATCCGCGCTCGGACGGCGGTAGCTATGGCTTTAGGGGCACACCAAGATCGAGAACTCATGCTGCACAATACGCCCGCGCAGTTCGCCGCCCAGCTATAAGAGGGCCATTACAATGAGCTGCGTGTTGCCCTGTATTTCATGCTCAGAGGTGCCTACGTACGCATCGGCTTCACTGGTCAGCGCTACGATCTTCATATCCTCCCGCCCGAACAGAATGGATTTGGTATTGAGGTCAAGTGGGACAAGGCCGCGGCGACTACTGGGAACCTGTACTTCGAGGTCAAGAACACCCGCCGCGGCGAGTCATCGGGCGTTGCCGCCACCACAGCGGACTACTGGTGCCACGTAATCGGCGAAGGGGAGGAGGCGTTGTTCGCTCCGGCAGAGCGCGTAAGAGCCATACTGGCGGCGGGCAACTTCCGAAAGGTCAATACCCGGGCGCTGGACAGCAACAGCCGGGGCATTCTTGTCCCAACGAAGTGGCTCGAAACGCAGGAGGGAATAGCATGGATCAAGCTGCCTACTGTGAACGAATTCTTCGGCGAGCTGTTCCGCCGTACGCGCGACGCAAAGACAGGGGTCAACTCGGAATGAAAAACAATGCGGCAATTGTGTAGGTTGCCTTCCGGCCCATTACTTGCCACCAGCGCCTCAAGCCGCCGCCGGGTAAGTCGCGGCGGCGCTGCGCGGTAGGGTCGATGGCCAGTCGCGGTTTAGGCCGGCGTTGTTCGGTGGTCTCGATTCCGAAACACGTCATTCCGGCATGGATTGCCGGAATCCAGTTCACAGGGAAGTGACGCGATACCTTCATGGACAAACAGCCTTGTGTTTATATGGTTGCCAGCCGGCGCAATGGGACGCTCTATGTTGGGGTGACATCTAGTCTAATCAAACGCATTTACGAACATCGCAATAAACTCATTGATGGATTCACCAAGCGTTATGGCGTGCATCATCTCGTTTGGTATGAGCTTCACGAGCATATGCATAGCGCCGTTTCGCGAGAGAAGCAAATCAAGAAATGGTCTCGCGCAGCAAAGGTCCGGCTTATCGAACAGAGCAATCCAGCATGGAAAGACTAATGGCCCGATGTGGCGTCTCCATCCCTGGATCCTGGACCCCGGCAATCCCTGCCGGGGTGACGATTTGGGTCAGTACTAGGCCGAAGGCTGAAGGAACGCAAGTGTAAGCGGGGTAAGGTGCGCAGCGTTTCATCCGTGCACCGCTGGGCGCGGGCGGTGCGATGCGCATACTAGACAGGCGCCTCAATCCAGGGCGTAGGATGTGTAGACAAAGCGAGGCACACTCGACATGATTGCCCGTTACTCCTCGCGGCTGACGCCGCTAGACCAGGTGTTTCTGCGCGAGAAGCTCAAGGGCGCGCGCAGCTACCGGCGGATCGCCGGTTATTTCCGCAGCTCCATCTTCGAGCTTGTGTACGAAGATCTCGAAAGTGTTGAGAAGATCCAGATCGTCTGCAACAGCGAGCTCGATCCGCACGATATCAAAGTTTCGCGCGCGGCGCGCGAGCAGGCGCTCAAGGCCCGTTGGAACCAGGTGCCCGCCGCGGCCGAGAGCCTGTTGTACCGCGAGCGCTACCGTAAACTCTACGAGCTCTTGACCCACGGCAACGTCGAAGTCCGCGTGGTGCCGCGCGATCTCTGCGCCTTCATTCACGGCAAAGCGGGTGTCATTGAACTGGCCGATGGCTCGAAGACCTGCTTCATGGGCTCGGTCAACGAGACCCGCGAGGGCTGGAGCGAGCACTACGAGCTGCTCTGGGAAGACACGTCTCCTGAAGGCATCAAGTGGGTCGAGGAGGAATTCAAATACCTTTGGGAGCACAGCTATGAACTGCCCTCGGTCATCATCGAGGAAGTCAAGCGCATCTACGAGCGCATCGAGATCTCCATCGAGGAATGCCCTCCCGAGGCACTGCCCGCCGCCGCGCTTGCGGAATCGCCCATCTACCGCGGCGGCGAGCAGCTGCAACCCTGGCAGCGCGCCTTCGTGGGGATGTTCATGGAACATCGCGAGATCTTCGGCAAGGCGCGGTTGCTCTTGGCCGACGAGGTCGGCGTCGGCAAGACCTTGTCCTTGGCCGGGAGCGCGCTCGTCGGATCGTTGCTGGGCGATGGCCCGGTGTTGATCTTGTGTCCCGCGACGCTGACCCAGCAATGGCAGGTAGAGCTTTACGATAAGCTCGGCGTGCCCTCGGTGGTGTGGCTCTCACAAAAGAAAGCTTGGCAAGATCATCACGGGCATATCATCAAAACCCGTGGTCCGGAGGATGTGATCCGCTGTCCGTTTCAGATCGGCATCGTGTCGACCGGCCTCATCTTCCAGTCTACACCGGAACGTGGGTATCTTTTGCAACGCTCGTACGGCACGCTCGTGCTCGATGAAGCGCACCGCGCACGGCGGACCGGCGCTATCGGTAAGAGCGATGAGATGAATAACTTACTGTCCTTCATGATGGAGGCGGCGAGACGTTCACGGCATGTGCTGCTTGGGACGGCGACGCCGATCCAAACGAATGTGTCAGAGCTCTGGGATCTTTTGCAGATCCTGAACCAAGGAGCGGATCATGTGCTCGGGCGCTTAGGGAGCATGTGGAAACGACCAGAGGATGCGATCAAGCTCATCACTGGGGAAGAAAGCCCAAGCGAAGAGTCCCGCTACTGGGACCTCATCCGCAATCCCTTGCCGCCTAAAGCCGAGGATCGGATCTTCGATACGATCCGCATGGACCTGGGTGTCTCGGATGCCTCACACTTCACCGATCGGCCAGTGTCTGAGTTAGATAAATTCACGCGTGAAGACTTGGCGGACAGGGTCGCCGCGCGCAGAGACGGTCTCACATTCTTTCAACGCAAGAACCCGATTATTCGCCATACCGTACTGCGCAAGCGCTCGACCCTGGAAGCGATGGGACTGCTGGAACGGATCGGCATCGATATTCACCCCTCGCGGCATAACGAGAAGCCGTTCTTCGAGGGATTGGGGCTCTTCACCAATCAGACGTTTGACAACGCCTATCACGCGGCGATTGAGTTCGCGAACCAGGTTGCTCAGCGGAACAAGGCAGCGGGTTTCATGAAGGGCCTGCTGCTACAGCGAATTTGTTCCAGCTTCGAGTCAGGGCTGCGGACCGCGCAGCGGCTGATGGACAAAGCCGTGCTTGATGACGACGAGGGCGCGGAGGAGCTTTCGAAGCTCGGAGCCTTCACCCATGATGAGCGTAGAGCGCTTGGGCGGATCATCGGGTCCCTCTCCGATCCCCGTCTTTCTGATCCCAAGTTCAACGCCGTGCTCCATTATCTAAACGAGGAGCGATGGTTGGAGCTGGGCTGCATCGTCTTCAGCCAATATTTCGACACCGCAAACTGGGTGGCAGAGCAACTCGCCGAGCGGCTACCCGGTGAGCGCATCGCGCTCTATGCGGGTGCCGAGCGCAGCGGCTTCTATCATAGTGGCTTCTTTGGATCGGTGGCACGCGAAGAGATCAAGAAAGCCGTGCGCGAGCGAACCGTGCGGCTTGTGATCGCCACCGACGCCGCGTGCGAAGGCTTGAACCTACAAACACTCGGCACGCTGATCAACATTGATTTGCCCTGGAATCCGTCGCGCTTGGAGCAGCGTATCGGCCACATCAAACGCTTCGGTCAGCAGCGGCGCTCCGTCGATATGCTCAATCTCGTCTACCACGACACCCGCGATGAAGATGTTTACGCCAAACTATCCGAACGCATGAAGAATCGGTTTGATCTATTCGGCGCACTGCCGGATATGATCGAGGACGATTGGATCGAGGATGTCGAAGCGTTGGACCGAAAATTATCGGAGTACATCGAAAGGAAAAAGCGCGCCAACGCCTTCGACTTACGCTATAGCGCTACGATCGAGCCCACAGGCGAGCGGTGGGAGCTCTGCGCGCGAGTGCTATCGCGTAAAGACATCACCGAGCGGTTAACGCAAGCGTGGTGATCCGTCTTCCTTAGCGATATATTTGGGCAGCCGCTTTACGAAGTCCTGCAAGCGCAGCTCTTGGTTTATTTTGATTCTGTAGGACGATATTGAACCCAGACTGGGAAGGCGAGGAAGTACTCGACATCGATGACCCGGCTGTTCCGGAGGAGATACGCGAGTTTGGTCGCCGTTTTCGCAATCCCGCTCGCTATGTTATCCACCTTGGATGGGACGAATACCTTTTATATGGCGCGGATGGCGAACTTCTCGATATGGTATTTCTTGAGTGACCCTCGCCCATCGCCTGCTCGCCAGCTTCCAAAGATCTGGCGGTAAAAATGCCAGAGCGTAAGCGGTTGCTAATTTAGGAGTAGCTAATGAAATATCGAGTTTTGATTGAGCAAGACGAAGATGGAGTTTTTGTTGCTGACGTACCGGCTTTACCAGGCTGCATCTCACAGGGTAAAACGAGGACAGAAGCTCTGAATAACATACACGAGGCGATCGAGGCTTACGTAGAAAGCTTGCGGGCGCATGATGAACCGGTGCCTCCACCAATCGATGAAGAGGTAATAGAGGTTGCGGTGTGAGTGTCTTGCCCCGGATTTCGGGGCGTGAGGTTATTGCAGCCCTGATAAGGGTAGGGTACGGACGAGACCGACAAAAGGGCAGCCATATCGTCTTGCGCCAGGCAGTTTATCCCCACCGCCGTATCGTTGTCCCCGATCATGCTGAATTGGCCAAAGGAACCTTGCGAGCCATCATTAAGCAAAACCGGACTAACGGTGGAAGAATTCAAACAGCTCTTGTGAAACAGGGCTGCTATATAGCTTAGGGGAACACCAAGGCACCTGTGCTAAAGGAATGCGCTTATCTCTCCGTAGCCATAACGTAACAGCCTTCGGCGGTAAGCAATTGATTTCAGGGTGATTGAAATTAGAGATCAAAATTAGGCAGACGGCGCAAGTTATTGATTAAAAGAAAGTTCGTCGATCAGAGGTGCCGACTCGAAATCTGACCGGTCCGCCGCAGTCATCGCTTAAGCGGGGGACGGGCGATCAGCCTCGCCACGTCGCGCAAGATGCGCGGGGTATTCAATCCGCCGGGAGAAGCGAGATATTTAGGACGCCATACCGGGCTGAGCTTTTCCTCGTAGCGGCGCAGGCTCTCGATGTCGCGAAAGTGCTCGCTTTGGCGGAACATCAGCTTACCCACCCTCTGCCACAAAGGAGCCAACGGGTGCGTTTGCAGGCTGGCAAGCGGAGCCGTGCCCAGGTTGAACCAGCGGTACCCCCGATTCCAACCCCCTAATATCAGCTCGATGATCATAAAA
>Ga0187893_10009679_pt1 | contig 14709 bp, 11 predicted proteins | sample MA1701074metaG_FD_139574 | JGI IMG/M metagenome (GOLD analysis project Ga0187893, IMG submission 139574) | White microbial mat communities from a basaltic lava cave in the Kipuka Kanohina Cave System on the Island of Hawaii, USA - MA170107-4 metaG ...
CGGCGGCGGCTGCTTGAACACGCACCGGTAGCAGGCCGATTTCTTGGGGATGATCGTGGAAACGCGCCCGTCGAAGCGCAAGATGCCGCCATGCACGAGCGGTTTCTCGGCGAAATAGCAGGCGTCGTTGATCAGAAACTTCGCCGGAAAGTTGTCGACGCCGTCGATGACGACGTCATAGTCGCGAACCAGATCCAGCGCATTCCGCGCCATCATGCGATCTTCGTACATCACGACCTGCACGTCGGGGTTGAGGGCTTCGACCTTCTCCTTGGCGGAGAGCACCTTCGACCGGCCCACATCCGGCGTGTGGTGGATGATCTGTCGCTGCAAGTTGGAGAGGTCCACCACATCGCTGTCGATCAGGCCCAAGGTGCCGACCCCGGCTGCCGCGAGGTAGAGCGCTGCAGGCGACCCCAGACCCCCGGCGCCGACGATCAGGATGCGGGCCTTGGCGATCTTCTTCTGTCCCTTGCCCCCGACCTCGGGGAGCAGGATGTGCCGGCTGTACCGGGTTATTTGATCGTCGGTGAAGTCCATGACTTATAAAGGCTGACAAGTTTGCAAGCTGACAGGCTGACAGGTTCAGGACCGGACTCCTGAGATCTGCCTTTTGTCAGCTTGTTAGCCTGTTAGCTTGTCAGCATCCTCTTCAGATGTTGAAATACTTCTCGATACTGATATAGCGTTCGCCGGTGTCGCAGAGCACGGTGACCACGTTCTTCCCGGGGCCGAGCTCCTGCGCGACCTTCTGGGCGGCGAACACATTGGCGCCGGACGAAATCCCGACGAGGAGCCCTTCCTTCTTGGCCAGGACCTTGGACGTCTGGTAGGCCTCGTCGTCCGTGACCGTGATGACGCGGTCCAGCAACTTTCGGTTGAGCACCTTGGGAACAAAGCCTGCGCCGATCCCCTGAATCTTGTGGGGGCCCGGGTCGCCGCCTGAGAGGACCGGAGACCCGGACGGCTCGACCGCAATCACCTGGATGCGCGGGTTCCGTTCTTTGAACACCTCCCCGCAGCCGGTGATGGTGCCGCCCGTGCCGACCGCGGCGACGAAGGCATCGAACTTGCCCTCCAGAGCGTCCCAGATCTCCAAGGCCGTGGTCTTCCGGTGCATGGCCGGGTTCGCCGGATTGGAAAACTGATCGGGCAAGAAGTAGGAGGGGTTTTGGCCCACGATGCTCTCCGCTTCCTTGATGGACCCCTTCATCCCTTCCCAGGCGGCGGTCAGGACCAACTGCGCGCCATAGGAGGACAGGAGGCTGGCGCGCTCCATGCTCATACTTTCCGGCATGACCAGGATGAGCTTGTATTTACGGACGGCGGCAACCAGCGCCAGCCCGATGCCGGTATTGCCGCTGGTCGGCTCCACAATGGTGGCGCCGGGTTGGAGCCGGCCGGCCCGCTCCGCCTCATTGATCATGTTGAGGCAGATGCGGTCCTTGACGCTGCCGCCGGGGTTGAAGGACTCCACCTTCGCGTAGATGGTGGCGCCGCCCTCCGGCGACAGTTGATTGAGTCGGACGAGCGGGGTGTTCCCGATCAGTTCCGTGATGTCCTTATGGGCCTTGAGAGTCATCGGCCGCCACCCATGTAGAACAGGAATTCCAGCCGATCACCCTCCTTCAAGGTCGTGGTACCCCAATGGTCTCGTTCGACCATCGCGTCGTTGAGTTCGACTGCCACCATGTGCGGGTCGATGTTTTTCGCCTTGAGCAGGTCCATGACTACGGACCCCTGGATTTCCTCGGGTTTCCCGTTGATTTTGAGCATCATAGAAAGGGGCTCCCACCAGGGAAAAAGCAAGACATAAGAAGTGCTTACGCTAACAAACAGCGCCCATGATGTCAAGGATTGGCCGGGGCATGCCGGGTGACTCTGCGGCACGCCCCGGGAGCTGATCCACTCGTACGGGGAGGTTACTCTTGCTTCCTCACGGTGATGCCGCCTCCGAAGCCGCAGGCAAGGAATGGGGCGGCTTCTCCGACTTTTTCCCAGCCGGCAGGGATGATTTGTTGTTCACGGCTGCAGACATAGCCGTATTCTTTCCCCTCAAGGGTAAACCGGTCCTGGATCGCCGGTTGCGAGGAGGCGGCTTGAATCGATATCCCGGGTGCTCGTCCCTCGCAGGCCATCCACACTTGCCGGGGATTCGCGGGATTCACCAGGGAAAAAGTCACGGAACCCGAGATTTGTCCCGGCGCGACCTTGGGGAGAGAGTCCTTATACGGCCGGGGTTCGTTGCTCGCACCATACACGTAGTGGATGTCCATGGTCTGATCGGAACGATTGCGGAACTGCGCTTCCCACAGGGCGGTGTCGCCCTTCTGTTCCACGAGGCGGGCCCGCCAGTCCACGTTCTTCCCCGGCGCACAGGCGTCCCAATCGGTGGCGGTGCCTGTCCACTCATCGGCGGCGGCTGCGGTTCCGGTGGCCGGCCCGCCGATGACGAACCCGACGAGCAGGCAGAGGATGGAAATTGCAAGGAAACGCGGTAGCTGTGTGTGATTCTTCATTGTCACGCTCCTCACCAGTACAGGTGGATAAGTGGATAAGAGGTGGCCCCAGTATACGACAACGTCGAGAAAATTTCGACGGGCTTCAGCTCCTCAGCGAAAGAGCGCATTGGAATCATACGTCGTGGTCAGCCCCGCGGCATAAGCAAGCGTAACCTCGGCGATTTTGTAGTCATACTGCGAGTCTGCCAGACGAGTCTGGGCTGCTGTCAGGGCCACCTCGGACTGCGTGACCTCAACCACGTTGGCAAGTCCAAGCTTGTACCGTTCCTTGGCCAACCGGAGGGCTTCCCGCGCGGTCATGACTTGCTCCTCCGCCAGCTTGATTTGCTGGGCGAACGTGATGGTGTCCAAATAGGCGTTAGTGACTTGCTGGGTCAACGCCTGCTCGATGTTCATGCTGCCGGCCTCAGCCGCAACCTGCTGGGCGCTGGCCTCACGGACCTGGTTTTCGATCAGAAATCCGGTGAACAGCGGCACGGAAATCATTCCCGCCGCAGTCCACCATCCGCCTTCGCTCACTTTCCTGTCCGAATCGAACGCGTGGTAATCGCCGGCGCTGGCAAACGCCGATACCGTCGGAAGGTACTGTCTTTTCGTGGCCCGCAGCCTGGCCGCAGCGGAGGCCACCAGCTCCTTGGCTTTTTTAAGTTCGGGATGGGAGAGGCTCTCACTGATCAAGGCCTCCATGGAACGGAGGGTGCGCACATCGACCGGGAGATCTTCAAGGATATAGTCCTCCGGTCCGGCGATGCCCATCGCTCGGTTCAGATCCGCGAAGCTGGCCTTGAGATCGTTCCTGGCTCTGACGAGCTGAGATTGTGCGTTGGTCAATTCCACTTGGACCAAGTTCAGATCCAGCTTGGACTTAAGCTGTTTCCGATAGAATTGCTCGATCTGAAACTTGATCGTCCCACGCTCGCGGACCGTCTCTTCGGCGATCTGCACCAGCCGGCGGCGTTTCAAACTGTTGAAGTAGGTGCGCTGCACGTTCACGATCACCACCGCTCTCCGGCCGTTCACATCCTGCTCCTGGGCGCGCGCGGCCATATCGGCGGACTCCACCAGGTTCTGGGTGAAGCCGAAATCGAACACTCGTTGGCTGGCGGTCACGCCCCCGGCGTACTGGCTGAGGTTGGGCTGAAGCATGGCGCCGGCCGGCGCCACAAAGCGGGGGTTGACCCGGCCCACGCCGGCGATGGTGTCGAAATTGGCGCCAATTTGAGGGTAGTAGAGGGAGCGGGTCTGCTCCGTCCGGGCCGTAGCGGCTTTCAGCGTGGCGTCGCCCTCCTGGAGCACGGGATGCCTCAGCAGCGCAATCTCCAGCGCCTGCCGCAAGCTGAGGAAACCTCCAGCGGTCGGGATCTCGACCGCGGGCTTGGCGGTCGAAATGACCTCGGGCTGGGCAGTGGCGTGGTCAAGCGGCCAGATGGTGGGCGCCGCGAGGACCGCCAGTATGACTGTCATATTGACGCTGGTCCGGAGTTTCATGTGGTGTCTCCTTTGTCGGTCATGACCTAGCGGGTTTGTTCAGGACGAGTCTCGCTCTTCTCTGACTTGGCCGGCGGCGAGGGAGTCGGCGCCGGGACCGTCGCCATGCCTGACGATCGTGGCTCGAACTTCTGCTTACCCGGCGTGCCTTCTGGGAGGTTGTATGGCGAGGCGTTGACCGCCATGCCGTCGATGAGCTTGCCCTTGCCCACCACCACCAGGTCTTCAACTCCGGTGAGGCCCTTCAGCACTTCGACAGAGCGTCCGTCGGTGATGCCGGTTTGAATCGGAACCAGCTTGGCCCGGCCCTGCTCGACGACAAAGACCGCCTTGGCCTTGCCGTTGACCACGATGGCGCCCGGCGGGATACTCAGGGCATTCAGGCTCTGTCGCAGCACCAGACTGGCTTCCCCATAGGTGCCGGGCTGGAGTTCATGCTTGGGATTGGGGAGATCAATCTCGACCAGCATGCTGCGGGTGGCCGGATCGAGCGCGAGCGTGGTGCGCGTGACGGTGCCCTTGAACTTGCGGCCCGGATGCTCGCTCACGGTGAGAATGGCTTGGGTGATGCCCGGCTTCACTAACGGCGCATCGTCTTGCGGGATATTCGTGTAGACCCGGACTGTCTTGATATCCATGATGGTGAAAAGCGGGATCGCCCCGGTGGCCGACGCCGTCGCGATCTGGATGAGCGCGCCGGGATCGGCGAAGCGGGCGGTGATGATACCTGCGTACGGCGCGCGGACCTTGGTGTAGTCGTAGAGGGCGGTCCGTTGCTCCAGCATATGCTTCGCGCCCTCGTACCCCGCCTCCGCCAGGTCCACGTCCTGCTTGGCGATGACCTCCGGCGTTTCCTGCCAGACGCTGTTCAGCCGCTCATAGGTCAGCTTCTTGATCTTGTAGTCGGCCACGGCCTGCTGATATTGCTCTTGGACCTCGGGGGCATCGAGGATCGCCAACACCTGCCCTTTCTTGACCACGTCACCCTTGTCCGGTCCGATCCATTTGAGATACCCGGAGACCTTGGCGTAGAGCGTGGTCTGGTACAACGGGGCCACGTTGGCCGGGAGATTGACCGTATAGGCAATGTCCTGTCTGGCCGGTTTGACCACCTGGACGTCCGTGGCGGCGGGTTGCGATGGCGGAGCGGATCCCCCCGCCTTCGTCTCGGGGGAGACCTCAGCCGAGGGCGGCGCGTTCACGGGAACACGGGGCGGCTCGCTTCGGTTCGTCCACCAGACGATCACCAGACTCGCCAGAGCAAGTCCGGCTAAAAGCCACAGAAGGAAGCGCTTCCCGCGCATGGGCGGTTTCTGATGAGAAGTGCTCGTGGGGTCTTCGCTCATTTCTCGTTCGTCGCTCGTCTCACCCGCCGCACGGCCGTGTGTGTCTCATGGGTAAGCAAGATACTGTGCAGCACCGGTACGACCAGGAGCGTCATGACGGTGGAGACCAGGAGACCGCCGACTACCGCGCGCGCCAGCGGAACCATCGTCTCGTTGCCTTCCCCGAAACCGAGCGCCAGCGGCAACAATCCGAGGATCGTCGCCAGGGCGGTCATGACGATGGGCCTCAGCCGTCGGCGTCCGGCCTCCAGGACGGCTTCCTCGGGGGAAAGGCCGGACCGCACCATGCGGTTGGCATAATCCACCAGGAGAATGCTGTTGGAGACCACGATCCCCATCATCATCAGCGTGCCGATCATGGACTCCACGTTGACCGAGGTGTTGGTAACTACCAGCATCGCGACTGTCCCCACCCAGCCCAAGGGCACGGCCAGGAGGATGATCACGGGGTCGATCAGCGACCGGAACAACCCGACCATCACGAGGTAAATCAAGAGGACGGCAAGCGGCAGGGCCAGGGCGAAATTGTTGAAAGCGGCGCGCATGTTGGCGACTTCGCCCTTGAGGACAACCGCAACGTCTTTGGGAACCTTCACAGCCATGAGCACGTTCTCGATTTCGGCGGCTACGCGGCCCAGATCATTGCCCACCGGGGTAACGAGCACATCGATCAAGCGGGACAGGTCGTAATGGTCCACGGAATCCGGGCCGGTTGCCTGCACCAGTGTCGCAAGATCCCGCAGCAGGACCATCGGGCCGCGCTGTCCGTCCCCCGCAGCGTAATTGGCGCCTCCCGGATTCATATTCCGGCCGGCGAAGGGCGTGTTGCCGAGCGCGAGGCTGCTCCCGGCGGTCCCCGGCCCGCTCTGGCTGGCGGAAGGCATCATTGGAACCCTGGCACCGACGATCGGGACGTTGAGCAAGTCCTCGGTGGTATCCAGCACTTGCTCGGGATACTGCGCTAAGAGGTAGTAGCCGTTGGCGGTCTTGGGGTCGAGCCAGTAGTTGGGGCTGAGGGCGAGGTTGGAGCTGATGCCCGTGATCACGTCCACGATCACGCGGTCCTGGCTGACGCCATAGTAGGCCGCCTTCGTCCGGTCCACGTTCAAGCGCAATTCCGGGTAGTTCTTCCCCTGCTTGATCCGCACGTCGGTCGTGTTGGGAATTCGGGCGATCCGGTCTCGGATTTCTTCAGCGACCGGCCGGATCAAGTCGAGGCGCGGTCCTCGCACCTGGATATCCACGGGCGCGCGCAATCCAAAATTCAGCACGTCGCTGACGATGCCACCGGTCTGGAAGGCCGTCTCGATCCCGGGCAGTTCCCGTCGCAGCCGTTCGCGCAAGGTCGAGATGTATGCGTCCGTCTGGCCCTTGTGTCCCGTGACCAGGTTCGCGATGATGAAGGCGGTGTGGGAGCCGGTGTTGGGCGCGAATCGGCTGGCATCGCCGAAGTAGAGTCCGGTGTTCGACACAACCTCATCCAACTCCTCCCTCGGAATGACTTCTCGGATCATCTGTTCGATCCGTCCGACGATCGCCCCGGTCTTCTCGATCCGGGTGCCCTCCGGGGCGGTGACCAGGAGGGTGAAGTTTCCGGCATCAATTTTCGGAAAGAACTCGGTGTGGAGCCGGGGGCCGAGCAGCATTGCAGTGGCGACCAGCATGGCCAGCGCTCCGACAACGACGAGGGGCTTGAAGCGGAGTCCGAGGCGGAGGAGGAACGCATAGACCTTCAGCACGGCGCCGAACCAGTCGGTCTCCGCAGAGCCGCTCTCGATCTCCGTCTCCGAACCGTTGATAGCGGCTCCGCTGTGTTTCGCATGGCCTCGCTGGTAGAGCCGTGCGAGGATGACCGGAGTGACCGACATGGAGACGGCATAGTCCGCCATCATGGCGAAGGCTACGGTCATGGCCAGGGGCACGAACAGAAACTTGACGATACCGGTGAAATAGATGATGGGGAGGTAGACGATAAGGATGCAGACGGTGGCCACGAAGATCGGCAGAGTCAGTTCCGTCGCGCTGTCCTCGGCGGCCGACCGGCCGTCCTTGCCCAGGTCCAGATGGTGGTGCAGGTTCTCCTGGACGACGATGTTGTTGTCGAGCAGGGTGCCGATGACCAGCGCCAGGCCGCCCAGGGTCATGATATTCACGCTCTGGCCGGTCAGAAAGAGGGCTACGAGCGCCGAGGTGAGGGAAAGGGGAATGGCCAGGCCGACGACCAGCGCCGCCTTGGTGCTTCGAAGGAAGATGAAGATCATGAGGCCGGCGAGGAAGGCGCCCAGCAGGCCTTCCTTCTGAAGATTCGCAATGGCCTGCCGGATATAGAGGGATTGGTCATAAATGTACTTCACGGACGCGCCGGCCGGGATATCCGTCAAATTGGGGAGCCGGTCCCGGACCCCATCGGAGACCTCCAAGGTGTTGGCCCCCTGCTGCTTGGTGATCGGGATGTAGACCGACTCCCGACCGTTGACCCGCACGATCGAGGTCTGGATCGCCGCCGAATCTGAGGCGGTCCCGATATCGCGAATGAACAACGGAGTGCCGTTCACCACCTTGATCGGGATGTCGTTGATCTGGTCCACCACCTCGATCAGGCTGTTGGAATAGACGTAGTAATCCAGATCGCCGATCTTCACATCTCCCGCCGGGAGAATCGCGTTCTGTGAGTTGATCGCCCGCACGACTTCCGACGGTGAGATGCCGTAGGCCAGCATCCTGCCTTGGTCCATGAAGACCGTAATTTGGCGAAATTTGCCCCCCAAGACCGGGGGTGTGGAGATGCCGGAGATCGAGGCCAGTTGGGGTCGCACGTTGAAGTAGGCGATGTCGCGCATCTCCTTTTCGCTCAGCGTCTCACTGCTGACCGTGAGGAGGCCGATCGGCAGGCTGGCCACGCCGAACTTGTAGACGGACGGGGGAAATACGCCTGGCGGCAGGAGCCTGATGATGCTGTAGGCGAGACTCGTCAACTCGGACTGCGCGGCGTCGATGCTGTACTCAGGCTGGAAGAAGACCTTGATGTAACTGATGCCCGCCAGGGATTGCGATTCGATGTGCTCGATGTAGCTGGCCTGGAGGAACTGCTGCTCCAAGCGCAAGGTGATCGCGCCTTCCATCTCGGAGGGGCTGAGCCCGCGATAGAAGGTGGAGACCAGGATGACCGGGATATTGATATCGGGAAAGATGTCCACCCGCATCTTCTTGTAGGACACGATGCCCAGGATGGTGACGATCAGGCAGAGCGCGAGCACGGCGTAGGGATTCTTGAGGGCGGCGCGGGTCAGCATGCGGGAGTGGGCTCCTGCCGGGGAAGCCGGTTCCACGCAAGCCAGAAGTGGCTGATGTCTCTTGCGAGGGAAACGAGATCGGCGAAGGTGCCGGGCTTCACGACATACCCGTTGGCCCCGGCTGCGTAGGAAGCCTTGAGGTCCTGCTGGTCGTCGGAACTCGTGAAGATAATGACGGGTATGGCGGTCAAGCGTGCATCCGCGCGGATCTGGCGCAGGAGTGTCAACCCGTCAACGTTTCTCAGCTTCAGGTCCAGCAGGATCAGATGCGGCAGCGGGGTGGTTGGGCGCCGGAGAAAATCCCGGGCCGATTCTGCGCCATGCTCGAATTGGACGAGGTTGCCAGGCTCCTGTTCTGCCCAGGCTAGCCCGAACAGCTCGCACTCGCCCGGGCTGTCTTCCACCAACAGGATCCGCTTCGCGCTCGCCGGCGCTCGCTCGTTCACGCTAGGTTCCCTCACAGTGCAAAGTTCCGGGAAGAATGGAGCAAGGCTGGTGCCAGGGATCGCTGGTCGTCGAGTGAAAGGGACAGCGAGAGCCGAGGGCCAGCAAATCTATTGCCAGGACTGGGCTTTCGGAGGAAGCAGGAGCTGCGGAGGAGTCGTCGTCAGTTAGGGCGACAACCAGGAGACGGGAGAATCTCCCTGGAGCCTCTGGAGAAAGTCCTGTGGAAACTCAAAGTGGGGAGGCTCGGTGGGGTAGAGGCCTGTTCTCCCTTTGCTCGCCCATCTTGCCCAGCCCCCAACCCCCAATACCTAATACCTGCATTGTCCCATCCGCGCCTGTTGCTTTCTGCCGTAGATCGGCGTATCCATTTCCCCGAGCTGACCAGTGTTTGAAGGAGGACTTGCCCGATGAAATTGCACGCGCCGACCGTAGGTCCGATTGTGGGATATGTATCAGGAGATCAGGCGCGGCTCTGGCTGCGCGGTGACTTTCAGAAGACCCCGGATGGCTATCGCCGCTGCTTTGGAGTAGTGCGGCTGCGTATTCACGGTGCGCCAGTATTCGATAAGCCGAAGTTTGCCAAGCTGCCTCCGCATTTCGACATGACCGGTGTCTGCGCGTTTACGCATCTTCAGCCTGAGACAAGCTACGAGTATCAAGCCGGCTGGTTCTTTGCTGAGACCGAACTGACGAACCTCGATGATACGCAAGAGCTGGATTGGAGCGGAGTCCAACCTTGGACGTTCAGGACGGGTAGCACCGATCGCGAGAAACCCCGTTCCTACGCGTTCGGGTCTTGCCGATACCTCTTACGGCTGTTTGGAGGAGAGTTCTTTGACGACCGTGGCGACAAGGCGTTTCGCAGCATCTTGGAACAGATCGACAAAAAAGAGCGGCAGATTGATGCGGTCATCATGGCCGGGGACCAGATTTATGCGGATGACCTCGACTTCCTTTCTCCGGATGATGCGATCGACGAATACATGAAGCGCTACCGCACAGTGTTTGGCCAGTCCAATGTCCGCGAACTGATGAGTCGCGTCCCCACATACATGATTCTGGACGACCACGAGATCGAGGATAACTGGCCCAGCAAGGCGACCGAGAAGGACTGGCTGACGCTCTATCCTTCGGCCATCCATGCCTACCAGATCTACCAATGTAGCCATAGCCCCCTATTCCCCCTGGACCAGGATGATCGACTGACGGGAACTCTGGATCGTTTCTGGTATTCGTTTCAGGATGGCTGTTGTGATTGCTTTGTGATGGATTCGAGAACGGAGCGCCGATGGAGCGAGAAACCGAAACAGCGGCAGATGATCAGTCGCCGACAAATGGACGCCCTCCTCAAGTGGCTCAACGACGGGTCGGGGAGGGTGAAGCTGGTTGTGACTTCCGTGCCGTTCTTTCCCGATCTGGAGGCAGACAGCGATGACACGTGGGGCAGATTTCTTAAGGAACGAACCGAGGTGCTCGATTTTATCCTCAAGAACAAGGTACGAAAAGTGGTGTTCCTTTCAGGGGACGTACATTGTTCTTTGACCGCAGAGCTCACCTGTCCAAGCGATCCGGCGTTCAAAGTCATCACTGTGGTGTCCTCGTCATTTTTCTGGCCCTATCCGCACATGGACGAGGGCGATTTTGTATTGAAGGGAAAGCTGAAGACGACTTCCAAGTCATCGTATCGCGTGCGCAACGCGTCTGAGGTCTACTCGACCGACAATTTTGCACGATTGGATATTAGGCCGAAATCGATCGCCATCTCCTTCTTCGAGCGAAAAGGTGATCAACTCGGACCGACTATCACCTGGACATTCTAGGTGGTAAGAAACACAAATCAGCCGCCTGGTCCGGTCCTACGATTCTCTGGTATAGTCCAGGTCGGTCCCCGTCACACCCTTCGACCCAGGAGGAACATCATGAACCGATCATTGTTGGTTGCGGCCATGGCTGCCATGGCCTTGAGTTTGAACGGCATCCCGGCGCTTCAGCCGGCGGTACATGCAGAGGGACTGGCATCGGATACCAAGGCGGCAGCGAAGGAGACCGGCAAATCGCTGGGAGGAGTGGCCTCAGACACCAAAGAGGCCGTGAAAGGAACCGGCAAATCACTAGCGGGAGCCGCATCAGATACCAAGGAGGCGGCGAAAGGGACCGGCAAATCGTTCAGGGAGACAGCGGGCAAGGTGAAGACCGACGCCGGCAAAACGAAGGACAGCGCCAAGTCCCTGGATGTCATGGGGACCACGGAAAACGCCGGCCAGACCAAGCAAGGCGTCCAAGACCTAAGCGACAGCGCGAAGGACACGATGAAGAATCCCTTCGGCAAGTAGCGGTAGGCGCGAGGGGCGCTAGCCGCTCACCTCGTACTTGCGGAGCTTGGCCAGCAGCGTCTTGTAGTCGATGTTCAGGGCGCGGGCGGTCTGAGTCTTGTTCCCCTCGTGCTTGGCAAGAACGCGCAGGATGTGGGTGCGTTCGGCCGCGTCCAGGGAGTCCGCGTCGGTGACGGGCGTGCCGGAGTCGGCGCTCGGTTGCGCCACGGCCTGAGGCAGGACAGGGGCCAATTCATCGACGCTGACCGGATCGGCCGACCGCATCGGAGAGAGCAGGAGCAGGCGTTCAACCACATTGCGCAGCTCGCGCACGTTGCCCGGCCATGCGTAGGAAGAGAGGCGGGCCACCGCGTCCTGCGAGAAGGTCCGCTGCGCCGTCCCTGGCATGTGGAGGGCGCGGAGAAAGTGCTCGGCCAGCCGGGGGATGTCCTCCGGCCGCTCGCGCAGGGGCGGAACCTTCAGCGTGATCGTGTTGATGCGATAAAGCAGGTCGTCGCGGAACTTCCCTGCAAGCACGAGGTCTTGCAGGTCCCTGTTGCTGGCTGCTACGAAGCGCACCCGCGCTTGCAAGGTCCTGGTCCCGCCCACCTGCCGGTACTCCCCACGGTCCAGCACGCGGAGCAGGCTGACCTGCATCGGGCCGGACATCTCACTGATCTCATCCAGGAACAGCGTTCCCCCTTCGGCTGCCGCGATCAGTCCGGCTTTGGCCCTTGTGGCATCGGTAAACGCTCCCTTCTCATGTCCGAACAACTCGCTCTCCAGCAAATGGCCGCTGATCGCCCCGCAGTTGATCGCGAGGAAAGGAGCGCTGCTGCGAGGACTGAGGCCGTGAAGGGTCCGGGCGATGAGTTCCTTCCCGGAGCCGGTCTCGCCCTGGATGAGCACCGGGGCGCTTGCAGGCGCGAGCTTGCGGACGGCTTCCATGAGCCCTTGCCATGCTGGGCTCAGACCCTGGATCACAGGCTCGGCGTCACGCGGAAAGGCGCCGAGGCGGAGAGCCAGATTCTCCTGGCGCAGGCGCCGGACGGTCGTGAGTTTGGCCATGGCGGCCTTTACCTGGGACCCGTCGAAGGGGATGTCCTTGACGAGAAAGTCCCAGGCGCCCGCTTTCATCGCCTCCACGGCGGCCGAAACCTCTCCGTGACCGGTCAGGACGATGACATCCACGTCCGGTTGGTGCTCGCGCAGCCACCGCAACACGCCTCGGCCGTCTATGCCCGGCATGCGGAGATCGGTGATCACGCAATCGAACGAGCTGGCCTGCAGCGCATCCAAGCCCGCCTGGCCGCGCGGCACCGTCGTCACCTGGCACCCTTCCGCCGCGAGGGTTTCCTCCAGGACGATCCGCACGAACTCTTCATCGTCGATGATCAGAACATGCATAAAAAAGCCATCAGCTATCAGCAGTCAGCGATCAGCAAGATATGGATGATGAAGCGTTCAGCAATCAGCCCTCAGCTTCTGGCGATCCGGGCTGAAAGCTGACGGCTGATCGCTTCCTTGCTGCTCATCAGGAAACGCCAGGTAGAACGTGGCCCCCTTACCAGGCGCGGATTCCACCCAGACGCGGCCCTTGTGCTTATCCATGACCAGCTTGACGATGGCCAGGCCTACGCCCGTGCCCTCATAGTCTTCGGGACCGTGCAGACGCTCGAATAGGCCGAAGATCTTGTGGGCCTGCTCCGGGTCAATGCCGATACCGTTGTCGCGAATCCAGAGTATGCGCTCGGTCTGGGTGGCGGCGCCGCCGATGGTGATCTCGCTCGGGTCGGAGCCGCGCGAAAACTTGATGGCATTGTCTATCAGATTGACCAGAACCTGCCGGATGCTGGTCGGCTCTCCGAGGACCTCGGTGTAAGGGAGGTCGATCGTGATGTGGGGTTGTGCTCCCTCCACAGTGCCGATCCGCTCAGCCAGCACCTGTTCAATAAGGGCTCGTAGATTTACCGCCGTGCTCGGCAGCGCCTGTTGCTCCAGCCGGGAATAGTGCAGCAAGTCCTCGATCAGGGCGGTGAGCCGGAGAGCGGAACTATGAATCACCGCGACATAGTGCCGCGCTGTGGCGTCCATGGTATCGGTGAACTTGCGTTCCAGCAGGGAAGAGAAGCCCTCGATCTCTCGCAAGGGCGTCTTCAGATCGTGGGCGACTGTGTAGGTGAAGCTTTCCAGTTCCCGGGTTTTGTGCTCCAAGGCATGGGTCCGCTCGCGAATATTGACCAGCATGGCTTCCAGGGAGCGAGCCAGGTTGCCGACTTCGTCGCGGGCAGGCCAGGGATCGAAGCCGGCTGATAGATCGTGATGCGCCACCCGATCGGCGGTATCGGCCAGGCGCCGTAGCGGACGGGCGATCTGGCGGCTCACCGCCACATAGGCCGCAACGATGACGAGACCGAGCAGAAAGACCAGTGCCAGGATGACCAACTTCGCCTGCAACAGGAGCGAGTCCCCTTCAGCTTTCATCTCGGCGTCGACCTTCGTGTGGACATCGACGAGGGTGCCAAGGGCATCGGTCAACTGCGGCGACAGGACATCGATTTTCGCCAGGGTCACGTGGGCCTCCCTGTCGCGCCCTCCCTGCAACTCGCCCACCATATCCTTGAGCCGCGAGCCCAATGCCTCGAGGCGCTCAGAGATCTCCTTGATGGCCTGGTCCTCCTGATCGGCCAGGTCCGCTCGACCGTGCTGAGCAAGCATGCGGAACATGATGGGATGGGTTCTGGCGGCGTGGGTGGAGCGATAGTACTCCAGGGCCCTTCTGGTCTCGGATTCACGGAGGGCCAGTTGGCGGAGGATTTCCGAACGGTCGTCGGCGGATGCTTGGTCAAAGACAGTGTGAGCATGCAGTGTCATCTGGAACACGTGATGCTGCATCTCGGCCGCCGTGGAAATGGCCGGAACCGTGATGCGCTTGTGGCGCTCGACGTAACTGTTGATGCGGGACAGATAGAACAGGATGGCGGCGAGACTGAGGCCGAGCAAGAGCAGCAGGAGACTGAATGCCGCGAAGAATTTCTGCCCAAGGGTCAGGCGCTGCAACCAAGTCATGATGGGAGAGCAGCCTATCACATGGGCACACTCGAGAACAGCGTTCATCCTAACGCTCAGCTATCAGCGCTCAGCCATCAGCTTTGTCCTCCATCCTTACCCTTGCCGGGGAAAAGTCGCGGGGAGGGGGGCCTAGCCCGCATTGTTCATGACGGTTCGTGGCGAAATTGCGGAGCCGCGAGGGAAGGAGGCATACTCGTGCAGTATGTTGACCGACTGAGCGGCGAGCCCG
>Ga0187893_10009680_pt1 | contig 14707 bp, 16 predicted proteins | sample MA1701074metaG_FD_139574 | JGI IMG/M metagenome (GOLD analysis project Ga0187893, IMG submission 139574) | White microbial mat communities from a basaltic lava cave in the Kipuka Kanohina Cave System on the Island of Hawaii, USA - MA170107-4 metaG ...
ACCGCGCGGCTCAACTTTCTCGGCATCGTGTTTTGCATGATGTTTGGCACTGCCGCGTTGCCGCACATCCTGATGCGCTACTACACCACGCCGAGCGTGAGGCAGGCGCGGCAATCGGTATTCTGGTCGCTGTTTTTCATCTTCCTGCTGTATTTCACGGCTCCGTGCCTAGCAGTCCTGGCAAAATTCGATATTTATTCGCATCTGGTGGGAAGCCGGTTCGCCGAGTTGCCTGCCTGGGCGGCTGCATGGCGAATAGTGGATCCCTCGCTACTCACGATTACCGACCTCAATTTCGACGGTATCGTGCAGCTCGCGGAGATCGTGCTGGGCGGCGACGTTATCGTGCTGGCCACGCCGGAAATAGCGGGCTTACCCTATGTTGTTTCCGGTCTGGTCGCCGCCGGCGGCCTGGCGGCGGCGCTGTCGACCGCAGACGGACTGCTGCTGACCATCGCCAATGCGCTTTCGCACGATCTGTACTACAAGATGATCGATCCGCAGGCGCCGACGGGGCGGCGTGTCACGGTATCCAAGGGCCTGCTGGTGATCGTCGCGCTCATCGCCGCGTATGTAACGTCGCTCAAACCCGGGAACATTCTGTTCCTGGTGGGCGCTGCATTCTCGCTCGCGGCTTCCGCGTTCTTTCCCGCGCTGGTGTTGGGAATCTTCTGGAAACGCGCCAACAAATGGGGTGCGATCTGCGGGATGGTGGCAGGCCTCGCTATCTGCATGTATTACATGGGCGCGACCTACCCGTTCTTCCGCGACATTCTCGGCGTCACGGCGCCGATTGCCTCGTATCAGTGGTTCGGCATCAACCCCATTTCCGCAGGCGTTTTCGGCGTGCCATTGGGTCTGGCCGTGATTTGGATCGTGAGCTTGCTGACGCCCGCACCCGCCAAGGACGTGCAAGAGCTCGTCGACCACGTGCGCTACCCGAGTCTGCGCGGCGACATCAACACCCAGGCGGCCTGAGTACTGGTGAAACGGAAACCGCCCGACGCAGGGCGCTTCTTAAAATTTAGGCCCGCAACCGCGGGCTTTTTTTTCGGTTGTGATGGTTGGGCTAGAATGAGTAACGATGAGAATCAGGCCGTGGTGGCACGTTCAGCGTTCGCGCCTGCTTTTGATGTTCAAGCAGCACGAGTTGGCTGCAGAAGAGCTACGCGAGGCACTCAAACTGGATCCGTCATACGTGCGGGCCGCCTGCGCGTTAGGATTTCTGTATGGATCGCTGGGGCGCTATTCGCTGGCTGCTGAGCACTTCCAGGCGGCGTTGAGAATCGAGCCGGAAAACGCGGTCGTTTTGTTCGACCTCGGATTTGTCCGGCATCAAAGCGGAGCTCACGAACTGGCGGTGGCCGCATTTCAGGACGCCGTGCGGCTGAAGCCGAACATCGACCGTGCGTGGTACGGGATGGGACTTGCGCTGGCGGCGCTCGGCCACCATGACCAGGCGGCGCATGCGCTTGAGAAAGCGGCACAATTGCAGCCGATGAACGGCTACGCGTGGTATCAACTGGGCATGGCCCATCATGCACTTGGCAACCGCGACAAGCTCGACGAAGTAATTGCGCATCTGGGAAGTTTTGATCCGAAGATGACGCGGCAGCTGGTGCGGGAAACGGAAAGTGCGGCTGATCCAGCGAGACCCGCCGCAAACCAGTCGGTATCCGGCCTGGACGAAAGACGAGCCTGAGCATGCCGATCGAGCTGTTACTGCTGAGCGTCGTGCGGGCGTTGGTCGAGATAACAGGATGCTTCATGATTGGCCAGGGAATGCTGGCCTTGCTGGCGGGCAAGTCACGGCAGCAGAACTTCGTCTACCAGTTGTTCAGGATCGTTACGACGCCGGTGATCAAGGCGACACGCTTCATCACACCTCGTTTCGTGCGCGATGAACACATTCCGGTCGCGGCCTTTCTGCTGCTGGCATGGCTGTGGATCGGTCTCGCAATCGCCAAACGCTACGTGTGTTTTACGCACGGGCTGGAATGCCCGACATAAGCCCGAACCTTCCCGATCGCGAACCTCCGGAGGTCCTGAATTTCTTGCGGTAGCGGGTCTTCAAGCAGGGGTTTTCGGGTAAAATGCCGCGCTTTCCGGGCCGTCAGGGCTGTTTGATTTGTCGGTCCCGCCACGGGAAATTGTTTGTGCACCAAAGTGGCCAAGTAGCTCAGTCGGTAGAGCAGAGGACTGACAATATGCCAATCGAGGATTGGCCTATTGCAGTGGAGGCTAACTTGCTCGCAAGTTAAGGACCCCCGGGTCCGGCCGAAACTAAAATCCTTGTGTCGGTGACCACTCGGGAAAGTAGGGACCGCCAGGTCTTCGTTGTATGTGCAGCAAAGTGGCCAAGTAGCTCAGTCGGTAGAGCAGAGGACTGAAAATCCTTGTGTCGGTGGTTCGATTCCGCCCTTGGCCACCATCGATTTCGCCGGCGTGCAGCGCGCGGCAAAATCGATCGGGGGGCGACACGCCCTTGGCCACCATCGATTTCGCCGCAATTCATACCTTCCAAATAACTTCTCCAAACCCCTGAATCCAAGGGAAACGCGGCCATTTGGCTTATAATTGACAGTCTTTCCGGGGCCGTCAGGTCCCTGGTCGTTTCAGGGTTCCGATGCAGCTTTTCGCCTTCGGTGTCAATCACAATACGGCCCCGCTCGCAGTTCGCGAGCAGGTAACCTTTCACGCGGCAAATCTGGAAGAAGCGCTGCGCGACCTGGTGAACCGCGAACCGGTCAGGGAAGCGGCGATCATTTCGACCTGCAATCGCACCGAAGTCTATTGCAGTACCCCGGAACCTGACCGCGCGATCGACTGGCTGGCGCGCTTTCATCATCTCAAATCGCAATCGCTCGAACCTTTTCTTTATATGCTCCCTCGAGAGCGTGCCGTGGTGCACGCATTCAGGGTGGCGAGCGGACTGGATTCCATGGTGCTGGGCGAGCCGCAAATTCTCGGCCAGATGAAAGACGCGGTTAAGTCTGCGGAGCATGCCGGTACGCTTGGCACCGTGCTTCACAAACTGTTCCAGTCGACTTTCTCGGTCGCGAAAGAAGTGCGCACGCAGACTGAGATCGGCACAAGCTCGGTGTCGATGGCCGCGGCCGCAGTGAAAGTGGCAGAACGCATTTTCTCGAGTATCGGCGAGCAAAGAATATTGTTCATCGGCGCCGGCGAAATGATAGAACTCTGCGCCACGCACTTCGCCACCAGGAATCCGCGCGATACGACCTTTGCCAATCGCACGGTGGAACGCGGCGCGGGACTCGCCACCCGTTTCCAGGGGCAGGCGATCACCCTCAGCGATATGCCCGAGCAGCTGGCAGTACACGACGTCGTGGTGTCCTGCACGGCAAGCCAGCTGCCGATACTCGGCAAAGGCATGATCGAGCGCGCCATAAAGGCGCGCCGGCACCGGCCAATGCTGTTGATTGATCTGGCGGTGCCGCGCGATGTGGAAGCGGAAGTGACCGAGCTCGATGACGTATTCCTTTACAGCTTGGACGACCTGGGCAAGATCGTGCAGGAAGGCCTCGACACGCGCCAGGCTGCAGTTGTGCAGGCGGAAGCGATTATCAGTGCCAGTGTTCACGATTTCATGCACTGGTTCGAGACCCGCGAGCTTGTGCCCACCATTCGCGCGCTGCGGGATCATGTGGAACGCATGCGGCGCCACGAGTTCGACCGCGCCGCGAAGCTGCTTGCGAAGGGCGAGGATCCGCAGAAAGTGCTCGAGCAGCTCTCCCATGCGCTGACCAACAAGTTCCTCCACGCACCGACGCACGCGCTCAATTCCGCGGAAGCCAGGGAACGCGATTCCCTGGTCGCGGCGCTCGCGCGCCTTTATCAGGTCAATTCGTCGGAATGAAACCATCGATTGCTTCCAAGCTGGCGCAACTGGCGGCCAGGCTGGAGGAACTCAACGCTTTGCTCTCCGGCGAAGACGTGACCAAGAATCTGGACAATTACCGCAAGCTCACCCGCGAGCATGCCGAGATTACGCCGGTGGTCGAGCTCTACAGCGCCTACAGGTCCGCGGAGCGGGACGTCGCCTCCGCGTTGCTGCTGGCCGGCGACCCGGAAATGCGCGAACTCGCGGAAGCCGAAGTGCGCCAAGGCAAAGCGAGGCTTGCGGAAATCGAGGAAGAACTGCAAAGCCAGTTGCTGCCCAGGGATCCGAGCGACGAACGCAATATCTTCCTGGAAATCCGCGCCGGCACAGGCGGCGACGAGTCGGGACTGTTTGCCGGCGACCTGTTCCGCATGTATACGCGCTACGCCGAACGCCAAGGCTGGAAAGTGGACCTGATTTCGGAGAGTCCTGGCGAAATGGGCGGATACAAAGAGGTGATCGGCAAGATCATCGGTTACGGCGCGTATTCGAAGCTCAAATTCGAGTCCGGGGGCCATCGTGTGCAGCGAGTGCCCGAGACCGAGACGCAGGGCCGCATTCACACAAGTGCTTGCACGGTTGCCGTACTCCCGGAAGTCGATGCGGTCGAGGACGTCGTGCTCAATCCTTCGGAACTTCGCATCGACACTTTCCGGGCTTCCGGTGCGGGCGGCCAGCACATCAACAAGACCGATTCCGCGGTGCGCGTCACTCACGTTCCGACCGGCATCGTGGTCGAGTGCCAGGACGACCGTTCCCAGCACAAGAACAAGGCGCAGGCACTTGCCGTGCTGGCTGCACGAATCAAAGACAAGCAGATGCGCGAGCAACAGGTAAAGCAGGCGGCGACGCGAAAGTCGCTGATCGGTAGCGGTGACCGCTCCGAGCGCATCCGCACCTACAATTTCCCACAGGGACGCGTCACCGATCACCGCATCAACCTCACTTTGTACAAGATCGATCAGATCATGGACGGCGCGCTCGATGAGTTGATCGGCGCCCTGATGGCCGAGCACCAGGCCGAGCAGCTTGCCGCGATGGCAGAAGACATGGCCGCAACCCAAACGTGAATGCGACGGTCGGCGCGCTTCTCGAGAAAGCGGTACGAAACTTGGCCGCAGACCGGGACCCGTCCGATGCGCGCCGCGATGCGCAGGTGCTGTTGGGTTTCGCGCTGGGCGCCTCGCGCGCCTGGGTGAGTACTCATCTGGACGTAGCGGTCGATTCAGAAGACGCGGCGAGATTTCGTTCTGCTGTGGCACTCCGCGTGAGTGGCCACCCGGTAGCCTACCTGGTCGGTGTGAAGGAGTTCTACGGACTGCCGTTGCGGGTCACTCCCGATGTTCTGATTCCGCGCCCCGAAACCGAGACGCTGGTGGAAGCGGCACTGGAAAGGTTGCCGCAGGGTGAAGCGGTAACAGTTTTGGATCTCGGTACCGGCAGCGGGTGCATCGCCATCGCGATCGCGCGTCAGCGGCCCGCGGCAACGGTCACCGCGGTGGACAGTTCACTTCCCGCACTGGCGTTGGCGCGAGAAAATGCCGCCGCGCTCGACGCCGAGGTGGCGTTCTTACAGAGCGACTGGTTCGCAGGGCTGGAGGGCCGCTACTTCGATGTGATCGTGGCAAATCCGCCGTACGTCGCCGTGGATGACCCGCACTTGCGGCAGGGAGACCTGCGCTTCGAGCCACGTGCGGCGCTTGCAGCCGGTGCGGACGGGCTCGCCGACCTTCGGTGCATCGTTGCCGCTGCCCCCAAATATCTGAAACCGCGAGGATCGTTGCTGCTCGAGCACGGCTACGATCAGGCCGAAGCTTGCAGAGGCCTCTTGCATAGCGCGGGTTTTGGCGAACTCGTGTTCCGAGCCGATTTGGCTGGATTGCCGCGAATTGCGGCCGGGCGCCTATTGACGGCTGAATCGCTGAGTCGTTAACATCGTTGCCGTCTATCGGGAGTGTTTCCGCCGGGCCAGATCCGGAACGGGCACTCCCTAAATCTTCCAGAGGTACTGACAATGGATGTACAGGAAAAGATCAGGCAGCAGGTCACCGGGAATCCGATCGTGTTGTATATGAAGGGCACGCCGGATGCGCCGATGTGCGGTTTCAGCGCTGCCGCAGTGCAGATTCTCGAGGCCTGTGGCGTGGAGAATGTTGCCACTGTTGACGTTCTGGCAGATCAGGACGTTCGCCAGGGAATCAAAGATTACTCCAAGTGGCCGACGATTCCGCAGTTGTATGTCAACGGGGAGTTCGTCGGTGGTGCGGACATCATCCGCGAGATGTATCAGTCCGGCGAGTTGCAGAAAATTCTCGGCAAATAGGCGAACCCGCCGAATTGGGGCTGGCCGTCGCGCCAGCCCTTTTTTGTTTAAGGGGCACGATAATCCCCGAAACAATGGACCGGGCAGAATCCCATCAGCAGATCCGCGCGGCGGTGCGCGACCTGTGCTCGCGTTATCCCGGCGAGTACTGGCGCAAACTCGACGTAGAACGCGCGTATCCCGAAGACTTCGTGCATGCGCTGAACGCCGCAGGATGGCTTTCGGCACTGATTCCCGAGGAGTACGGCGGGGCAGGGCTCGGCATCACCGAGGCCTCGATCATACTCGAGGAGGTGAACCGTTCGGGCGGCAATTCGGGGGCCTGCCATGCGCAGATGTACATCATGGGCACGCTGCTGCGCCATGGCTCCGGAATGCAAAAGCGCAGGTACTTGCCCGACATCGCCGCGGGAAAATTGCGCCTGCAGTCGTTCGCGGTAACCGAGCCGACAACCGGTTCCGACACCACCAGGCTCAAGACCATGGCGGTTCGCCGAGGCGACCGCTACGTCGTAAACGGGCAGAAGGTTTGGACCTCGCGCGTGCAGCATTCCGATCTGATGTTGCTGCTGGCGCGCACCACGCCGCTGGACCAGGTGCGGAACAAGTCCGACGGGCTGTCGGTTTTCCTGGTGGATCTGCGCACTTCTGGCGGAATGGGCATGACTGTTCGGCCAATCCGCAACATGCCGAACCACGAGACCAACGAACTTTTTCTCGACAATCTCGAAGTGCCTGCGGAGAACCTGATCGGCGAGGAGGGTAAGGGTTTCCGCTACATCCTCGATGGTATGAATGCCGAGCGCATCCTGATCGCCGCCGAGTGCATCGGCGACGGGCACTGGTTCATCGAGCGCGCCTCACTTTACGCCAAAGAGCGCGTGGTATTCGGGCGGCCGATCGGCCAGAATCAAGGCGTTCAGTTTCCAATTGCGCGCGCTCACGTCAACGTCGAGGCTGCCGACCTGATGCGCTACAAAGCTGCCGCGCTGTTCGAGGAAGGCAAGCCCTGCGGGGCGGAAGCGAACATGGCCAAGATGCTGGGTGCGGACGCGTCCTGGGAGGCGGCCAACGTCTGTCTACAGACCCACGGTGGTTTTGGCTTCGCCGCCGAGTACGACATAGAACGCAAGTTCCGCGAGACGCGTCTGTATCAGGTCGCGCCGATCTCCACCAATCTGATTCTGGCCTACATTGCCGAGCACGTGCTTGGCCTGCCGCGCTCATACTGAGAAGCGGCGGCCCTCTCGGGCCTCGAAATCTCGGGCGGCCGGAAGCGTCTTATAATTGAAGCTCACGTATGTTTGTCTGATGCAGTCATGATGAACTATCGCGGCATCCATGACATGGGCGGTCTCCCCGCGGGAACCGTCGAACCGAGCGAGCACGACTACGCACTTTGGGAAAAGCGCGTGGACGCTTTGCTGGTTCTTCTGACCAGGAAGGGGCTTATGACCGTGGACGAGCTCCGGCGCAATATCGAGGGGCTGGGGCTGGATGCCTACGACAAGATGAGCTACTACGAGCGCTGGATCTATTCGATCACGCAGACTCTGATCCAGCGCGGCGTCATCAGCATCGACGAACTCGGCCGCAGGATGGCCGAAGCGCAGAAACGCGCCGATGGCGGGCGCTGAGAGCGTAGCGCCGCGGTTTCGCGCTGGCGACCGCGTCGCGGTGCGGGCGGCCTACCCGATCGGCCATGTGCGCACCCCGTGGTACATCCGCGGCAAACGCGGCGTGATCGAGCGCCTGTGCGGCGCATTTGGCAATCCCGAGGAACTGGCCTACGCCCGCCCGGGCCTGCCGAAACAGCCGCTGTACCGCGTGCGATTTCTCCAGCGCGAGGTCTGGACTGCGTACGGGGGAAGCCCCGGCGATACCGTCGACGTCGAAATCTTCCAACACTGGCTGGAGCCGGCCTGACATGCCGCACGATCACGATCACCCGCACGACCACGACCATCGCCGCGGTCACGCCCCACCCCACCGGCATCCGAAGCGCGCGGACCAGGACGACACGATTACTCAATGGAAGGCGATGGAGATCGCCGTGCGTGAACTGCTGATCGAAAAACGCGTGATCAGCGCGGAGGAAGTGCGCCAGCAAGTAGAAGAAATGGACAATCGCACGTCGCTCCAGGGCGCAAGGGTGGTGGCGAGGGCGTGGATTGACGCGGACTACAAGAAGCTGCTGCTTAACGACGGCAATGCCGCCTGCGAGGCTCTCGGTATGGAAAGTGGGCCTTACAAGCTGGTGGTGGTGGAGAACACCGAGCAGGTGCACAACGTCATCGTTTGCACGCTGTGCTCCTGCTATCCCCGCTGGCTTCTCGGGCTGCCTCCGGACTGGTACAAGAGCCGCAATTACCGATCGCGGGTCGTCAACGAGCCGCGCGACGCGCTCATGGAATTCGGCACCATGATAGCCAAGGACAGGACTGTCCGCGTACACGACTCCACCGCCGACATGCGCTATCTGGTTTTGCCAATGAGGCCCGCCGGCACCGACGGCTGGTCGGAAGAAAAACTCGCCGCACTCGTGACACGGGATTCCATGATCGGCATCGCGATGGCAATAACTCCCTGAACCGGGTATATAACGAGGCACGCAAAGGCATTACGAAGCCACGCGAAGGAAAGACAACAACCAGACAGACGCGTCGTCGTCGGGAACTCGAGAACCCGTAACTTTCCCCAATGGAACCAGTTTGTTCTGCGCGTCTCCTGAACGGACGTTGCTCGGAATCGATGCGTTTTCGCGATACTACTGTTTCTTTCGATTCTCCTTCGTGTAACTTCACGTTTCTTTCGCGGATTTCGTGTCGATCGAGTTTGGGTTTTGGATGATACTGCCACTCCAAGGCATTACAGTCGTCTCGCTTGAGCAAGCAGTGGCCGCGCCATTCACCACACGGCAACTTGCCGATCTCGGCGCAAGGGTGATCAAGATCGAACGCCCACAGTCTGGTGATTTCGCCCGCGGCTACGACAAAACCGTGCTCGGCCAGTCCTCGCATTTCGTCTGGCTCAATCGCTCCAAGGAAAGCCTTACGCTTGACGTGAAACATCCGGACGCCGCGGGGGTCCTCGACCGCCTTGTGAAGAAAGCCGATGTGTTCGTGCAGAATCTGGTGCCGGGCGCGGCGGCGCGATTGGGGCTTGCCTCCGGTGATTTGCTGCACATGAACCCGCGCATCGTAGCCTGCAATATTTCCGGCTACGGTCCCGACGGGCCGTACAGTTTGAAGAAAGCCTACGACCTGCTGATTCAATGCGAGTCGGGCGTCGTCTCGGTGACCGGTACGCCTGACACGCCAGCCAAGTCCGGCATCTCGATCGCCGACATCGCCGCGGGGATGTACGGTTACACCGGCATCCTTACGGCGCTGTTCCAGCGCGAAAAGACCGGGCAGGGCACGGCATTCGATGTCTCGATGTTCGAGGCGCTGGGCGAATGGATGGGCTACCCCGCCTACTTCACCGGATACGGCGGGAACGCGCCGCCGCGGACAGGCGCCGCACACGCCACCATTCATCCCTACGGGCCATTCGAATCGGGCGACGGCAAGACTGTTTTTTTCGGCATCCAGAATGAACGCGAATGGGCGAATTTCTGCACGATCGCGCTCGAGCGTCCGCAGCTTGCGGCCGATCCGCGATTCGACAGCAACAGTCATCGCGTGGCCAACCGTCAGGCGCTCACCGATATCATCGTCTCGGCATTCTCGAATCTGACCGCGGAGCGGGTGGTTGAACGGCTCGATAAAGCACAGATCGCGAACGCGCGCCTGAATACCATGCAGGAATTCTGGGACCATCCGCAGTTGCAGGCTCGCGACCGCTGGCGCGAAGTCGAGTCGCCGCAGGGCAAAATCAAGGTCCTGATCCCGCCGGTAACGATGCAGGGCGTGGAACCGCGAATGGATCCCATCCCTTCGGTCGGCCAGCATACTCGCGCGATCCTGTCGGAACTGGGTTTCGATCACGGCTTCATTGCAAAGCTGGAAAACGAGAAAGCAATCTAGCCACGGAGCTCACAGAGGCCACAGGGAACTACAATGGACCTTAAACGGAAAGAAACATAGGATTGGATCGGGCTCGCTGTTCAATGCTTATTTCGGGTAGAGTTTTTCGTTCATATCGCTTTTCTCGGTGATCTCTGTGGCTAACAAGATCCCGGGGTAAAAATATGGCTGAGAAACCAGGCTGGAAGGGAAGGTTTTACGAGGACTTCGAAGTCGGCGACGTGTATCGCCATCCGCTAGGCCGGACAGTGACGCAAACCGACAACATCTGGTTCACGCTGCTCACCCAGAACACAGCGCCGATACATTTCGATGCCTACTACGCCGCGCAAACGGAGTTCAGGAAACCGCTCGTGGATTCCACCTTCACCGTCGCACTGGTCACCGGACAGAGCGTGACCGACATATCCCAGAATGTATTTGCCAACCTGGGCTGGGATGAAGTTCGCCTGCCTAATCCCGTATTCGAAGGCGATACAATCTACTCGCAGTCCGAGGTTCTGGAAAAACGCGAGTCCGGGTCGCGTATGAATGTCGGCATCGTGACCGTGAAAACGACCGGCTTCAATCAGGATGGCACAGTCGTGATCACCTTCAGACGCACCGTGATGGTTTACAAACGCGGTCAGGCGCCGGTGATTCCCAGGCCCATGCTGAAGTGACCGTGATCGCATGCTACCAATGAAATCGCCCCGCCTCGACGCCTTCAAGAGTCTGGCGTTCCACCAACCGCGGCAGTTCCGGCTACCGGCCACGGGAGAGGTGATCGTCAATGAGGAGCGCCGCTATTTCATCGGTGAGCAGATAGGCAAGGGTGGATTCGGCATGGTGTACGAGTGCAACGACGATTGGGGCAATGCACTGGCCGCCAAGATACTTCTGCCGCACGACAAGTCGTACCGCGAGGTGCGCAATATTTGGCAGGATGAACTGCGCAAACTAATGGTCATGCGGCACCCGAACATCACGTTCGTCTATGATGCATTCGAGTATCAGGATACCTTTTATCTCATCATCGAGCGTTGCAGCTTCCCGCTCAACAACCTGATAGCCCGCCGAAGCCTTGACGCCGATCGCTGGATTCCCTATGTCGCGAGCGATGTCCTCCAGGCGCTCGACTATATTCACGCGGCCGGCTACGTCCACAAGGACCTGCATCCCGGCAATGTTTTCGTGACCGAGACACGGCGCAAGCGCAGGCTGTTGAGGGAGCCGGTGTGGTCATTCAAAGTCGGCGATCTGGGGCTGACCCGGCTGGAATCCGACATCCGGGTGTTTCAGACACTGCTGGCTGACTGGATGCGGCCGCCTGAAGCATTCAATCCGGAAGAGTTTGGCGCTGTCGGGCGACACGTGGACATCTACCAGACCGGATTGTTGCTGCTTGCGCTGTTGTTGAAGGAAATTCCCTATTTCACCCAGGAGGAAATTCTGGGAGGAATCCCGCAGGCTCTGGCTGCCCAGCACGAATCGAAGTTTGCGCCGGTGATCGCAAAGGCGTTGCGCCGTCATGTCGAGTGGCGCACCCAGACCGCACTCGAATTCTGGCGCGAGTTGTCGAGCATGACTAGCGAAGGTTAAACGTGACGGGCGTGTCACGCACGGTGTTTCGATTCACCACCGCCCTTCTAACGGTGTTTTCCACGGTCGTTCTTGCGGCGCCGCCAGGTGTACCGGAACAGCAGCACGCACTGAGCGGCGAAATGCTCGCGGCCGCGCTCAAGCGAGGCGGCTACGTGATCTATTTCCGCCATACCGATACCGGACCCGCCTATCTCGAACAGGGCGTAGATCTGAAGAACTGCGGTACCCAACGCAATCTGAACGACAATGGTCGGGAAGAGGCGAAATTGATCGGCGCGCAGTTCAGGAGGCTGAAGATCCCGGTCGGCGAGGTGCTGGCCAGCGAGTTTTGCCGTTGCAGGGAAACCGCCGAACTCGCATTCGGACGCCACGAAGTCGAGCCGGCTCTTACCGGCGTCGCCCGTAGCGCCGAGGCGGCGCTCCGCCGGGAGCACTCAATCGCCGCGTTGAGGAAAATGCTTGCTGCAACGCCGGCGCCAGACACCAATACTGTCTTGGTTTCTCACGGTTTCAATCTGTGGGATGCGGAAGGTTTTCATCTGGGCACGCAGGGGGAGGCCGCGATCTACCTGCCTGACGGCAATGGCGGTTACGCGCTGGTGGCGCGGCTGCTGCCACGCGACTGGACCGCCTTGGGCTCAGCACCGTAACAGGTTGTCTGGAAATCCGGTAGACGCGTGTATTCGGGCCAGAGACTCGAAAGCGTGGTTTCCTTCGTCGACCTGAAAGCAACCCATAAAAACCCCGAAAAGCCTTGAGGCAAAGGCGCGAAAACGCGAAGGAACCCTGAACAAGGTTCGAAGAATGCCGGCAGATTGGATCGGGCAAATCCCGTTTGTTACTGTGGACGAAAACTTCCTGGTCCGTCGATCAAAGCTTTCGAACTACCGTTCGATTTTTTCTTTGCGCCTTCGCGTCTTTGCGTCGAATATTCTTGTTTTCGGAAAGAAGTGTCGTGGTGTCGATTTTCTGCGAGTTACCTGAGGTTCGCAGGCAAATTGACAATCTCCTAAGCTCAGGGCCCGAACATCCTCAGGCGTTGCGGCTTGGTTGTTGCTGCAATTATCGCAGCGACCAGGAATATCGAAAACCAGATCAACGCCCACTCGGCGATCGAAAGACCGAGAAAACGCCACAAAACCTGTGTGCAGTCTCCGGTGCCACGAAAAATCATGGGCAGCGCATCAGCCAGTGGCAAGGATTCCATCATGTATCCGAGATCGGCGCCGCAATCGAAGACCTTGGGCGGATTGTGTTCGAGCCACACGTGCCGGGTCGCGACGCCACCGCCGAGAAGGGAGACAATGACCAGCAGCGCGCTGTACGCCCGTCTTCCTGTGGATACGGGGTTGTGAAGCGCTGCGAGAAACGCGATCACACCCACGCCAATGAAGGCATAGCGCTGCAGGACGCACATCGGGCACGGCTCGAGTCCCTGGACGTGCTGAAGATACAGCGCGAAGGCGAGCAATGCGCAGCAGATGAGGAAAATCCCGGCATAGATCTGGCGTGAATTCATGGTCAGATCTTCGCCAATGCCTGATCCAGATCCGCGATCAGATCGTCGATATCCTCGATACCGACCGACAACCGCACCAGGTTGTCGGAAATGCCGAGTCTGGTGCGAAGATCTTCCGGGAGCGAACCATGGCTCATGGTGACCGGATGCCCGACCAGGCTCTCCACTCCGCCAAGACTCTCCGCGAGCGTAAACACCCTGCACGCCTCCAGCGCCCGGCGCACGCCATCCATGCCGGTCTTGAGATAGACAGCGATCATGGCGCCGAAACCGTTCATCTGTTTCGCCGCCAACAGGTGCTGAGAGTGATTGGGCAGTCCGGGGTAGATCACTCGCTCGACTTTTGGATGAGACTTCAGCCAGGTGGCCAGATGCATGGCATTGCCGCAGTGTTGCTTCATGCGCAGCGGCAGCGTCTTGACCCCGCGCAGCGCGAGAAAACTGGAGAACGGATCGAGAATGGAACCGATGGCGTTCTGCATGAATTCAAGTTTCTCGACCAGGTCCTTCCGCTCTCTGACGACCACGATGCCACCGACCATGTCCGAATGGCCGTTAATGTACTTGGTCACCGAGTGAACCACGAGGTCGATACCGAGATCCAGCGGCCGCTGCACGAAGGGTGAAGCAAACGTGTTATCCACGACCGTGAGCGCTCCGCGCTCCTTGCCCATCTGTGCGACCTGTGCAAGATCGGTGATCTTGAGCAGGGGGTTGGAAGGCGTTTCGACCCAGATCATCTTCGTGTCGCGCTGCATCGCCTTTTCCAGCGAGCCGTTGACATTGGGGTCGGAGTAACTCACCTTGAGCCCCATCGAACGCTTGCGAACGCGCTCGAACAAGCGCCAGCTCCCACCGTACATGTCATCGACGGCAACCATGTGGCTGCCCGCTTCCAGCAATTCCAGCACCGTGGCGCTGGCGGCAAGTCCCGATGCAAACGCAAAAGCCTGAATGCCGCCCTCTAGGTCCGCGACGCAGCGCTCGAAGGCGTGGCGGGTCGGGTTTTGCGTACGGGCGTACTCATAGCCTGTGTGCACACCCGGAGAACTCTGCCTGAAGGTCGACGTAGCATAAATCGGCGTCATTACCGCGCCAGTGACCGGATCGGGTGACTGGCCCGCATGGATGGCGCGGGTGGCGAAGCCTTGTCTGTCCTGATTTTTCTTCATTCGCGAATCTTACCTTTTGTTTCGACGGTGGGTCTGCTCACTTCAATGAAACGCTTACCGCGGAGGACGCAGAGGTCGCGGAGGGAATCAAGAACGAACAAAGCGCGAGGTGAGGATGAGGCAACCGGCGACTATGTCGAATTCGGCAAACCTGGCTGCTTGTCTTGCTGCCATCTG
>Ga0187893_10009681_pt1 | contig 14707 bp, 17 predicted proteins | sample MA1701074metaG_FD_139574 | JGI IMG/M metagenome (GOLD analysis project Ga0187893, IMG submission 139574) | White microbial mat communities from a basaltic lava cave in the Kipuka Kanohina Cave System on the Island of Hawaii, USA - MA170107-4 metaG ...
CCACCTACGCCGCCCGGCTCGTTCAGGAGAGTCCGGTCGCGAACCGTGCGGAATAGCGAGCGACCTGCCAGCGATGGAGAGCCATTCCGCGCGGTTCGAACACCGCTCGTTACCAGTTTCCACCACCTCGTGCAGGCCGAGGGCGTCGTCCACCCCGAGGCCGACGACCGGTCGTTCCGCTCGATGGTGGTCAACCCGGTGCGGACGCTGCAGCGCCTGCTGGGCCACGCCCACATTATGACGACCTACACCTACCTGGAGTGCGTGGCCGACCTCGGCGTGGTGGAGGGCGCGGCCAGCCTCCTGCACGGCCGCTTCGGGCGCACGGACGCGCCGTGACCCTCGGCGCCGCGGTCACCGACGTGGGGCCCGTCGTGCTCACCGCCTCGTTCCCCGGCGGGCGGTCCTGCCGCTACGTGGTCTCGCAGTCCCAGGCCGGCTCCCACGGCAAGGACGCCGAGGTGTTCGCCTGCCGGGAGCTGGTCCGGGACCTGTGCCGGGGTTTCGTGCCCCTGTGCGGCCCGGGCGGGGGAGTGCAGTCCCCGGCCACCGTCAAGCAGATGGTCAAGGCGCTGCGCCACCTGGCCCGGGTCGTCGACCAGCGGGCGCGCGAAGGGGCGGCGTCGCTGCGGTTGCGCGACCTCACCACCGACGACCTGAAGGCCTTCGAGGAGCGCCTCCTCGCCCTGAACCCGGGCGGCCGCCACGCCTGGGCCATGAGCCGCAACCTCGCGCGGCTGCTCGTCGCCGTCGACGAGGAGTGGCCGGGCCGGGTGCCGGCGGCGGTCCGCCAGCGCACCCGCTTCCAGACCCTGCCCACCCCTGCCAACTCGCCGAGGGAGCCGTTCAGCCCGTTCGTGGCCGACCAGCTGCGCCGGGCCTGCCTGGCCGACATGAAGGACGTGGCGGCGCGCCTCCGGGAGGGCGCAGAGTTGCTGGCTCAGGGCAGGAACCCCGAGTCCGGCGGGTGGCACCAGGTCCCCAACGTCCTGTGGGCCATCGACGCGTCCCAGGGCGCGCTGATCTCCGGCAAGCTGGCATCGAGGGCGCACGGCCGGCTGCCCGAGGCGTTCCCCGCCAGCGCCGCCCGCCTCTACCCGTCGCCCGGGGATCTCCTGCCCTTCCTGGTCATGCTCGGCCTCCAGAGCGGCCTGCCCACCGAGTGCGTGACGTCGTTGCGGCGGGACTGCCTGCGCAACCCGGCCGGCGCCACGGTGCAGATCGACCACGAGAAGTGGCGGGCGGGGCCGAGCCCGTTCCGCTCCAAGCGCTATCCCGACGGCGGCCTGCGTACCCCGGGCGGCATCGTCCGGGCCGTGCTGGAGCTCACCGAGCGGGCCGCCCGCCACAGCGGCTCGCCCTGGCTGTTCATGGCCTATAGGCCCGGCGGGCTGGGCCGCCCGACGTTCCACCAGGAGTCGAAGCTCAAGTTCGTCGAGCGCCACCGCCTCGTCGACGACGCCGGCCAGCCGCTGGTGCTGCGCCTCAGCCGGCTGCGCAAGACCCGCATGGCCGAGTGGGCCAAGGAGCTCAAGGGCGACCCCGAGGCCTTGGCCCGACTGGGCGACCACACCCTGCAGGTGAACTGGGAGTCCTATGCCGACGTGGAGGCCATGCGCCCCATCTACGAGGAGACGATCGCCGCCGGGCTGGCCCACGCCCTCGACGCCGCCGACGGGGCGGCCAGGGCCAGGGCGCTGCCGGCGGGGACCGAGGCGGCGCTGAGGGCGGACCCCGCCGCCGCGGCCCAGACCCTGGGTGTCGGCGAGGGCGACGTCGCCGGGGTGCTCGACGGCGCGTCCGACACCTGGCTGGCGGCGTGCACCGGGTTCGACCGGTCTCCGTTCGGCCGCCTCGGCGAGCCGTGCCCCGAGCCCTTCTGGGGCTGCCTGGAGTGCCCCAACGCGGTGATCGCCGAGCGCAAGCTGCCGGCCGTCCTCGCAGCGCTCGACGCCATGGTGTCCGAGCGGTCCCGCATGGCCCCGGAGGCGTGGCGGGCGCGCTTTGGCCGGCCGTTCCTGCGGATCGTGAACGACGTCGTGCCCGCCTTCGGGGCCGGGGCCTGGGACCGTGCCCGGGAGGCGGCGGCGGAGCGCTCGCCGCTGCGGGCGCTGCCGGCGGGGGTCCTCGATGGGTGACGCCCAGGCCCTCGCCCGCCCGCGCTCGCTGCTGCGCGCCGACCACGAGCCCGTCCTGGCCCGGGCGCCCGGGGGGCCGGCCTTCGGCGAGGACGTGTGGGACCTGAGCCCGGCGGGGCTGCCCGCCCGGGTGACGCGCCCAGAGGCGCGCATCGACTTCCGCTCGGTCGGCGACGACCACTGGAGGCTGCTCGCCAAGGAGTACTTCTGGGCCAGGCTCAACGAGGCCGTGCCGGGCTCCAACCTCCTGCCGCCGCAGTCCGCCCGGGCGGAGTTCTCGGTCTTCAGCATCTTCGCCAACTGGGTGCTCGACCCCGCGGCCCATCCCGCCCGCTTCGACGGCCGGCTGTCGTCGCTCGACCACGCCCAGCTCGACGCCTTCGTCGAGCGGCTGCGGGCGGGGCGCAGCTCCGGCACCCTCGCCGTCTACCTGCGCCTGGTCGAACGTCTGCACGACTACTCGCCGTTCCTGAGCCACGACGGGCTGGCGTTCCACCCCTGGCGCAACCGGCCGTCGAGCCGGGTCGCCGGCTTCTCCCACGCCCGGGAGAACACGACGCCCCGCATCCCCCAGGAGGTGCTCGGGCCGTTCCTGCGGTGGGCGCTCCTCTACGTGGAGGTGGCCAGCGCCGACATCCTGGCGGCGGCCGACGAGCTGGCCCGGCTTCGTCGCACGCAGTCCTCGCTGCTGTTCTCCGAGACGACGACCTCCTCCGCCGCCTCCACGTGTGGTCTGAGGGGCTGCGCCGCGACGGCCGGGGCGTGCCGGCCCGCAAGACGCTCGGCCAGTTCGAGGGCCCCGAGCGCGACGCCAACCTGGCCGCCGTGGCCGCCGAGTGCGGCCTGCCGCCGGGCGCCCTGCACCACCGGCCCGGCCTGCGGGCCTTCGTCGGCGAGGTGGTCGCCGAGGTGGGCCTGGAGCCGTGGTCGCCCCGGTGGCGCCCGACCCCCCACCCCGACCCTCTCGCCTGGCTGACGCACGCCAAGGCCGACGTCGTCCGCCTCCTCGGCGACTACGTGGCCCGCCGGCGCAGCGACGGCCGGGGGATCCCGTGCTGGTCGGAGTGGCGGCCCGAGATGGACGGGCGGATCAACCACCACCTCGTGGCCGCCCAGGTCGGGACGGCCGCGCCCCAGTCACAGCACCACCCCGAGGCCTTCGACCTCCTGGAGCGGGCGGCGGCCGAGCTGGGCCTGGAGCCCGGCGGCATGGACACGCCCATCTCGGCCGACCCCGCCACCGGGCGCCCGTGGCGTGGGCGGTTCGGGCCCAACGTCGTGGCCGCCGAGGCCGGTCACCTCCGGGCGGCCTGCTACGTCGTGTGCGCCTACCTGTCGGGCATGCGCGACGGCGAGATCATGGAGCTGCGCCGGGGCGCCCACTCCTTCGAGCGCAGCGCCGACGGCGTGGTCAACCGCCATCGCCTGCGCAGCGTGGTGAGCAAGGGGAGGCGATCGCCCGAGCCGGCTTCCTGGGTGGTCACCGAACATGTGACCCGGGCCGTCGAGGCGATGGAGCGCCTCGACGGCGGCGAGCTGGTTTTCGGGTCGGTGGGGACGAGCCGGGTGGATGCCGTCAACCGATTCCGGGACCACGTCAACCGCCTCTCCGCCGAGGCGGTGGCCGTCCCCGGCGCTGGCGGCTCGCCGTGGCGGTTCGACACCCGCCAGTTCCGCCGGACACTGGCCTGGTTCATCGGCGCCCAGCCCTTCGGGGTGTGGGCGGGGGCGGTGCAGTTCAAGCACCTGAGCGTGCGCAGCGCCATAGAGGGCATCGGCCCGACGGTGTTCGAGGGCTACGTGGGCGCCACGCCCTCGGGCTTCCCCGCCGAGGTGGAGCTGGCCAAACAGGCCGCCGCCGACCTCTACGTGGGCAACCTGGCCGTCGCCCACGCCGCCGGCGCCCGCTCCGCCGGGGGCGGGGCCCGGCGGGTCAACGCCCGCCTGGAGGAGCTGCGGGCCGAGCTGGGCGATGACCGGCCAGCCGCGGGGCGGGCCCAGGTGGCCGACGAGCAGCGGCGGACGGTCATGCTGCGCAGCGTCTCGCACAACCTGTTCGTGGGGCCGCTGACGGACTGCTTCGACCCCGACGTGGCCCTGTGCCTGCGGGACCAGGACCGATCCGCCGCCACCGCCCCGGTGGTCGGGGGCTGCCAGCCCGAACGGTGCCGGAACTCCCGCATCGGCGAGCACCACCTGCCTGCCTGGGAGGAGCGCCTCGCCCAGGTCCGGGCCGACCTCCGCCTCCGGGGCCTGCCGCCGCTGCAGCGCCGCCACCTCGCCGGCCAGCGCGACCGCCTCAAGTCCGCCATCGACACCGTCCGCAAAGGGGATCGGCAGTGACCGTGAACGACGAGAGCGAGCGCCTCCTGCGGGCGGCCATGGACAGGATCGTGGCCGGCACGCCCATCCGCAGCAACGGGTCCCACACGGTGACGGCCCTGGCCGCCGAGGCGGGGGTGAGCCGGCGCACCGCGGCCCGGGCCTCCGGCGTGCTGGGGGACTTCCGGGACGCGGTGGCAGCCCTGTCGAAGCCGGCGATGCCGCCCGCCGCCGCCGAGGCCGGGCGGCTGCGGGATGAGCTGGCCGAGGCCCGGGCCAAGCTGGCGGAGCGCAACGCCGAGGTCCGCCGGCTGCGGGCCGACCTGGCCGCCCTCGCCTGCCGGGTGGCCCTGCTCAGCGAGGAGAACGCCCAGCTGCGGGGCGACCGGGCGGCGCGGGTCGTGGCCCTGCCCGCCCGGTGACCGCCGTGGGGCCCCCGGTCCTGGCCCCCATGCTGGCCGGCTCGACCGGCATGCCCGCCGACCCCACGGGGTGGGTGTTCGAGCCCAAGTGGGACGGCGTCCGGGCCGTCGCCCGGGTGTGGGACACCAAGGTGGCGCTGGCCAGCAGGCTCGGCAACGACGTCACCCCCAGCTACCCGGAGCTGTCCGCTCTCGGGCCCGCCCTCGGCGAGCGGGCCGCCGTGCTCGACGGCGAGATCGTGGCCTTCGACGACCGGGGCCGGCCCAGCTTCGAGCGCCTCCAGCGCCGCATGCACGTCCGGGGGCCGAACCGGCTGCTCATGGCCGAGGTCCCCGTCCTCTACGTGGTCTTCGACCTGCTGTGGCTGGACGGGCGCCTGCTCACCGGCGAGCCCTTCGTCGAGCGGCGCCGCCAACTGGAAACGCTCGGGCTGGCCGGCCCCAACTGGCGGGTCTCCAACCTGCTGCCCGAGCCCCCCGACGACGACCTGCTGGCCGCCTGCCGCCGGGTCGGCCTCGAGGGCTACGTCGGGAAATTCGGGCCCGCGGCCTACCTGGTCGGGAAGCGGTCCAAGTCGTGGACCAAGGTCAAGTGCGTCCGCCAGCGGGAGTTCGTGGTGGGCGGCTGGAGCGAGGGATCGGGCGGCCGCTCCGGCCAGATCGGCTCCCTCGCCGTCGGCTGGGTCGACCCCGACCGCCCCGCCCCGCCCGGCCATCCATTCGCCCTCCGCTACGCCGGCCAGGTGGGCTCCGGGTTGAGCGAACTCCTCCTCCGCCACCTGGGCACGGCGTTCAAGGACTTGGCGACGGAGACCAGCCCCTTCGTCCCGCCGCCGGCTCCGCCGCCCGGGCTCCACGTCGTGCGCCCCGAACTGGTCGTCGAGGTTCTGTTCAACGAGATGACGACCGCGGGCGTGCTCCGCCAGCCGTCTCTGAAGGGCATTCGAGACGACGTTCCGCCAGCTTCGGCGCTGTGGAGTGGCGAGCTTGCGTAGCTGACAGCGCTCAGAAAGACCGAGATCCCGTTGCAGTTCTCTGCAACGGGATCTCGGTGAGTTTCCAGGTCATCACGATGGCCCACTCGATATCACGCCAAGCGACCGCCCGGGGTCAGGAGCGTCGCTGGCCGAGAGATCGTGTCGAGGTGTACTAGCTACGTTTCAGCTTCGCCAACGGTCACTGGACTCTGCCTGCGCTGTGTCACAGCCTGGATGGCCGCGCTAGGCACGCTTTCGATCCGGTCGGCGAAGGTTGCGCCGGTCCTTATGAAGCACACCTCAGCAAGGAGGCTGCCGCGAAATCCTCGCGACGCCCTCGACGACCCCAATATCTTGGGTTACGGCAGAGTCAAAGACCCAACATCTTGTGGGCGCTTGCTAGAGTTGTCCCATTTCGCGGCAGCCTCCAAGCAGGCGGATGATCGCAGTGGCCTTCTCGTTGATGGGGGCCACCTCGATGTACACGGCTACTCCTCCTCTCAGCTTGGAACTCCTGCTGGCACCTTCGACCTTTTGCGGGCTTTCGCCGGTGTCACCGGCTTCTGGTCATGCTCGTCACCGACACCCGAGACAATGAGTTCTCGGACCTCCTCCAGCTCGGCGGCTGCTTCTTCGCGTCGCTTCTCGATCGCCGAGTCCAGGCGCTCCAGCAGGCGGTCCGTGTCGTCGCCGAACTGCGCCATGTAGTGGTCAGCGAACCTTGTGAGAATGTTGCGTGCCAACTCCGAGACGGTGTCGGCACCCTCCGCCTCAGGGGCGTCGTGCGTCACCTCGGAGATGAGCTTGAGCACAGCCAGCGTCTGATAGTCCAACCGGACACTTACGACCGGCTTCGTGCTCATGGAGCGCACCTCGGCGGAGCGATCCGATCAGGTTCTGTCGACATCAGTGTCCTCCTTTCGTCTCAGTCACCCAGGACCATCCCGGGGTCGAGCCAGCGTAACTGTCTACGGCTGGCAAATCTAGATCCATGTGTTGACGCAGATTACGGTTCTGTGTACGTTTACGTCTTCGACGACCCACAGGAGCGCGATGCGAACCAAGGGGATTCTGACTGCCATCGTGTTCGTGGCTACCTCACTGACCGGTGTAGTCCTGCAGACAGGCGTCGCGCACGCCGAGCAGGTCGTCAGCAGGGACTGTGCTGGTGGTTGGATCGGCTGGGCCCAATACAAGGACTTCGGCGACAACATCAAGATGACGATCCGCCCGACGAAGCGGGCATGGGCGGGCATCCAGGCCGGCAACACGCTCGTCGCCGGCTCCATCTGGGACGCCTACTTCAACTGCATCGGGTGGGACGACGGGTTCGACCGCTTGAGCCAGGATCAGTGGAGTTCGCTTTGGCTCCAGCACCGTTGCCACTTGCGGCTCGGCCTCTTGGGGCGCCTCAAGTCTGGCGACACCTTCGACTACGAGTCGTGGGTTCCGAACCGCGGGGGCCTGTGGAACGCCGTCAAGAACAAGTGCCAGTAAGTAATTGTCCACTCTCCACTGGTGGTTCGAACCTTCGGGGTCACTGGGTGGTCGGCGGGGTGGACCAGGTATTCGGCAGGTATCTGCTGATAAGGTTCTCTGCCCATGAGACGACGCCCCGACGTTCCGATCGCCACCGAGGCGGCGATCCTTCAGTTCGCGCTTGATCTGGCCGCCGAAGGCGACGGCTGGTTCTACCCCTACTGGGCGGCATGCCAGCTCCAAGACACGGACGTGACTCCGTCGTTCATTGGCAACGGGACCATGTACCGAGCGCTGCGGCGGATGGAGGCCCAGCACTGGTTCGAGAGCCGCTACGAGGACGCAGTGCTGGCCGAGAGGGAGCACCGGCCTCGCCGGATCTTCTACCGGGTGACCGAGGAGGGGGCAAAGGCACGTGATCGGGCACCGAGCGTGTCTACCGAGTTCAAACTCACCGCCAATGCAGGGGCGGTCGAGAAGCTCGCACCCAACGGCAAGAAGGTGACCAAGTCTCGCGTCCGACCCTCCGGAGCCCTCCCGCAGGGCGTCTAGCAGTGGAGACTTAACGACAAGGAGGCAACACGGGTGGATGCCAAGGAGAGACTCTCCTGGGCGATGAGATTCATCAAGGGCCTGCTAAAGGCCATCGTGTTGGTCCTCTGCGTTCCCCTGCGCCGGAATGAGGGACGGGACCTCTACATCTCGCTTCGAGCATTCTTCGACTCAATGGCCCACGACTTCCGGCGGCGGCCCCCACGCAAGTACGGGCGACCCATGCGCCCGACGAGCCTGCTCACCGAGGGCCTTCACGACATCTGGGACGCAAGGCCTGACATCGGGATGCTCGATCTCGACAACACCACGGTCTACCGCTTCCTCAACGTCCCGATGAAGATTCTCGTCGGCTATGCGCTTCCCGGGGCGCTTCTCATCGGGTTGGTCGCGAGCGCCGCCGGTGCCAACCGTGAGACCGTCACCCTCGTCGTGGTTGTTGCTGCCGCAGCGCTCTGGAGCCTGGCAGCCGCCCTGCATGTGCGGTGGCGGATCAATCTCGACCTCGATCCCCCTGAGCGAAAGCTCTCGGACGCCGGTGACCCGAACCGTCTCCTGACGGGACCGAACCTTCTCTCCGCATCGCGACTGCTGCTGGGCGGCCCACTGTTCATTTACTTCGTCGTCATCAACAACCACGGCGCGGCGATGATCGTCGTGCTCCTCGCCGGGATCTCGGACTGGGCAGACGGGCACCTGGCGCGTCTTTGGGGCCAGGTCACCTTCGCCGGGCGAGTGCTCGACCGTGGTGCAGACCGGCTCTTCATGCTTGCGATGGCTGGCAGCTTCCTGATGGCAGGTGGCCCGGTCCCGATCTGGCTCATGGCACTCCTGTTCGTTCGCGAGAGCCTGGTGTCGGGCTTGTCCGTCACGTTCTGGGTCCTTGGCGCCGATCCGGTCGAGGTCGACTGGCGAGGCAAGGTTGGGTGCGCATTGGTCATGGCAGGCATGACCGTGATGCTTATCCCCAGCCTGGACGCTGGCTGGCTGCATCCAGAGAAGTCAGTCGGCATGGTCATCGGGTACTTGGGCGCCGGCACGACCCTGGTCGGTGTCATCTTCAAGTACGTAGCCATGAGCTGCTACGCCAAGGCAGTGCCGAAGGCGATCCGCACTTAGGGTCCTGTGTCCTTCTCAGGCACGGAAGTCCGGGTCTCCGCCAGCTGCTGCGTGACGATCCTCAGCTCCTCCAGGCGGACCCAGGCCCTTGATCTTCTCCTCTGACTCGTGCATATACTTGCGCCAGTTGAACTCCGGCAGGTACATGCGTGTGTGATCGGGCCGGAAACCACCGGGAGAGACGAGACACCATGAGGATGCCAGTGAATGAGCAACACGAGGTCCACGTGAGCACGGCCGAGGTCAAGGTCGCAACGTTGGGTCCGGAGGGAACGAGCAGCGAGGAGGCGGCCCGCTTCTTCTTTCTCAAGGCCGTCGGGCGCCCGGCGGCCGAGGGTGACGTCTTGCTGTTCTCGACCTACGAGGAGGCTAAGGACGCCGTCCTGAGCGATTTCGCTTCCCACTTGGTGGTGGCTACCGCCTACCCCGAGTGCCACCACTTCTACATGTCTGGCGAACTGATTCCCGACCACGAGAACCATTTTCCCCGCGACACGCCGCCCTACCTGCTGGTCAGCCGCTCGCGGAGGTGCATGCTGCCGCGGGCGGTGCGCATCGCGACACACCCTGCCCCCGCCGAGGTCATCGACCAGCTCTTGGCCACCATGGCGGACACCTTTGACTGGTTCAAGGTGGTGCACAGCACGTCCACCGCCGAGGCCGCCCGGATGGTGGCGAAGGACGAGGTGGAGGTGGCGCTCACCACCGATCCGGCACGTCGCCGGTTCGGGCTGGTGGCCATCTCGGAGGAATCCAAGACGATCCCCATGGACTGGTTGGTCTTCGTGAAGGCGGCATGATGTTCGACGGGCAGAAGTGCGTGATTGTCGTGTCGGACAGCTTGCCTATGGGCATGGCCGTCAACGCCGCGAGCGTGATCGCCCTCACCGTCGGCAAGATGATCAACGGCATCATCGGCCCCGACATCGTCGATGGCAGCGGGTTCCGCCACGTTGGGATCACTACCGTGCCGATCCCGGTCCTCAAGGCGTCGGCGGCAGCCCTGTTCGACATTCGAGAACGAGCGATGGGGGACGGGCTCTTCGTGGTCGACTTCAGCGACGCGGCCCAGCAGACGAGGAACTACACCGACTACACGACACTGCTCGGCGAGCGCCAGGCTGACCAGCTCACCTACCTTGCTCTGGGCCTGGTCGGCGCCAAGAAGTTCGTGAGCAAGCTCACCGGCAGCCTCGCCCTGGTTCGATGAGCCGGCCGGGGACGAGGAGAGTGCCAAGCGGATCCTTCCGGCGGGGATCGGACCGGTCCGCTGACGAGGGACCCGTCGCCACGGTCCACCTTTCGGCCTTCGACATCGATGTCGTGCCCGTCACCAACCGGGACTTCGCGACGTTCGTCGCTGCCAACGGGTATCGGAACCGGAAGTTGTGGTCGGCGGCCGGCTGGGAATGGGTGTCCCGGCACGGAGTGCTGCGCCCTGCTTACGAGCGCGACCCGGTCTGGGGCGAGTTCGACATGCCGGTCACCGGCATCAGCTGGTGGGAGGCGGCTGCCTACGCCAGGTTTCGAGGAGGCCAGCTCCCGAGCGAGGCCCAATGGGAGCGGGCGTGTGGTGGGCCAGACGGCCGCAGCTACCCTTGGGGCGAGGACCCGCCGATCTCAGAGTTCGCCAACTTCGCCCCCGACGGGGAGCCCCTCGATCGACGGCCGACGCTGGCGACGGCGCACGAGAGGAACTGCTCTGGGTTCGGGATCATCGACCTGGCCGGAAACTTCGCCGAGTGGTGCCTCGACAACTACCGCAGCCGATACGGCCCCGAAGTTGCTGACCCCGTCTGCCTCATCGACGAGGGTGACGACCACGTAGTGCGGGGTGGCAGCGGCCTCCACGACGGCGAGTACCTCCGCTGCACCGCTCGTGACTCCTACAGCCCCACGATCAGGGACAACCTGATCTCGTTCAGGTGCGTCTACCGTCCCGATGACTGACCCGCTTACCGGATACCGGAGGCCGTCCTCCCTGCGCTACTACCGGGAGGGTCCCCCCGAGGTCGATCTCGCCCAGTGGCGCCTGAAGGTTGGTGGCTTGGGTGTGGACGAGGTCGTGTTCGACTACGAGATGATCAGCCGGCTTCCCCACGTAGTTCAGGACCGGAGGATGGTGTGCGTGTGCAACTGGAGCGTCCGGCACCAGTGGCGCGGGGTGCTGTTGGCCAGCCTGCTGGACGAGATCGGGTGGGACAAGACGAGATCGGGACAGTTCCTGGTCCAGACGAGCATCGGGACGCCCGTCCGGGGCACCTACTCGTCGACGCTACGAATCGGCGCTGCTCTCGAACGAGATGCCCTAATAGTTGACACAATCGACAGCGCCCCGCTGCGCCTCGATCGCGGCTTTCCTGTCCGGCTGATGGACTTCGCCCTCTACGGCTACAAGGGAGTCAAGGGCCTAGCGAGCCTGGAGGTTACCGACTTGTTCGAACTGGGCTTCTGGGAGAAGCACTACGGTTACGAGAAGGAAGGTGTGATCCGACCGAAGCGATACCGGGCTTGCGATCTCGGCCACATGATACTGGCGGAACAGTCGGGCGAGATCACCGAGGAGTAGCCCCGAGGCTCTGCCCCGGTGCCCTCAACATACGGATTCTTGTCTCACGCGCAAACAACGCGAATAACATGGCCAAGCGGCGGGACGCCCCCTACCAGCCCGGCCGCCGGTCGAGCGCGTGGTGGAAGGTCAAGTGCGGCCGGCGGCGGGAGTTCGTGGTGGGCGGCTGGTCGACGGGGTCCGGCGGCCGGCGGGAGAGCATCGGCTCGCTGGCGCTCGGGGTGTACGGCGGCGCCGGCGAGGGGCTCCGCTACGTGGGGCAGGCCGGGTCGGGGCTCAACGAGGAGATGATCCGCCAGCTCCAGAAGCTCTTCGCTCAGATCGGGGTGGACGAGTCGCCGTTCGTGAACCCGACGCTGCCGAAGCTGCACTACGTCCGCCCGCTGCTGGTCGTCGAGATCGCCTACACCGAGGTGACCGAGACGGGCACGCTGCGCCAGCCGTCGATCAAGGGCCTGCGCACCGACCTGGTCGCCGCCGAGGTGACCTGGGACGAGGAGATCGCCGAGCGCTTCTCCGGCGAGGAGCAGGCCTAGCCCCGGGGGGTCGGCGTTCCCCGGGCAGGTCTTCACCGCCCCCCACGCACACCCGGACCGCCTGCGTTGGACCCGAGGGGGAGGCGGCTTGGGTGGGAGGCGCCAGGCCTGGCGGGAAGGCGACTGGCGCCTCGACCACCTCGGGCGCCCCGGGTGGGCGGACACCCGGAGCACTCATATTGAACCACACCCGGCGGGCCAACATTCCAGCGGGAGGCGCTCCCGGGGGCAAAATCCCGCACCCGGGGGATTGCCCGCAGCTAACGCCGCAGGTCGGCGCCCGCGTTCTCCGCCCGCACGCCAGCCAGCAGAATCCTGAACGGGCGCGGTGAGACGTGTTGGAAGGGCGGCGCGGTCAGTCGACGTAGGTGCGGCGGCGCACCACCCGGCGGGGCGCGGTGTCGACGTGGTCGCCCTCCTCGACGACCGTGGTGCGAGAGGCCCCGCCCCAGCCGTACCCGTTGAGGGCGATCAGAGCGACGAGCAGGCCGATGGCGCCCACACCCATCAAGATCCAGCCGACGGCGGCGAGATCGACGCCCGACACGGCGACGTTCACCGCGAAGGCGAGGATGGCGCCCACTGCGATGAGAAAGACGCTCACACCGATACCCATTTGAAAGCCTCCTGTTCTGCGATCGAACTTGCCGTAGCTGTACCCATGGACGGGCGCTCACATTCCGCCGTGCCAGACTTGGCGGAATGCCCCGACCGATCTGGAGCGGCGCCATCAGCTTCGGGCTGGTGAACGTGCCGGTGAAGCTGTTCAGCGCCACGTCCGCCAAGGACGTGCGGTTCCACCAGATCGACGGCCGCACCAACTCCCGGATAAAGCAGAAGCGCGTCTCGTCGACGACGGGCGAGGAGGTCCCCTACGAGGACATCGTCAAGGGGTACGAGATGGGGACCGATCGCTTCGTCGTCATCACCCCGGAGGAGCTGGACTCCCTCGACCCCAAGGCCACCCGCACCATCGACATCGAGGACTTCGTCGACCTCGACCAGATCGATCCCATCTTCTTCGAGCGGGCGTACTACCTGGTGCCCGACAAGGGCGGCGCCAAGGCCTACGCCCTGCTGCGGGCCGCCATGCGGGAGACCAACAAGGTGGGTATCGCCCGGCTGGTGCTGCGCACCAAGCAGTACCTGGCCGCCATCAGGGCCAAGGACGACGTCCTGATCATCGAGACCATGCTGTACCCCGACGAGGTCAACCCCGTCGACGAACTGGACCTTCCGGGTGACGACGTCGACGTCTCGGAGCGGGAGGAGAAGATGGCCCGCCAGCTCATCGACTCCCTCACCACCGAGTTCGATCCGGCCCAGTACCGCGACGAGTACCGGGAGCGGGTGCTGGCGCTGATCGAGCAAAAGGCGTCGGGCCAGGAGATCGTCATGGACGAAAACCCCGAGGAGCCGGCCAAGGTGGTCGACCTGATGGCGGCCCTGGAGGCATCCCTGGCCGCGGCCAAGAAGGGCAAGGGTGGCTGACGTCCAGGTCGAGATCGAGGGGCGGCAGCTCAAACTGTCGAACCTCGACAAGGTGCTGTACCCCGAGGGCGGGTTCACCAAGGGCCAGGTCATCGACTACTACACCCGGGTGGCGCCGGCCTTGCTGCCCCACCTGCGCCGGCGGGCGCTGACCCTCAAGCGGTACCCCAACGGGGTGGACGCGCCGTTCTTCTACGAGAAGAACTGCCCCAAGCACCGGCCCGACTGGGTCGCGACCCTGCCCGTGTGGTCGGCCCGCAACAAGGCCGACGTGAACTACTGCCTGATCGACGACCTGCCCGGCTTGGTGTGGGTGGCCAACCTGGCGTCGCTGGAGCTGCACACGTCGCTGTCGGCGGCGGACGACTACCAGAAGCCGACCTACGTGGCCTTCGACCTCGACCCGGGGGCGCCGGCGACGATCGTGGAGTGCTGCCGGGTGGCGCTGTGGCTGCGGTCGATCCTGGACGACCTGGGGCTGCAGGCCTTCCCCAAGACGTCGGGGTCGAAGGGGTTGCAGGTGTACGTGCCGCTGAACACGCCGGTCACCTACGACCAGACCAAGCCGTTCGCGCACGCCCTGGCCAAGGTCCTGGAAGCCCAGCACCCCGAGGAGGTGCTCTCCGTCATGGCCAAGGATCTGCGCAAGGGCAAGGTGTTCATCGACTGGTCCCAGAACGACGACACCAAGACCACGGTGTGCGTGTACTCGTTGCGGGCCCGGCCGACGCCGACGGTGTCGGCGCCGGTGAGCTGGGACGAGGTCGAGGCGGGGGCGGGCGGCGAGGAGCTGTCCTTCACCGCCGGGGAGGCGCTCGAGCGGGTCGAGCGCGACGGCGACCTGTGGGCGCCGGTCGAGGCGGTGGAGCAGCGGCTGCCGGCTGCACCGCCCGCGCTGTAAGCCCGTGCGTGTGCAGATCAGACGGGGGTGGGGGCGAAGGTGACGGTGACGTTGCCGTACCCGAGGGCGCGCAGCATATTCACCAGCATCTGGCGGGTGTTCTGCTCGGCCCGGAGGCGGAGGTCGCTGCCGGCGGCGGCGGCGGCCATCTTGCCCTCGGCGGCCAGGAGGAGGCCCCGCTCGCTGGTGGGGGTGTCGGAG
>Ga0187893_10009682_pt1 | contig 14706 bp, 12 predicted proteins | sample MA1701074metaG_FD_139574 | JGI IMG/M metagenome (GOLD analysis project Ga0187893, IMG submission 139574) | White microbial mat communities from a basaltic lava cave in the Kipuka Kanohina Cave System on the Island of Hawaii, USA - MA170107-4 metaG ...
AACACCGCACGGATGCTGTAGTCAGGCCTCCGATGGCCGTAGGTGCACAGAATGCGTCCGTCGGTTGCCTTCAGCAGCTGCGGCGGATAGCCGGCCACCGGCGTCTGTATTGCCTCGCTCCAACTACTGCCGCCGTCCGCAGAAGAAGCCGAGAACAGATGTCCGGTCCGGTCGTCGCGAAAGACCAGCAGCAGCCTGCTGTCGTCGGTCTCAAGGAGATCTGGTTCGGTAAACAGATGGTTGGCCGACCATACCGCGAAAATCGGCTTTCCCCAGGTCCGCCCCCGGTCATGAGAGATGACAACGAATATCCGTTGGTAGTCCGGGATGTCGTTCAACGGCATGATGAGTCGGCCGTCCTTCGTCTCGACCGCGCCGCGCAGGCCGTAGCCTCCCGAATACGGTGCCGTGTCGATCTGGTGCGTTTCCGGCCAGCTCGCACCTGAATCGGCGGAGAAGTGAACCACAGTACGCCCCTTGCCCCGCGCCCAGGGCGCGAACCTCCGGGCGCGGCCCGCGATCTTGCGGCCCGTTTCGAGCTCGCCTGATTCCGTCATTTCCGAAGCAAACGCTTCAGGCAAGTCATACTTGTCGCGGTTCTTGGCGTTGAGCGCGCGGCCGAGTGGAACCCACTCAAACTGCCACTGATTCAGCATGATCTCGCCGGACGAGAGGACGGTGAGACCGGCGCACTCGACGCCCGACCACTCGTAGCCTGGAACCACCTCGGCCGGCTCCCAGCTATGACCCTCATCGAAGGATCGCGTGAGTAAGTTGCGGTATCTCGGATCATGCGGTGGATGAAGCGTGTGCTCGCTTCGGACAGTGTTGTTGAAGACGACCAGCCACGTTCCGTCGGGCGCGACTGCAATATGCGGATGCGCCTGATATGCGTACTCACACCGTGCTACGACGACATTATGTGCGAGGCGAGGCGTTCTCATATTGCGTCGTCTCCAATTCCTGTCCCGCGCGCCTAGTGTCGGAGGAAGGCGCACGGTCAAGGAAGCGATCAGCCGCGGGTCATCGGGTCGCGACGCCAGGGAACAGTCTGGCGTCGCACCCCCGCTTGCAACGCCAGGGAGGTTTGGCGTCGGACCCCCCTCTTCGTTAGGCCACGAAGCGACCATGCGTCCCTAAAGGAAGGACCATCTTTCGGCGCACCTGCCGCCATCAAGCTCCAGGTTGTTGGCCACGACTTCCGGGAGCTGGATCTTGTCGTTCACGGCCTGCACATAGGACGCGTAAACCGGGATCACAGCACTTCCCTCATCGTGCAGGATGCGCTGCATCTCGACATACATCTGCCGTCGCTTCGTTTCGTCGAGTTCCGAGCGGGCCGCGACAAGCAGTTTGTTGAACTGCTCGTTGTCCCACATCGACTCGTTCCAGGATGCTCCCTTGGAGTAGACCTGCGTGAACATCCAGTCCTCGGTCGGACGCCCCGCCCAGAAGCTCGCGCACCAGGGCTTCTTGAGCCAGACATCGGACCAATAGCCGTCTTCCGGTGCGCGGACGACCTCGATGTTGATGCCGGCGCCCTTCGCCTGTTCCTGATAGAGCTGGGCCCCATCCGTTGCGCCGGCGAATGCTGTTTCGGCAACGTAGAGCTGGACATTGAGACTGTCGTGGCCCGCCTTCTTCAGATGGAACTTCGCCTTGTCCAGATCGTACGGACGCTGGGGGATCTCCTCCGTGGTGGCGTAGTACCGGTTGGCGGGTCCGATCGGATAGTCATTGCCCAGGCTGCCGTAGCCTTTGAAGATCGCGCTCAGCCATTTTTCGCGGTCGATCGCGTATTTCAGCGCCAGCCGGACATCGTTGTTATCGAATGGTGCGACGTTGGCGTGCATCGGCAGCGTCACGTGCTGGTTGCTGGCGGTGGTCAGGACCACCATACCGGGTGTCTTCTTCAGCAGATTGACGGTCTTGAGATCGACCTTGTTCATAGCGTCGATCTCGCCGGACCTCAGCGCGTTGGTACGCGCTACCACATCAGCAATAAAGAGAGTCTCAATTTCGTCGAAGTGGGCACGGCCCTCCTTCCAGTAGTTTGGATTGCGATGCGTGACCGTGCGTACGCCCGGCTCGAAGGAGTCGAGGATGTATCCTCCCGTACCGATTCCGGACTTCCAGTCGATGCCGCCCTCCGACCCTGCCGGGCAGATCCCGAGATGCGGATCGCTCAGCAAGTACGGAAAATCGGCATTGCCATCGGCAAGAGTCACGACAACCATCCCGCCATCCGCCTTGATGTCGGTGACCGACTTGACGATGTCCTTTGCCGCGGATTTCGAGTCGGTGCCGCGGTGGTGGTTCAAGGACGCGACCACGTCGTCGGCGCTCAACGACTTGCCATTGTGGAACTCGACATCCTGTCTCAGCTTGAACGTCCACACCTTAGCGTCGGGCGAAGCTTCCCAGCTTTCTGCCAGTTCGGGGATGAGGCTGCCGTCCGCCGCGATCTCAGTCAGGCCATTCCTCAACTGTCCGGAGCTGACCAGGTTCATATAGATGTCGAGGATAAGCGCAGGATCGAGCGTATCGCTCGTCGCGCCGCCGGTAGCCCCGAGCCGAAGCCGGCCGCCCTTCTTCGGCACGGCTGCTATTGCTCGATCCGCCGCCAAGATTGCTGCCGGGACAGTCAGACCTGTCGCTGCGGCAGCCATCATGAACTGCCGCCGGCTGATCGCGCCGCACGACAGTTGATCTTCCAGGTATCTCGTGTTCATTGTGGCACCCTCCCTTTGCGCGATTCGTCCTCGTTGCTAGTGGCGTGCGGCGCGATCGTGCTTATCTTGCGACGACGCCGGGCGCGCCGGACTCAATGAGCATGGCGCGGGCTTTTTCCCGATATGTCTGCCGGATGTCTCTGGTCGGCGGGCGGCAACGGCTCGACGGCATGCCCACCAGCTCCATGCAGAGCTTGTCCAGATAGCCATCACCGCTGGTGAAATCAGTCTCGATTTCTCTCCACAGCCGGTAGAACGGCAGGACATTCCTGATCAGCGCGTGCTGGACCTTTTCGTAATTCCTGTTCTTCAGATCGTGGCTGAGCTGCACGCCCCATTCGGGCCAATAGTTGCAGGTGTGAACTTCAAATGCTCTTGCGCCGAGCATATGGCTGATCACGAACTTCAGTTGATTGTCGATGACGCAGAACCGGTCGGAGAAGTTGGAGACGACCTCTTCGAACTCCATGCTGTCGGTGCGGGCGGTCGCCCACTTCAGGCCGACGACGCTTGGGATCTCTGATATTCTGCCGATCAGCCGGTATGAAAGGTCGCTGCTCGTCCAGAAGGTGTTATAGACAATCAGTCCGATATCGGTGGCATCGGCGACGGCAGCGATATGCTCGAAGTAATCCGCCTCCGTGTGCCCGAAATAGAACGGACAGGAGACTTGCATGAAATCGGCGCCTGCTCTGCTGGCCGCCTTGGCGAGTGCGATGACCTCGCGCGTCGATGTGCCCTGGCCGCCCACGGCGATCGGCATCGTGCCATTGGCCTCTTCCAGAACAGCATCGATCAAGCGGAGCCGCTCGTCGAACGTCATGGTCGAGAAATCGCCGGCGGCGCCGCCGACCAGCAGCGTTCCATGATCGACGTCCATTCCGCGATCCAGCATGCATCGCACGACTTTGCGCGTTGCCGTCAGATCCAGTTCAAGTTCTGGATCCGAGAACATCGTCGGAATAGTCACGTAGCATCCTTCAAGACGATGTTTTAGTTGACTATATTTAGTAGGCGCGGTCATAACTACTTCCAGCACTACTCGATTTACATGATTCTATCGTGGATCGCGGCGCATGAATGTGCATTTCTTGCACAATTCTTGACATATTTGGTGAGAGTGCGGGCCCCGGGAAGTTCGGCTTCCTGATCGCCATGACCTCCCGTTCTACGGCTTGTTCGCAGTATCGAGGCGTGCGGCTCGCAACCCACAACAGTGGCCGGCACTTCTATAGGCGGTTTCTGATCTCGGTATGATGGACGGCACCTCACCTGCGCCGCAGGCAGCTGCATCACCCTGGACCTCATGTTGCCCCGGACTGCCGCTACGCACGGCCAGGGCGATGCGTCGTTCCTGACCGGCGTACCCCGCGTGCTACCGGTGTGACGCGAGCTACCAAAATAGCTGTCATAGACCGTGCCGCCGCGCCAGAGCTTCGATGTAGAAGTAATCGCCGTATGGGAGCATGGTGTCGGACAATCCTTCGCGCACCCACTCCGCACCATGACGCAAGAGCCCCTCGGCCGTCGGATGATCAAGTAGCGAATACTCGTCGGCGAGCGAGCGCAGGATTTGATCAGCAACGGTGTGGTAGTGGCCCTTCACCGCGCGGCGTTCGACGTGATCGGCCAGGTCGCAGAGCCCTGCCGCCATAACGGCGGCAGCGGAGCTATCTCGGTATTGTGGCGCATCCGCATCGAGGCAGTAGTCCCAAAACGGGACGCCGTCTGCCGGCAGGCGAGTGAGGGCATAGTCCGCCAGCCGCATAGCAGTGCTCAGGAATTCTTCCTGGCGTGTGTACCGGTATGCTTGGGTAAAGCCGTGGATAGCCCATGACTGGCCGCGGCTCCAGCACGAGCCGTCAGAATGACCCTGGAGGGTGCCACCACCGATCGCGGCACCACTGTCTGGATCAAAGCGGAAGATTTGGAAGGTGCTCGAATCAGGACGCACCAAAAATTGACGTGTTGTATCGGCATGAGCCGTCGCCACGTCCGCAAACTCGCTACGCCCAGTAGCTGCCGCCGCCCAGTAGAGCAAGGAGAGGTTCTCCATGCAATCGATGATCACCTTGCCACGGTTCGGAGAGCGCGAACTTGTGATCTCGTCGGTCTCGTCCCAAGCCTGAATGAAGCGGCCTTGCGGGTTTGTACCGCGCAGCGAGAATCTCGGCGGCTCGGAGCGCGATCGCTTTCGCTTCCTCGGCACCAGTGAGCTGATATTCCGCTACCATGCTGAGGCTATAGAGGAATCCAAAGTCGTGGCTGTATCCTTGCTTTTGATCGAGACGCTCGCGGAAATAGGGACGATAGGCCTTCGCGGCATCGCGGAAGATGTCGTCGGCGGTAAGGGCGAAGCCAAGCCATAGCTGCCCTGGCCAGAATCCATCGACCCAGTCGTCCGGCCCGCACCGCTCGCACGGCGCGCCACGCTTATAAGTGAAGTCAGGCCGCCCGATCTTTGGACGGTCGAGGCCCATCTTGGGAATCGTCCGCCGAACGATCGCGAGAACTCGTCTGATCGCGCCGCTCGACCATTGATCTTGCAGGTATCTCTCGTCCATTGCCGCCTTCTCCCCTTGAGCGCTTTTTATAGCGGAACGGCCGGCACGAATGTGCGCTTCTTGCCTCATAGTTGACATGATTGGTAAGAGCGGCCGACAATGCGTTGAGTGATGAGCTGGATGACCGGGATGGAAGAGGTTAGGCGATGCCCGAGAAATTCGGGTTTCTGATCGTTCCCGACTTCCCGTTTTACGGCTTGTTCCCGGCGATCGAGGCGTTGCGGGTCGCAAACCACAACAGCGACCAGCATCTGTATGAATGGTACCTGATCTCCGAGAACGGCGGTCCGGTGACCGCGACAAACGGAATGACCTTGGCGGTGGATCACAGCATCGCCAATTGCTCGCCACTGTCCGTGTGCTTCGCCGTAGCCGGCAACCACCCGCTCGATCATTGTTCGCAGAGCATCGTGAATTGGCTGCGCCGCATTGACCGGTACGGCACGAGGCTTGGCGCGTTCGATTCAGGCATCTTCATGTTGGCGGCCGCAGGCCTGCTTGACGGCCACGACGCCGCCGTCCATTGGGAGATTGCCCCGACGCTGCAAGAACACTACCCGACAGTCAGCATCACCGACCGGATCTACCAGATAGACGATCGGCGCCTGACTTGTGCGGGCGGCAGCTCAACCTTGGATCTCATGCTGACTCTGATTGCCTCCACGCACGGCAGGGCGCTTATGGAAAAGGTGGCGAACGGATTGGTCCACCGTCCGCATCGCGCTGGCCCCGAGCGGCAGCTCCCAGACGAGCCAGATGCGGTCGCGAAGGATCAGTTGCTGTTGAAGAAAATCATCCGATTTATGGCGGCCAACATCGACGATCCGCAGAAGATTGAGGGTGTCTCAAGGCGGTTCGGATTGACTCAGAGAAAGCTGGAAAGCCTGTTCAAACAAAATCTGAACACCTTGCCGTCAAGCTACTATGTCAATCTGCGCATGGACCACGCGCGGGAGTACCTGTTCTACAGCGGCATGAGCATCAAGGAGATCGCTGTCGCATGCGGCTTCTCCTCGCCATCGGTATTCTGCAGAGCGTTCCGAAAAATCTATCGGTTGTCGCCACGCCAATATCGGCGACACGTTTCCGCCGACAGCCTGAGGCGGTTCAGCAAAACCTACGATCCTAGTGCCGGCCCGCAGATTCTAGCGCCTTAGAGCATTTTTTGAAGTTGCGGCATTCGGCGAACGTGAATCAATCGCTGGCGGCAAGGCTGGAATGGCGCACTTGGATCGCCTTCTCAGCGAAGCGGTAACGTTGGCCTCATACAGTGCCGCTGCTGGCGTAGCGGCTATACGTGGCGAACAGTCCAGGGCAGGACCATGCCGGCTACATCGCTAACTGGCTCCCGTCCTAGGCCGCTTCGTCCTCGATCCCCTTCGCGATCTTGATCTCTTCGATGTCCTCTTCGAAGTTAAAGGGAACCCGTAGAGGTTCTTCGGTCGGGTGCGGGTCCGCGCGGTCCATATCGGAAGCGGGAAAATTCAAACTGAGACAGTGCCTGGCTGCCTGTAGACCTAGTCCGTTTGACAGTTCACATTTACCCTAGCGATAGGTTGGACGTCTGAAACATACACCGAGTCGCTGACTATTCAGCTACGAACCTTCTTGGCGTCCCATAGGTGACGAATCTGAGCGCTTCACGATAGCCATTGCACTGGGAGTGTCCCCACGGCCCAGTTGCTCTCTCGATCGCTAGCCTACGCGCTCCGCAGATATGGAGACCTGGCAGTGTGGGCTTTGACCTTCCGACTGAACGACAATATTGATTGGACGGGTGGCCGGTTGCCAAGAACGGCTACTTCCGCATGGGAGATTGCGTTGTCGACGATCGCGATAGATGCGAGCCTTGGCCAGCTAACTTGGGCTGCTACTCGTCAACCCGACTGAAAATTTCAGTGACGACCGGGCAATTTCTTCCAATCAAGTCGAAGCGACAGATTCACGCGGCCAATTCGAGCTGTCGGAACTTCCTAGGAGCAAGCTGCCGGAACTCTATCGTCGTACGTCGAAACGATGAATTTCCGCTGCCGGGAGTCAGTGCTCAATAACCCGGAAACTAGTCTAATGACCTGAGCCCCTGAGACTTCTCCAGGTTGGTGTAGAGTCCGTCATAGTAGGGGAGATGGACGATGAAGCGGCCGAGGTTCGGCGAGGAGCGGATCATCGCGATCCTGCGCGAGCATGAAGCGGGGGTGAAGACCGAGGAGGTCTGTTGCAAGCACAGCATCAGCAGCGCAACGTTCCACCGTGGAAGGCGAAGTATGGGGGCATGGATGTCTCGGACGCCCGGCGTCTGAAAGCGCTGGACGAGGAGAACAGCAAGCTGAAGAAGGTGCGGGCCGAGAGGATGCTGGGCCATGCGATTCTGAAGGATATCTGGGCAAAAGATGGTAACGCCCGCCGCCAAGCGGGAAGCTGTGGCTCACGCCGAACCTCGTGTTCTCCGAAAGGCCACTGTAGTCAAGAATAGCGAGGGGCCGCTATAGAAGGTGTATATCGCATCGCCACCCCGCGCTGCGTTTCAAACGACAGGAATGATGACTCGTGGTTTTCTACAGCACCGACGTCAGAGCCGACCGTATCGGAAAAGAGCTCGTTCGGCAGGCAATCGCGACTAATGAGCCGAAGGGTTTGCAACCCAACAAACTGGCGATCACTCTGCTGCTGCACACTACTCCGCTGAGCGCAGGTGTGCCGGATTTGCCGCCACGCGGCTTTGGGTACCGTGCGTCGGAGCGTTACTATCCCTGCAGTGTGGTCAAGCTCTTCTACCTCGTCGCCGCGCAAGCGCGCCTTCAGGAGGGCTTCATACATCTCCACCAGGAACTCGACCGCGCTATGCGCGACATGATCTCGGTGTCGAGCAATACAGCGACGAATTACGTCATTGATCTGGTCACCGGGACAACGGGCGATACGCTTTTGCCGGTAGAGGAGATGGCGGTTTGGATTGAAAAACGGGAATGGGTCAATCGCTATTTCCGGTCGCTGGGTTGCCCGGAGTTCGAGCACATCAACGTTTGCCAAAAACTCATGGATGACCAACGCTACGGCCGGGAACGGGTTTATGCCGGAACCGATGGTCGTAACCACAACGCGCTGACCACAGATGCCACGGCGCGTCTACTGTATGGCTTGTTCACCGGCCAGCTGGTCACGCCGGAACGCTCGAAGTTCGTGGTGGAGGCAATGGCCCGATCGCTCGATCGGACCTGGATTGCGGAAGAGCCCGGGGCCCAGGTAACTGGGTATTTCGGCGCCGGGCTTCCGCCGGCAAGCCGGCTGTGGTCGAAGGCAGGTTGGACGAGCTGGACGGGCGATCCCGCTGCAAGTTATCGCCGCCATGATGCGGCATATGTGGAGCTGCCGGGTGGCAAATACTTCACGCTTGTTGCCTTCACGGAAGGTCAAGCCATCAGTGCCGACGAGAGCTGCCTGCCGGCCATTGCGCAGCTGGCCGTGGAACTGGTCACCGAGGTGTAAGCCTCTCCTAAGCAAGTTATCCGGCCGCGACCGGCCCGTCGGCGATGCCTTCTGCCAGTTCGCGGGCGAATGGAAGAGCGTCGGGTGCCTGTTCGCCCAGTTCACGCGCGGCCCGATGGCCCGCGTAAACGGCGGCCGCAATGGTCGACGGCGCCAGCGCGTCGCCGATCGCTTTGACGCTGCGGATGCCAGCCCGCGACAGTGCTTCCGGATCCGCCAACAATGCCCGCGCGACCGCGTGCTCTGGCAGCCGTGCCGTTACGCAAATGAGGGATGCGCACTCGACCGTACCCGTTTGGCCCGTAAAGACGCACGCAGTCTCCGCGGCAAACCTTTCCACACGAACCAGGCGCCGGTTTGGCAGAATGATGACGCCCAGCTGCAACAGGCGGGCTTGGACGGCAGAGAGCTCCAAGGTGTTTACCGTCCAGGCCGACGCGTAGGGGGCGGGGGTGATGAGAGTTACGGTACGGCCGGCGCGGCGAAGGCTCTCCGCCACAACGCCGCCCATGTAGTAGTGATCGTCGTCGTAGATCACAACCGGGTCCTCGGGCAGAATACCGGCGATGACATCGTCGGGGGTCAGCGCCGGGCGCTGGTCGAGGCCCGGAAGGGGCGTTGCGTGCAGACGGCCGACGCCGTCGCGACGCCAGCGCGAGCCGGTGGCCACCAGGACGTGGTCGGGAGCAAACTCGAGAACGTCCTTCGGGCCCAGTCGACTCTCGCGGTACACGGTCACGTTGGCGAGTTTGGCGATCTGACCCAGGCGCCAATCGCGTACGCGCGCCCATGTTGCAAGACCGGGCAGCCGCGACTCCGTCGCAATCCGCCCGCCAAGCTCCTTCACGGCTTCGGCAAGATGGACGGTGTAGCCCCGTTCGCCGAGTGCTCGCGCCGCTTCCAGCCCGGCAGGCCCCGCGCCCACAACCAGTACCGTGGCATCCCGGTGCTTGGGATTGATCCGTTCGGGGTGCCAAGCTTTGCGCCACTCTTCGCCCATCGTTGGGTTTTGCGTGCAGCGGATGGGCGAAATAGTTTTGTCGCCGCTCACGCAGATGTTGCAACCGATGCACTCGCGGATATCTTCGATGCGGCCCTCTTCGATTTTCCGCGGCAGGAAGGGATCGGCGATCGATGGACGTGCCGCGCCGATGAAGTCGAGGATGCCGCGGCGAATCTGTGACACCATCATATCGGGCGATGTGAAGCGGCCGACCCCGACGACGGGCTTGGTGGTGACCGTCTTGACAAAGGCCACGAACGGCTCCTGATGCCCCGGCTCGGCAAAGCGCGAGGTCGGAGAATCGTTGGCCCAGTCACTGATGTTCACGTCCCAGAGATCAGGGAGCTCCGCCAGCATTTCGAGGACCGCCCGCCCTTCCCCGTCGGCGCTTAGGCCGAGCGGGCCCATGAGTTCGTCCACGGCCAGCCGCACTGCTACCGCGCAGGTGTCCCCGACGGCCGCTTTCGTGTCTTCGATCAACTCGCGCAAGAGGCGCGCGCGGTTTTCAAGGCTTCCGCCGTATTCATCGGTCCGCGTGTTCCGCCGCCGTTGCAGAAACTGCATAGGGAGCGCAAGGCCGTGAGCCGCATAGACATAGACGATATCGAAGCCCGCCTGCTTGGCACGAAGAGCAGCATTCCGATGCCAGTGGCGAACCGCGCGAATGTCGCTCTTGTCCATCGCTCGGGCCTGCAACGGGGCGTAGGAGTCGTTTGGCTCCGCGACCGGCCCCAGCGGCGCCTCACGGCTGAAGTGGTTGTTGGCCGAGATGCCGGCATAGGCCAGCTCCACGCCGGCCAAGGCACCGTGCGCGCGGATCGCCTCGGCGATCAGCGCCGCACTCGGGATATCCGCGTCGCTCCACAGTCGCAGTTCCGCATACGGGCTCACATCGGTCGTGGGATGTATTTCGCACATTTCCGTGCAGACCACTCCCCATCCGCCCTCGGCCTTCACGCCGCGCATGGCCGCAACGGCCCGCGGCATGCGGTGGCCCATGCCGTTGCAGTGAGGGACCTGATAGAAGCGATTCTTGGCCGTGACCGGCCCGATGCGAACAGGTTCGAACAGGATATCGTAGCATTCGTCTCTTGCCATGCGAGTGTCTCAATCGTCTGTCGTGGCTGGGGGCACCATGAAACTGAAGTCGCCGCATTTGTCGGCCTAAAACACCGTCTCGACGTAGAGCTTGTCGCGCGTGCCAGATCGCCATGGCGGTGCGGCTGCATGCGTGCGCCGGGCGTGCTCAATGTCATCAAGTATCAGCGGGTCGAGGCGGCGCCGCTCGACCTCCGGCACGTCTCCTCGCCGCTTTGCACCGGCCCGAGGCGTCGCCCACCGCCGCCCGGGGTTGATGTGGAGAACGATCGGTCCAAAGCCGGTTCCGCTCATCCTGGCGTCCTAGAGTCGCACGATTTTTCACGCGGTCCGCACGTACCAGTCAAAATCGAGTTCGGTCACTCTGGCGAAGAAGCGGTCTTGCTCCGCCCGCTTGATGGCCGTGTATATCTCGATGAAGCGCCCTCCAAGGTAGTCCCGTAAGAGCTCAGATGCTGCGGTCAGATCGAGCGCTGCGTGCCAGTTCGTCGGCAGTGTTTGGGCAAGCTGGGCATACGCGTTGCCGCTGACCGGCGGTCCCGGATCGAGGCGGTGGACGATGCCGTAGTGTGCTCCCGCCAGCATCGCGGCGGCGGCGAGGTAAGGGTTGGCGTCGGCACCGGCGACCCGATGCTCCACATGCCGGCTGTCCGGCGAATCGGCAGGGATGCGCAAGGCGACGGTCCGGTTGTTGACGCCCCAGCTCGGCGCGAGCGGCACGTAGCTGTTGCGGCGGAAGCGACGGAACGAGTTGGCGTTGGGTGCGAAGACTCCGACACACTCCGCCATGGTCAACAGCATACCAGCGATGGCATGACGCATGAGCGGCGTGCCTTCCGGATTTTCGCTCGCGAACGCATTGATGCCGTGACGATTCTGGAGGCTCATATGCATGTGCATGCCACTGCCGGAACGATCCTCATAAGGCTTGGCCATGAAGGTGGCCTCGAATCCGTGCTTGGAGGCGACGCCACGGACGAGCCGCTTGTACATCACCGCCTCATCGGCGGCGTGCATCGCCTCAGGCCGGTGCAGCAAAGCGATCTCAAGCTGCCCCGGCGCGTACTCGGAAATCAGCGTGCGCACCGGCAACCCCTGGGTGGCGCAGCTCTCGAACAACTCCGCGAGAAAGGGTGATTGGTCGGCAAGATCGTCAAGGCTATAGGGTGCGAGATGTCGCGGCCGATAGCCCGTCAGCGGCGATGCCGGCGGCTGCGGCCGGCCCAGCCCGTCGCGTTGCCGGTCAATGAGGTAGAATTCAAGCTCGATCGCGACCACGGGCGTAAGTTCGATCTCACGAAAGCGGTCAAGAACGCGGTGCAGGACGTGCCGCGGATCCCCGGCGGTGGGCGAGCCGTCCGCATCGTGCATCGTGACAAGCACCTGGGCCGTGGGCGGGGTCAGCCAAGGTGAACGCTGAAGTGTTCCCGGGACCGGATAACAGGTGCGGTCGGGGTCCCCGTCGTCCCAGACGAGGCCGGTTTCGGCAACATCGGCGCCGGTGATGTCAACACCGAGGATTGAGATCGGCAAGGGACTGCCGTGTGTAAAGAGGCGCGCGAGTTCGTTGCGCCGGAGGCTCTTTCCACGTCCGACCCCCGTCGCGTCAGTCAGGATCGTCTGAATACTCGTGACATCCGGGTTGCTGGCGAGGAATTGCTCGGCCTCTCCCGCCAAACGTTCGGTGGTCATGGCATTGCCTCGACCCGCCACCAGCGGGCCCCGTTCTCGTTAGCGGTTTGCCATCTCTCCAGCATTGCACCGGGCCGGCCCGTGCCCCACGCCGCAAAAAACCTGGTCCTAAGATTGGCCGGCCCGTTGGCCGGCCACCAAAAGCCGCTTCATGGTGTTCATCACGTGCCGCCGGGCGGCGACGCGCGCCGCCTCGGCGTCTTGCTTCTCGATCGCGTCGAAAATGGCGATGTGCTCGGCCTGAGCGTTGCCGGCACGCCTGGGACTTGTGGCTGATCGGCGCCTGGCTAGGGTGATCGCCTCCTGCAAATACTGTCTTAGGTAGTCAAAGAAGGCTACAAAATGTGGATTTTTCGTCGCGACGCATATCGCGCGATGAAAACGGAGATCGGCCTCGGCACCCGAATCAAACGATCCGGTCGCCGCCGAAACCTCCATCGCCTTGAGCGCCTTGCGCATTTCCGCCAAGTGCCGCACCTGACGCCGACCTGCCGCGAGGCTCGCGGCTTCGACCTCCAAGCCCATTCGGAGCTCGAGGATAGGGCGAATTCCTTGTAGATCGCTGGCGCCGACATTCGCAATCTGAAAGCCCTGAACCCCGACGACCGAGCTCACGAAAGCACCCAGGCCCTGACGGCTCTTGACCAAGCCGTCGGACTTCAATCGGGAGATCGCTTCGCGGACGACGGACCGGCTAACCCCGAAACTCAGCCCAATCTGCTGCTCGGTCGGAATCGCCTGCCCTACCGCGTAGTGACCGCTTCTAATCTCCGTGCGCAACCTTTCCGTCACCTGCTCGGTCAGGCTCGGTGCAGGGCCAATCGGCCTCGCGGTCACCACGAGCTTCGTAGCATGTCTCATGACCGAAAAATGGATGTTGTCATATTGTCAGATAACTATTGTCATGTGACCATACGGTAGTCAAGATGACAATCCGGCTGTACCCGAAGCGGTCGCATGCCTGCGGCCGCTGGGCACCGCGGAATGGGAGGAGGATCGCGTGCACGCACGGTGTCCTCGCGGTTGCGCGTCGCCGAACGCGTCTCGGTTCCGTGGCGTGCGAACAGCCTGCAATCTGGTACGCGTAGAGGAAGATCAGCGGGAGGAAACGATGAACAATCGTAGACGCAACAGGTTTCGCTTTATTGCTCTTGCGGCGGCGCTGGGCATCCTGTCTCTATGGGGTGCGGTTGCTCCAGCGTCGGCCGATAGCATGTTTCGGCTCGGGGTTCCCGATGACGCCCTGACACTGGACCCGATCGCATCGAGCGACAACGCATCCATCTGGGCCGAGCTGTTGATTTACGACACCCTAATTCGGCCGACGACGAGCGGGACGGATCTGGAGCCGGGGCTGGCCGAGAGATGGACTGTGGCGCCGGACGGCAAGGAGTACGTGTTCACGCTCCGTGAGGCAAAATTCGCCGACGGCTCACCGGTTACCGCCGAGGACGTGATCTTCTCCCTGCAGCGCGCCGCGGGTGAGAAGTCCGACTGGGCGCGCTTCTTCAAGCCCATCACCAAATACGAAGCGGTTGATGACCGCACGATCAGGATGACGCTTGAGAAGCCGTTCACGCCGATGCTTAACAACCTGGCACTTTTCAGCGGCGCGATCCTGCCGAAGGCCGCAGTGGAGAAGGACGCGGACTTCTTCTCCCATCCTCTCGGCAGCGGCCCGTTTATGCTCAAGGAATGGCGCAAGGGCGAAGCCATGGTCCTGGCCAAGAACCCGCATTATTGGCAGCCGGGCAAGCCCGCGATCGACACAGTCGAGATTCAGACGATCGGCGAGGACAATTCCCGCCTCCTGAAGCTTCAGGCTGGAGAGCTCGACGCAATCATTTCGGTTCCGTTCAACCAGCTGAAGCAACTGGAAGCCTCCTCTGACATCAAGACAGGCGCTACCGATGCGTTCCGGGTGGAGCTGGTTCAGCTGAACACGACGAAGAAGCCCTTCGAGGATGTGCGCGTACGTCAGGCGCTCAACTATGCCGTCGACAAAGAGGGTATCATCAACAGCGTGCTGTTTGGAAAGGCGAGGCCTGCGGTCTCATCCATTCCCATCATGCGCTATCACAACACCGATCTGAAGCCATACCCCTTCGATCCGGAAAAGGCGAAAGCGCTG
>Ga0187893_10009683_pt1 | contig 14705 bp, 10 predicted proteins | sample MA1701074metaG_FD_139574 | JGI IMG/M metagenome (GOLD analysis project Ga0187893, IMG submission 139574) | White microbial mat communities from a basaltic lava cave in the Kipuka Kanohina Cave System on the Island of Hawaii, USA - MA170107-4 metaG ...
CATGGAGCAGGTCGGGCACACGATGAATGTTGCTTTATATAAGCGAAACCTGGCGATTCTGTTTTATGAGCAAGGCCGATAAGACAAGGCTCTGGGACATGCTTTAATTTCAGCCCAGCTTTTCAACCAAGTCGGGCCGCCGGAAGAAGCGCAAGAAGCACAGCGTGTGATCGATGAAATTCGAAGATGCGTGCGAAAATAAAGAAATTTATTTTTAAGTATACTGTGCTTGGAAAGGATGAGCATGAATTTTCTTCGAAAATTTCGCCATCAAAAAACGACGGATCGTAACCGTGACAGCCAACCGCAATTCACTCTCGCATCTTTAGCTTTCGATCTGGAAGACATTTATTCCCATGGTACGCTTATCGCCAACCGCTACGAAGTCGTACAAGGCTCGCGCGAAAAATTTTCGCTAATAAATTACAAAGAATGCAACTGAAATTGAAGATCCTAATGCTACAACAGTACGTCGATAACTCGATGATTGGCGCATATAAATCAAACCAAGCTCATCATGTTTATGCCTAGCTTATATGTAGCACAACTCCGGCACGCCAAGCATTATGAGGTTGTACTCCGCCAAGCTAATGCGCTCTATCAACAGGGTGGAAAGGCTTTGATGTACGCGCTGAACTTATTTGATTTGGAGTGGGAAAATATTCAGCAGGGGCAAGCGTGGGCAGCGACTTTTTCTGAAAAAGACAGCAAGGCCACGGGATTGTGCAACGACTACGCATATGCTGGAGTATACCTGCTCGCCTTACGCCAACACCCGCGAGAGAGAATTCGCTGGTTGGAAGCCGCACTATCAGCTGCTCGGCTCCTGAAGAATCGCGAGGCTGAAGCAGCACATTTAGGCAACCTGGGCGTCGACTACAAAAATACAAGCGATCTGCCTCGAGCAATAGACTGTCATAATCAAAGTCTTACTATTGCGCGTGAAATTAATAATCCGCGAGTCGAGGCCACTGCCTTGGGAAATTTGGGTGAAGTCTACAGGATTTTAGGTGACTTCTGGCGTGCAGCAGAATACCATAAAGAGCGTTTAAAAATTGCCGAAGCCATTTGCGATCCATTGGCAATGGGGCAGGCGCTTGGTAACTTGGCGGTCGCTTACAAAAATATGGGCGATGTGCAATCTGCTATTCAGTTACTTGAGAGGCGGTTGGAGATCGCGAGAGAGATCGGAGACACGCAGGGCGAAGGCAAGGCGCTGACCAATTTGGGCAATGTATACGCAGAGGTGGATGGTTACAAAAAAGCCATTGGCTATTGGAATCAAGGGTTACAAATCTTCCGAGAAATAAACGATCGTCAAAGTGAGGGGAAAACATTGTCCAGCCTTGGAAATGCTTATGCTGAGCTGGGAAATCCGCAACGAGCTTTCGAGCATTGGGAGCTGGCGCTGAAAATACTGCAAGAGGTAAACGATCAAATCGGAACGGCGCATGTGAGTCTTAACATGGCCAAAATGTATTCTCTCATGGGCGATCTACATGGGGCACTGCATCACGCCGAATACGCCGTCCAAGTATTTAGCCAAGCTGGAATCGAGCAATTTGCCCGAGAAGCTCAATACTTGATTCAGCAAATCCGTGCGCGAGTGAGATAGCCAGATTTTATAGACTTTCTTTATAATTCATGCAAGGTCACAATGTTTTGAGGTTACTCGATAATGAAGTGATTCCAAAGTGTTAACACTTCAAATCTATGAATAAGAGGGCTAAATCGACAAAAAAGCGGAGACAATCACTATGAACCAGTTTCATCGTCAAAAAACAGCGCATAACAAGCTGAATGAACAGTTGGAGTATTCACTTCCCTCCTCCGCTTTGAAGTCAGACCATCTGACGGCATCTGATTTAAGCGTCCTCTATCGCCACGGCAATGTAATCGCCAACCGATTCGAAGTCGTGAAAGGCCCTGCAGAAGATCGCAATCTTGCGGGCGGCATGGGCATAGTTTATGTTTGCACGGATCGTCTTAATCAGGGCTCGCCCGTCGCACTCAAGGGATTTAAATCTTCTGTCATCAAAGATCTCGAAAAGCATGCTGAACAACTGCGTAGAACGATTGAGAGATTTCTCCATGAAGGCAATGCCTGGGTCAGCTTGGGTAGCCACCCGAACCTCGTGCGTTGTTTGGAAGTGGTTAAGGCGTATGTCGGCACAGAGGTTTATCTGGCGCTCGAGCTGATTCCGCTGGCAGAACAAAAACACAGCGCTTCCCTACGCGCATGGCTGAGAGAAAGCAAATTATCGGTTGAGCAAGCATTGCTCTTTGCCATTCACATCACACGGGGAATGAAATACGCAACTGAAAAAATTCCCAATCTGATCCATCAAGATTTGAAGCCAGAGAATATCTTAATCGGAAAGGATGGCAAAGCGCGTGTCACTGATTTTGGCATGGCTGGTATTGTCAAGGCTATTTCAAAACCTGATTTCAAGGGAATCTACAACGACCCTCAGATTGACCAACAACTTTTGATGACCATCACCAAAGATTTTGCCGGAACGCCGGAATACGCTTCGCCGGAGCAATTCGAGGCCGAGAAAGAGCCGGACAGTCGAAGCGACCAGTATGCTCTTGGTTGTATCCTTTATGAAATGCTTACCGGACGTCCGCCTTTTACAGTTTTCTGGAAAGATCAGCCGGAACGCATGATCGAATACGCTCGGTGTCATCTCAATACACAACTGCAACGACCGCGCGAGCTGAATCCCTCATTGAATCAGATCATTGAAGACATCGTGCTGAACTGCTTGCAAAAAGATCCCGCTCATCGTTATGCAAATTGGATAGAAGTTGAAACGGCATTGACAAAGGCATATCAAGAAGTGACAGGCAAAAAAGTTGAGAGCGAAAAGGTTGTCATGGATGAGCGTGCGCAGCGAGTGAAAGACGGATGGTCATTGCAACAGATTGGCGTGTACTACAAAGAAATCGGCAAATTTGATGTGGCATTGCAGTACTACGACCGAGCGCTTGAAATCGGGCGAGCGGAAAAAGAGCGCAAGCTGGAGGGTGGGGCTTTAGGCAGCATGGGTATCGTCCATGCCCATAAAGGCAAGCCGCGACAGGCGATTCAATTCTTTGAGCAATGGCTTGAAATCACACGAGAAGTCAGAGATCGACATGCGGAAGGCCAGGCGTTGCACAATTTGGGTTCTGCTTACCTTGATCTGCACGACGTGAATCGCGCCATTGCTTTTTATGAACAAGACCTGGCAATCACTCATGAGATCGGCGATTTATACGGTGTTGCTCAAACGCTCGGTAACCTGGGTGGCGCCTATCGCCAAAAGGGCGATGCCTATAAGGCGATTGAGTATCACGAGCAACAACTGGCCATTGCAAAACAGATCGATGATCCGCGTGAAGAAGGCAGTGCTTATGCCGGCTTAGGTACGGCTTACGATCAATTGGGTGATATGAACAAAGCCATCGATTGCTACCAAAAAAATCTAGACACCTCACGCAGAACCGCCAACCGGCAACGTGAGATGGCAGCATTGGCGAATTTGGGGAGCGCTTACTTGGGTTTAGGAAATCCACAGCAAGCGATTCAGTATTACGAGAAATCTTTGTCCATTGCGCGAGAAATTGGCGACCGGCATGGCGAAGGCGTGGCAATTGGTGATCTCGGTGTTGTTTATAAAAACCTGGGCGATTTTCATCGCGCTGTTCAATATTATAACCAACATCTGGAAATCACACGCGCGCTTGAAGACCGGCGTGGTGAAGCTGCAGCACTGGGAAATCTCGGCGAGGCCTACAGGCGACTGCGCAATCCGCAACTTGCAATTGAGCTCCAACAACAACGATTGGCCATCGAGCGAGAGCTAGGCAATCGTTATGGTGAAGGGCAGGTGCTCGGCAATCTCGGTGCTGCGTATGCTGATCTTGGCAACATCGCTCAGGCCATGCACTGCTACAAACAGCGATTGGAAATTGCCCGCGAGATCGGCGATATTAGAGGGGCGGGTTTTACCAGCTTCAATTTGGCATTGGCGATGCTCAAACAGGGCAACGCGTATGGCGCATTGCAATATGCAGAGTATGCTGCCCTAACTTTCACTCAGGTAGGAAGAATACAGGATGCCAATAATGCGCAAAAGTTGGTTGCTCAAATTCATGCGCGAATGAGATGATCAAGATTATCGAAATCAAAAGTCAGGTGGAACATCATACCAGTTTTCAAGAAGGGTAACATGAGTTTGTTCAATAAGTATTTTAGCAAAAAGACACGCAAAGAACAACACGAACAGCCAGACTTCTCATGGCGTGAATCAGTAATTTCCGACCATAAGTCAAGCTCCGAGTTTAATGGCATTTATCGCAGTGGGAGACGCATTTTGGACCGCTATGAAGTTGCCGAAGGTCCGTTTGAAAAACCTTCGCTCGCTGGTGGCTGCGGCATCGTTTACCTTTGCACGGACCATGGCGAAGGTGGCCGGCCAGTTGCACTCAAGACTTTTCGTCCTGAACTTCTCTCCAATCGGGAAGCCCGAGATGGCTTCTATCGTGAGGGCAATGCCTGGGTTGGGATGGGCAAACATCCGCATATCGTAACTTGTCACCAGGTGGTCAAGCCGCAATTCGGCACTGAAGTTTATCTCATACTGGAGCTCGTCACTGCCTCAGAAGAAAAGAAAAATGCTTCATTGCGTGCCTGGCTCACACTTGGCAAGCCGATGCCTGTCGAACAGGCATTGCTTTTTGGCTTGCACATTGCACGCGGCATGAAGCACGCAACAACAAAATATCCCGATTTGGTTCATCGCGACTTGAAGCCGGAAAATGTGCTGGTGGGAAGAGATGGAAATGCCAAGGTAACTGATTTTGGCTTGGCTGCTATTGTGAGCGCGCATTTGCAATTTGAAATAGAAGAGCAAAACAGATTATCAGACGATGAAAGACTATTGATGACCGCAGCCCAGGGTTTTGCCGGAACGCCCGAATACGCTTCTCCGGAACAGTTTGATCCCAAGCGTAAGCTCGACAGCCGGAGTGACCAATACGCTCTTGGCTGCATTCTTTATGAGATGCTCACCGGCACACGACCTTTTGTTGTCTTTTGCAAGCCAAAGGAACGGCGGGAAAGGTATGCGCATAGCCATTTTAATGAGGTGCCGAAACAGCTACGTGATTTGAATCCTGAACTGAGCCAGACAATTGAGGATCTCGTGATGCGTTGCTTGCAAAAGGAGTCTGCTAATCGATACACGAACTGGATGGATGTCGAAGCAGCATTAACGGGTGCTTTCAAGGAGGCAACCGGCAAACAAGCGCCGGCTGAAACCATATCATCAAAAGAGACGCGCGACGATCGAATTTTGGTCGGTTGGTCTTACAATGAATTGGGGAGATCCTATTCGGACATTGGCAAGTTTAGTGTAGCCATGAGTTACTTTGAAAAGTCACGAGATATTGGGCGAAATGAAAGAGAACGCCTGTTGGAAGCGACCAGCATTGGCAACATGGGCGTGGCTTACAAAAACCTGGGCGAGATTAGCAAGGCAATTAATCTTTATGAGCAGCACTTAGCCATCTCGCGTAAGATCGGAGATCGATACGGCGAAGCCAGAGCTCTTGGCAATATCGGGAATGCCTATTTCGATCTCGGCGAGGCGAAGCGCGCCATTGAATTCCACGAGCAACGTCTGATCATCGATCGCATGATCGGCAATCGGCATGGCGAAGGCCAAACGCATGGCAATTTGGGAATTGCCTACGCACTTTTGGGCGATTACAATCGTGCCATCGAATATCATACACAACGCCTAAAAATCGCACAGGAGCTCAAAGACAGACGTGGAGAAGGAGCGGCGTATGGCAATCTGGGCAATGCCTATCGCGAAAAGGGTGATTTAGCCAAAGCGATAGAATGTTATGAGCAATACTTGACTATAGCCCATGAAATTGGAGATCATCTTGGTGAGTGCAAAGCACTGGGTAATTTGGGTATAGCTTATTCTGAGTTAAGTGACACCAAAAGGGCCATGACATTTTTGGATAAAAGCCTGGCTGTCTCACGGGAAATCGGTAACCGCCACGGAGAACAACTGACACTCAATAACATGGGTATCGTTAATATGGTCTCAGGCAAAGTACGGGAGGCAATTGAGCTTTATGACAAAGCCTTGGCAATAGCTCGTGACCTCGGAGATCGTCATACCGAGGCAATCGTGCTTGGCAGGTTGGGCAGCGCTTATAGCGATCTTGATAGGCCCTCGACTGCATTTGATTATTTCGATCAGGCACTGAAAATCTCACGTGAGATTCGGAATCCGAGCACAGAAGCGCTCACAGTAGGCACGATGGCGAGCGGTTACCGCAAGTTTGGCAAGATGCGGGAAGCCATGAAATATTTCGAGCAGCAACGCGAAATCTTACGCAAAATCGGCAACCGTCGCAAAGAGGCACTGGCATTGGGAAATATCGGTTTGATTTACAGACAAATGGGCCAACCTCATTTGGCGACTGCGCTCCATGATCAGGAGCTGGTCATTGCCCGCGAGATTAGTGATCGCAGACTCGAAGGCGCTGCGCTGGGCAGCCTGGGAATTGCCTACTGTCAATTGGGCGAATTACGCCGAGCCATTGAATATTATGAGAAAGAATTGATTATCACACGAGAAATCGGTGATCGCTTGGGAGAAGCCGCAGCACTCGGGAATACTGGTGAAGCTTATCGTCAGCTCGGTGAAACACATAAGGCGATTGAATTATTGAACGAGTGTCTGAAGCTGGCACAAGAGATCGGCCTCAAAAAAATTGAAGGATCAGCAATGGGCAATTTGGGATGTGCCTATGTTGTATTAGGCGACTTTCAAAAATCACTCAAGTACCTTCAGCAAGATTTGAAAATTGCGCAAGAAATCGGCGATAAACGCGGCGAAGGGCAGTCTTGGGGCAATCTTGGCAGCACTTATGTTCAAATGGGAGACCCCCATCGAGCGATTGAGTGCTTTGAAAAGCATCTCGAAATTGCCCGAAAAGTAGGCGACCAGCTTGGCGAGAGACTTGCACTGGGAAATCTGGTAGAAGCTTATCGGCGACTGGGCAATGCCACGCGCGCAGCCGATTATGCGAAAGCTATCGGTTACTATGATCGCACCCTCGATCTCAATGCACAAAGAGAGAAAGTCTAGTCTGATAAGGGAGCTGCATTGCTGAAGTCGGGATACCCCAAGGAAGCTCTCTCCAATTTTGACCGCGCTTTGGAAATCAATCCGAATTATGAGGTCGCATGGTCGAACAAAGGAGTCGCGTTGAAGGAATTGAGGCGGTTTGAGGAAGCACTGGATTGTTATGGTCGCGCCCTTGAGGTCAATCCGCGATACTTCGAAGCATGGTCCAACAAGGGAGCTGCGCTGGAATCGTTGAATAGGATGGAAGAAGCAATTACTTGTTTTGATCATGCGCTTTCTCTAAATGCTCAGGACGCGAAGATCTGGTATAACAAAGGAATTGCCCTGGAGAGATTAAGCCGGCATCAGAATGCCCTCGATTGCTTTGAACGCGCTTTGCATCTTAATCCTTAATCCGAGTCATGACAAGGCCTGGACGAATAAGGGATATGTATTGGAATGCTTGAGTCGACATCATGATGCACTTGCGTGCTATAACCGCGCTTTGGAAATCAATCCACACCACGAGGATGCCTGGTATAATAAAGGAGCAGCATTGGAGGCATTGGGAAGATATAAGGAATCTTATGATTGTGCTGACCAGGCCACGACACTTTTCCCGAATTCATACAAAGCTTGGTACCACAAAGGCGCAGCCCTTGGATTCATGCGCCGGTTTAGCGAGGCGATAGCTTGCTACGACCGTGCCTTAATGCTTAATACAAATGACGCCAAGACGTGGTTCAACAAAGGATCTGCTTTAGGTAACTCGGGACGCATCCGCGAGGCGTTGACTTGCTACGAGCAAGCACAGAAGTTGGGCGCTCCGCACGCCGCACAAATGGTTGCTTTGTGTAGAAGGCAATTAGGGCATGGAATTATTTGATCAAATATCCAAGCAAGGAGGGATACGAATATGGATTCCCAAAAGCCAAGCTTTCACGAAGCGCAATTACGCCATGCCAAGTATTACGCTAGTGTGCTCCGAATGTGCAATGATCTCTACAGAAAAGGCGGTGCAGCAATCAATCGCGCGCTGGAAATGTTCGATAGCGAATGGGAAAACATTCGGGCTGAGCAAGCGTGGACTGAAGCCAACACTGAAAAGGATGTCTTGGCAGCAGAGTTGTGCAGCACATATCCTGAAGCCGGAGTCAATTGCCTATCCTTGCGCCTGCGTCCAGATGACCGCATTAAATGGTTAGAAGCGGCATTGGCTGCTGCTCGACGCTCACAAAGGCGAGATGCAGAAGGCAATCACTCGGGCAATCTGGCTGAAGTATACTTAAGAATTGGTCAGCCCTATAAAGCGTTCGATCTTTATGAGCAGGCGCTGAGAATTGCCCGTGAAATCGGCAACCGCCGGAATGAAGGCATGGCATTAGGCAGCTTAGGTGTGGTCTATGTCGCTCTGGGCCAACCCGATAAGGCAGTTGAGGTTTGTGAACAAGCAATGAAGATTGGTTTCGAAATTAGAAATCCGCGCGTTATTTTTGTTGCACTAGATAATCTTGGCCTCGCTTATACAACTTTGGGGCAACTGCACAAGGCAATTGAGCTTTATGAGCAAGGATTGAAGATTACACGCACAATCGGTGACCGGCAGTGGGAAGTTAATGTTTTGGGTGACTTGGGCAACGCTTACGCAGATTTAGGCCAGCTTTACAAGGCAATAGAGTGTCATGAGCAAGGCTTGACCATCGCTCGCGAAATTGGCTACCGGCGTGGTGAATGTAATATGCTCGGCAACCTTGGCATTGCGTATATTGCTTTGGGCCGGTTTCACGAGGCCATCAAATATCAAGAGCAATCCTTGATAATCGCCCGTGAGATTAACAATCGGCAGGCTGAATGCAGCGCGCTGGGTAACCTCGGTCACGCGCATATCGCTATAGGTCAATTTCACGAGGCGAGCAAGTTTTGCGAGCAAGCGTTAAACATTGCGGATAAGATCGGTGATCGGCAAAGTGAAGCCGAGGCGCTGGGCAATCTTGGTAACATCAATCTCGCTTTGGGCCAACCCCATAAGGCGATTGAGTTTTATGAGCAAAAATTGGGTATTGTCCGTGCAATTGGTAACCGGCGTGACGAATGTCAGACGTTGGGCAAACTCGGTTTAGCTTGCGCCGCTTTTAACCAACCTCACAAGGCGATTGAATGCTATGAACAAACCTTGAAGATTCTTCGTGAGATTGGTGAACGACGGGGAGAAGGCATGATATTGGGAAGTATGAGCCTTGAGCTCTATAAACTTGGTGACCGTGCTCAGGCCATTGCTCATGCCGAAGCCGCGCTCAAAATTTTTGAACAGATCAATGACCCGAGTGCTGCTGTCGTGCGAAGGCAGCTCGCTGATTTGAGTCGATAAGTGGAGAGATTCGTCATGCCCAGTTTTCGTGAAGCACAATTTCGGCACGCCAACTATTATCTTTTTGTGCTTTGGGCTGCCAATGAACTCTATCAAAAAGGTGGTGAAGCCTTAAAACATGGTCTGTATTTGTTTGATCTAGAGTGGAGCAACATTCTAATGGGACAGACGCGGGCTTTAGAAAGCGCTGGTGAAGACGGCACAGCAGCGCGGTTGTGTAATGACTTCCTCTCTGCGGGGACTTATGTACTCACTCTGCGTATGCATCCGCGTGAAAGAATTCGGTGGCTAGAGGCCGGCGTGACTGCCGCTAGATACTTGAAACACCGCAAAAATGAAAGCGGGCATCTGGGCAATCTCGGCCTAGCTTATATTGAAGTAGGTGAGATTCGGCGCGCCATCGAATTGTATGAACAAGCCATGTTACTTACCCGCGAAATTGGGGACCGCCGCAACGAAGGTGCATGGCTGGGCAATCTCGGCAACGCTTACGCAACTTTGGGTGACGCTCGGCGCGCTATTGAGTACTACCAGCAGTGCTTGGCCCTTTATCGCGAGATTGGCAACCATCGTGGTGAATGTGGTGCAATGACTGACATCGGTGTGGCCTATAAAAACTTAGGTGATGTCCACCATGCTATTGAGTTACACGAGCACGCCTTGGTGATCGCTCGTAAGATCGGCGACCTTCGTGCTGAAAGTGATGTTTTAGGTAATCTGGGCGTTGCTTATTCGGACATAAGTGAAAATCGACGTGCCATCCAATTTCACGAGCAACAGTTGAAGATTACCCGCGAAATCAGCGACCAGCGCGGCGAAGGCAGAACGCTAGGTAATCTTGGCACAGAATACTATACAATTGGCGAGATCAGCAAAGCCATTGAGCTTTATGAACTGGCATTAGTTATCTTCCGCAAGATTGACGATCTATACGGCCAAGGTAGTATGCTGGGTAACCTTGGTCTTGCTTATGCTGATCTAGGTGAGATTCCACGTGCTATCGAGTTCTATGAACATTCTTTAACTATCGCCAACAACATTGGCGACCGCCGTGGCAAAGGTAGGGGGTTGAGTAATCTTGGAAACGCTTACTTGCTCTTGGGCGAAACCCGTAAGGCCCTTGAGTTTTATGAAAAGGCATTATTCGTTGACCGTGATATTGGTAGCCGTCACGGCGAGGCAAATAGCCTCATGAATATAGGAATTGCTCACTATGGTTTGAATGAGCCTCATCGCGCTATTGGGTTTTATGAGCAGGCCCAAACTATCTTTCATGAGATTGGTGATCGCCGCGGAGAAAGTAAAGTGTTAAGCAATCTAGGTGATGTCTACATGGCCTTAGGCAAGACCGACAAGGCTATTAAATTCTACAATCAACACTTGATCATTGCACGCGAAATCCGTGATCGGCGTGGGGAAGGCCATGCCCTCTGGAATATGGGTTTGGCAATGGATAAACTTGGTAACCACATGCTAGCCATGGCCTATACTGAAACCGCACTCAGGGTTTTTGAGCAGATCAATGCCCCTAATGTCGGCGAAATGCGAAAATTTGTAAATCAGTTGCGCAAGCTTATGGTTAAAAAGTGATGGCAATTCTGGAAGTAATACGATTTTGCTAATCATGTATATTTCCTTCAATCACGAACTCCATACTCATGCCCAGTCTTCATGAAGTAAGACTTCGCCATGCCATGCACTACGAGGCCGTGGCACGTGAGGCAAATGAACTCTACCAACAAGGTGGGGAAGCAATTAAACATGGCCTCGAAATGTTTGATTCCTCATGGGAGAACATCAAAGCTGGACAAGCGTGGGCTTCGGCAAAACCATTGAAAGATGAGTTAGTAGCGGAATTATGTTGTGCTTACCCAAACTCTTGTCGAGATCTTTTAGAACTGCGTCTGTCTTCGCGAGAACGAATTAGGTGGCGCGAAATTGCTTTGACCGCTTCTCGTCAATTAAAAATCCGTGAGCTCGAATTGGTGCATTTGCTCAATTTAGGCAATGCCTATTTTGACTTGAATGAAATCCCTCGTGCCATAGAATTTCACGAACAAAGCTTAAACCTCGCGCGCGAACTGAGAATCCTTCAAGCAGAAGGGATGGCGCTGGGTGCTCTAGGAAATGACTATTTCTTTTTGGGCGAGACCTCTAAAGCCGTTCGGTTCCTTGAACAAGATTTGGTTGTCATGCGCGCTATCGGAGATCGACGGGGCAAAGGGAACGCGCTAGGTAATTTGGGCCGTGCCTACGTCAAGATGGGCCAATTTAACCGAGCGATTGAATTCTTTGAGCAGGATTTAAATATAACGCGCGAACTGGGCGACAAGCAAGGCGAATTGATTGCGTTGAGTTTGTTAGGCAGTGTTTATGGTCAGTTAAATGACTTAGATTATGCAATTGGGTGTTTTAAGCAAAGCCTAGCCATTGCGCGCGAGATAGGAGATAAGCGCGGGGAACAACTGGCAGTGGGCGACTTGGCTATTGCCTACACCAACACTGGTAAACCGGCTTTTGCAATAGAACTTTATCGGGAGCAATTGGCCATTGCTCGCAATAGAGAAGATCAGCATGGAGAGGCGTATGCGCTCGGCAATTTAGGGTTCACCTACTACAAATTGGGCGATTTCCGTCATGCAATTAAATTCTTCGAACAGAACCTGAATATTACGCGCAAGATTGGTGATCGGGATGGAGAAGCAAAAGCACTTGGCAACCTCGGTAATGCACATCGAGAATTGGGCAACATTCGACGAGCAATAAAGTTCAATAAACACGCATTAAACCTCGAGCGTAAAGTTGGCGATGTAAAGGGAGAAGCAGATACATACCATAATCTTGCACTCCTACTCGTTGAAAAAGGCAGTCTCAAGAATGCCCTGCAGCATGCTGAGATAGCCTTGCAAATCTATACGCAGATCGGCCTCGCGGAGCTCGTGCAACAAGCGCGAGTATTGGTTGATGACATCCGAAAGCTGATTGGGTTAGGATCTAATTTCGACAGGTCATCCTTTGCACCAATACAAGCGGCTATCATCGAAGAAATGAAACCGCAAGCGATAGGATTCGATTTTTTGAAGACCATGTTTAAGAATGCGCGATCAAAGATAGATCGTTTTAGAAAATGAGGTTAATCAAATGTTGACTGGTCTCTTGACACTTTTGTTGAGCCTGGCTTGCACTTGGATCGGAATGGCGTTGGTAAAGCTGATTGAATTCGCTTGCAGACCGAATGTTGATGCCAAACGTTTGCCGGAAGCGTTTAAGGCGATTCTGACCATGCCAATGACAGATTGGCCCATATTCCTGGTAACCACCATTCTCACCATGATACTCTTCGTGTCCCTATCAGCTTCGAGAGCGGGGCTCAACGACGCCATAATCCTGCTCAATGCAATGAGCAAAAATCAATCGGTTAGAGATCGATTTGTCATCGGCGCTTGCCGGCGCTTCCGTTCCCAGCTCTTGCGATTACCGCTGTACGCCTCGCTACTGGCCGGTCTCAGTGCGCAGATGGGGGCGAGATTTAATTGGTCTATACGAGACCTGCATGGCCGCTGGATCGGCTTTGCGGTTTCCTTAGTTGTGACTTATTTTTTGAGCATCAGGATGCATTTCAACCTTATAGCGATGCAGATAGCAATTGACCAGATTTTGCCGCCAGATGAGGTCAAAAGATTTTTGAAGTCGCGTGGCATTTAACAGGGGATGATTAAATTAAACTTGATGTATCAGTATCACAATATTTGAATTATCCTGGCTTCAACAAAACCTGAAAGATTTACCAGTACTTTTTCTTGTGAAAATATGTAAACACAACACCCACGCGAACCCATCTCCCGCCAAACTTTAAGTTTTGATATCGCAGCCAATTCGATCTCACTTCCATTCTTTCGTCTAGAAACGTATCATTGGTTCTCCATTTGGAACTGTTACGATTCGATATGTAACCGAAATCGCCCCAAATGCTAACCGGTTCAAAAAGTGAAAACCGGAGTCCGCAAAATACTTGTCCAAAGCCAGGAATCGCTTCTGCCGAGCCTGTAGGATCGAAATCGATATCTCCATTAAATGCCGGTTGGGCAAAATCTTGCATTAGAAAAAGCACTCCAACACCTCCTGCAAAATAAAAATCAAGTCGCTTGGGCACCACAAAGACACGCTGCATAAGATTCACGTCGAGCTCGGCTGGATGAAGCTCGCCAAGCGGCAGGTAACCAAGCCCCAGATCAATGCCAATACCATGTGTATCCCAAAACGTTACAGAGACACGATATAATCTTGCCGCCTTAATGGGCTTACTTGTTTCTTCCGTTCTCTTGACATATTGTGGATTTATATCGGCGCTGGCCGGGAATGTCGTGTACGTGAACGCAAAATCTGTTGTTTTGCGCCATTCTGAGCGACGAGGCGCTTCTTTACTAATGCTAAGCGTGATTCCACCATAGATGTCGATCAATTCAATCTTTGCGAAATTTTTTCTTGAATTCTTGGGCACATAATGGTAACGCGTGCCAATCTCAAAATTTGAGAAACCGAATTCCATTCCGGCATTCAACCCCCAATCATTGCGCTTGTCCTTGAAGGTGGTGGTATTTCGCGCGCCCACTGATTCCACTTTATAGCGAAAGAAATAATATCCGGCGCCGCCGGTGAAATGCAAGTTTTTTCTTCCGACAGATCCGTTAAAGGTGATTGGAATGATCTTGGAGTTTAATTGATAGAAATCCGTCGTCTTGTTGAAGCGATAGTAGTTGGCCGTAAAATCCCACGCCAAGCTCGTGCGGTTGATTAACCTTAATCTCGCGCCAAAACTGGCAGACCGGCTATCAGCCGCATTTTTAAGATTTCCCAATGGAATTGGATAACCTGCAAAAAAGCCGGCATTGGAGCCGAGAGACTGACCATTCTTTAACGTTGCTTTTATCCTGACGAACAGGCTGGATGGCTCGGGTTTGAACGTTACAGTAATTGTCGTATCCCGCCCGCTGTAAATTTTAATGTACTGAGAAAAGGTCTCATCTTTCTTAGTCCGGACTCTCAGGTTATAGGTTCCGCTTCTCAAGCCGGAGATTATACAACCTCCAAAAGATATTATACCCTTCCAACGATCATCAAGATACACATTTGATCCATTTCGGTTGCATTGAACCGTAAGCGAACTCAATGGGGGAGGAATGATATTCACTATGGCA
>Ga0187893_10009684_pt1 | contig 14704 bp, 9 predicted proteins | sample MA1701074metaG_FD_139574 | JGI IMG/M metagenome (GOLD analysis project Ga0187893, IMG submission 139574) | White microbial mat communities from a basaltic lava cave in the Kipuka Kanohina Cave System on the Island of Hawaii, USA - MA170107-4 metaG ...
ACCGCTCTTTCCTGAGCGGATCGCCACTACCGTTCCCTACAAGCTGTCCGATGCCGAGGCACAGCTTTACAAAGCGGTCACCGACTACGTGCGCGACGAATTCAACCGTGCCGAGGCTCTCCAAAACGACAAACGTGCCGGGACCGTTGGCTTCGCCCTCACCATCCTGCAGCGTCGTCTGGCCTCCTCGCCCGAGGCCATATACCAGTCCCTGCGCCGCCGCCGCGAGCGCCTCGACAGTCGCCTACGTGAGCTGGAACTGCTCCAGCGCGGAGCCTCGGTCTCACCGGTTCCGGCCTCCATTGGGCCGTTCCTCGACGACGAAGATGTCGAGGACCTGGAAGACGCGCCGGACAATGAGGTTGCGGCCGCCGAGGAAGAGATTCTCGACCAAGCCACGGCCGCCCGCACGATTGCTGAACTGAAGGCGGAAATCGAAACGCTCAAAAGACTGGAATCATTGGCGCTCTCCGTTCGCCGTAGCGGGGAGGACAGAAAGTGGCGGGAACTCGCCAGCCTGCTCGGTGAAATTTTCACGCCAGCAGCGATTGCCAACCAGATCGCCGAGACCACGCCTTCCTATGGTGCGAACACAACCCCCCGACCCGTGCCGTCGCCCCATCAGAAACTGGTTCTCTTCACTGAGCACCGTGACACACTCAACTACCTGGAGAACCGCATCACCACTCTTCTGGGCAGAAGAGAGGCGGTAGTCATCATCCACGGCGGCATGGGCCGGGAAGAGCGAATGAAAGCCCAAGAATCATTCCGGCACGACCCCGAGGTACAGGTACTCCTGGCCACCGACGCCGCGGGCGAAGGCATCAACCTGCAGCGGGCGCACCTCATGGTGAACTACGACCTCCCATGGAACCCCAATCGCATTGAGCAGCGTTTTGGCCGGATCCACCGCATCGGGCAGACCGAAGTTTGTCACCTGTGGAACCTGGTGGCGGAAGAGACGCGCGAGGGTGAGGTTTACCGCTTGCTGCTTGAGAAGCTCAACGAAGCCCGCAAGGCGCTGGGTGGTCAGGTGTTCGATGTGTTGGGCAAACTGCAGTTTGAGGGCAGGCCGCTGCGCGAACTGCTTATCGAGGCCGTTCGCTACGGCGAACAGCCCGAGGTACGCGCCCGCCTGACACAAGTTGTGGCCAATGCGTTTGACCGTGGGCAGCTTCAAACTCTTCTGGAAGACCACGCCCTGTCTCACGACGCCATGGACGCCAGTCGCGTCTACCGCATCCGCGAAGAGATGGAGCGCGCCGAAGCACGCCGCCTCCAACCTCACTACATTGAGTCCTTTTTTCTGGAGGCGTTCCAACGACTGGGCGGCACGGCGAAACAGCGCGAACCACGCCGTTACGAAGTAACGAATGTTCCGGCACCGGTCCGCACCCGCGACCGTCTCATTGGCGTCGGAGAGCCCGTCTTGCCTCGCTACGAGCGGATCGCCTTCGAGAAATCGCTTGTTTCGCCCCAGGGCTTGCCGCTTGCCGCCTTTGTTTGCCCAGGCCATCCGCTGCTCGACTCTGTGATCGACCTTACCGTCGAGCGTCATCGAGACCTCTTGCGCCGGGGCACAATTCTCGTGGACGAGCGCGACTCGGGCACCGAGCCTCGCATGCTCTTCTATTTGGAGCATGCCATCCAGGATGCCAGCCTCACCCGCTCGGGCGAGAGGCGCGTTGTTTCCAAGCGGATGCTGTACATAGAGCTTGATAAGACCGGCAACACACAAGGCTTACGTTACGCGCCATACCTCGACTACCGGCCACTTGCTGCCGATGAACCCAACGTAGAAGTGTTGCTCGCCCGACCGGAATGCGCCTGGATTAGCCGTGAGCTGGAGCAGAAGGCACAGGGCCACGCAGTGTCTCAAGTAGTGCCTGATCATCTCTCCGAAGTGCGTTCGCGCAAACTGGAACTCATAGCCAAGACCGAGGCCGCAGTCAAAGACCGGCTCACCAAGGAAATCAGCTACTGGGATCACCGCGCCGAGCAGCTCAAGCTTCAGGAGCAGGCGGGCAAGCCGAATGCCCGGCTGAACTCCGGCGAGGCACGCAAGCGAGCCGACGCCTTACAGGCGCGCCTCGAAAAACGCATGGACGAGCTAAAGCTGGAGGCCCAGATCTCGCCATTGCCGCCGGTCGTTCTCGGAGGCCTCCTGGTGGTACCGATGGGACTCATAGCCTTGATGACGGGCCGCCTGGTCACCGCTCAGGCTGCAAGTACTGATAAACAAGCTGTCGCGGCGCGAGCGCGCGATATCGTAATGGAGATCGAACGCAGTCTTGGCTTCGAGCCATCCGACAAGGAAAAGGACAAGCTCGGCTACGACATCGAAAGCAGGGTCCCGGGTACTGGAAAACTGCGCTTCATCGAGGTCAAGGGCCGAGACGCAAGTGCCGACACAATCACTGTCACCAAGAATGAGATTCTCTATTCTCTAAACAAGCCGGACGACTTCATCTTGGCTATCGTGGAGTTCCGGGAAGACGGCACACACCGCTCCCACTATCTGCGTTGTCCTTTCCGGCGCGAGCCCGACTTCGGGGTGACCAGCGTGAATTACGATTTCGCCGAGTTGCTGGCGCGGGCGGAGGCGCCTGCATGACGACCCCGATCCAGCGGTTACAGGAATGGCTCGCAGCCAAAGAGGGTGAGCATCTCGAATTCAAGGAAGCAAAGAGCAATTTCCATTTCGAGAAGCTTGTGAAGTACTGCGCAGCTCTGGCGAACGAAGGAGGGGGCTCGATTGTGCTCGGTGTGACCGACACGCGTCCCCGCCGGGTAGTTGGGACGCGCGCGTATGCCGATATCGAACGAACCAAAGCCGGATTGATCGAAAAACTCCGTCTTCGCATCGAGGCCGACGAGATCATGCATCCTGACGGCCGCGTGCTGGCCTTCACCGCGCCGGCCCGTCCCATCGGTGTTCCCATCGCAGTCGAAGGCGCATACTGGATGCGTGCAGGCGAAGAACTGGCTCCGATGACCTCGGACATGCTGCGCCGCATCTTCAACGAATCAGGCCCAGACTTTTCCGCCGAGATCTGTCCCAATGCGACTGTGTCCGAATTAGATCCGAAGGCCCTCGAGCAGTTTCGAATGCGTTGGCATCGGAAACTGAAGAACGACTCACTGCTGCAGCTTTCACCGGAGCAACTCCTCCGCGATTCCGAGCTGGTGACGCAGGCCGGCGTCACCTATGCCGCTCTGGTACTGTTGGGAACACGGGAGGCGCTCGGCAGACATCTCTCCCAATCAGAGGTCATCTTCGAGTATCGCTCCACTGAAGCCGTCGGTCCCGCCAATCAACGAGAGGAATTTCGCGAGGGGTTTCTACTCTTTTACGACCGCCTCTGGGATCTTGTGAACCTGCGCAACGATAAGCAACACTACCAGGACGGGCTGTTCATGTATGACGTGCCGACGTTCAGTGAAGGTGCGGTGCGCGAAGCGATTCTCAACGCGGTAGCCCACCGTGACTATCGCCACGGAGGCTCCGTTTTCATCCGGCAGTTCCCCCGCCGAATCGAGATCGTCAGTCCCGGTGGGTTTCCTTCAGGAGTTTCCCCAGAGAACATCCTGTACCGCCAAAACCCGCGCAACCGCCGCATCGCTGACAGCCTCGCCCGTTGCGGACTGGTTGAACGTGCGGGCCAGGGTGCCGACCGCATGTTCGAAGAATGTGTGCGGCAGAGCAAGCGGCTTCCCGATTTCACGCATACCGATGCCTACCAAGTCTCTCTGACACTGCACGGAGAAGTGCAGGATCCCGGGTTTCTTCGGTTCCTGGAGAAGATTAGTCAGGAGAACCTTGCTTCATTCAGCACTCAAGACTTTCTCGTGCTCGACCTCGTTCACCGTGATCAGCCCGTCCCACACGACCTGAAGCCGCGCTTGTTTCACCTCCGTGAGCAGGGTGTGGTTGAAACACTTGGCCGTGGCCGAGGAACTCGCTATCTTCTGAGTCGGCGCTTCTATGCTTCCGTCGGGCGACCAGGGACTTACACCCGGCGTCGCGGGTTAGATCGGCCAGCCAACAAGGCGTTGCTTCTCAAGCATATCGAGGACCATGCCTCAAAGGGGGTGAATCTCGAAGAACTCCAGCAGGTGCTCCCCGGTTTAAGCCGCAACCAGGTTCAGACCCTCATTCGAGAACTCAAGGCGGCGGGACATATCCGAAAGATAGGTGAAGTTCGCTGGGCGCGTTGGTATCCGGCCCCGACTTCATGAGGAGGTGATTCCGGGAATGAGGGCTTGCAACGCTTATAACGCTTACAATGTTTACAACGCATACAAACGCATACGCCAATACCACGTAAACCATTGATTTTTGGCACTCAATCAAGGATTTAAAAACGCATATTCGACGCACATCCGAAACGCATAGAAAAAGCTGTCCATGATCCGTCGCAAGAAACTCATCGAAGTTGCGCTGCCGCTGGAGGCGATCAACAAGGCCAGCGCAGAGGAAAAGGGTAATCCGTTCCTCAAAGGACATCCACGAAACTTGCATCAGTGGTGGGCCCGTCGGCCCCATGCGGGGGCACGGGCGGTGATCTTTGCACAGATGGTAGACGATCCGTCGAGTTGCCCGGACCTCTTCCCAACCGAGAAGGCACAGGAGAAGGAGCGTCAGCGGCTGTTCCGTATCATCGAGGATCTGATTCAGTGGGAGAACACTACGAACGAGGAGATTCTGGAGCGCGCGCGGGCCGAAATCTGGCAGAGCTGGCGGCGGGCCTGCGCCGAAAACGTGGATCATCCGCGCGCGAAAGAGCTGTTCGACCGGCACAAGCTGCCTGCCTTCCATGACCCGTTTGCCGGCGGAGGAGCTCTGCCGCTGGAGGCGCAGCGGCTGGGGCTCGAGAGCTGTGCCAGCGACCTGAATCCAGTGGCCGTGCTCATTTGCAAAGCTCTGATCGAGATCCCGCCCAAGTTTGCGGCGCGAGCGCCCGTGAATCCCGAGATTCGAAAGGATACAGCCCTCTTCGAGAGGACTTGGCGTGGCTCACAGGGTTTGGCCGAGGACGTTCGGTACTACGGGCGGTTGATCCGCGACGAGGCGGAGGAGCGGATCGGCCACCTTTATCCGAAGGTCGAGGTCACGAAGGAGATGGCGAAGGAGCGGCCCGATCTGAAAGCATTTGCCGGTCAAAGGTTCACTGTGATCGCTTGGCTATGGGCGCGCACGGTGAAGAGCCCTAACCCGGCTTTCGCGCATGTGGACGTGCCTCTAGCCTCAACCTTTATGCTCTCCACCAAGGCAGGCAAGGAAGCCTACGTTGAACCGGTCATTGAAGGCAACCGCTACCGCTTCACAGTGAAGGTAGGCACGCCCGAAGATGCAGAGGCAGCGAAGAACGGCACCAAGCTGGCTCGCGCGAACTTCCGTTGCATTGTCTCTGGCTCACCCATTTCTGGCGATTACATCAAAGCAGAGGGTAAAGTGGGGCGCATCGGCATGCGGTTGATGGCGATAGTCGCAGACGGCCCTCGGGGACGCATTTATTTACCACCCACTACCACCGTTGAGCAGGTCGCCTCCTCGGCCCAACCAACGTGGGAACCAGAAGGCAAGCTCGTTGAAGACCCACGAGCTTTCACTCCGATTCTCTACGGAATGACGAAATGGAGTAGCCTTTTCACGCGCCGCCAAATCGTGGCGCTGTCGACGTTGGCCGACTTAATACGGGAGGCTCGAGGGTGGGCGAAGCGCGACGCGCTTGCCGCGGGCATGGACGACGACGGCCGAGTGCTTGTGAATGGCGGTGTCGGGGCCACGGCATACGGGGAGGCAATAGCCGTCCTGATGGCACTGGCTTCAGACAAGATGGCGGACTACAACAATACGATTTGTACATGGAATCCTACCAACGAAAACATCGGCCACCTATTTACTAAACAGGCGATTCCCATTACGTGGGACTTCACCGAGACCTCACCCCTTGCTAGCGGATTGTCCTTTGACAAAATATCGGACGGCATTGCCCGCACCATCGAGATGCTTCCTGCCGATCCGCCTGGCAGAGCCTTCCAGCAGGACTGCTCTGAGTGTTCGTCCAAGGACAGCCCTTCAGTCCTTACTACAGACCCACCCTATTACGACAACGTCCCCTACGCGGACCTGTCGGATTTCTTCTACGTCTGGCTGCGCCATTCTCTGAAGCCCACATTTCCCGACCTCTTCGCAACGCTAGAGGTCCCCAAAGCGGGCGAGCTCGTGGCCACTCCCTACCGCCACGGCGGGAAGGAGCGGGCTGAAGCCTTCTTCCTGGAAGGCATGACTCGAGCGATGCAACGCTTGGCAGAGCACGCTCACCCAGCGTTTCCGTTGGTCATTTACTACGCCTTCAAGCAATCCGAGACCGAGAGTGCGGGCAGGGCTTCTACCGGCTGGGAAACCTTCCTAGAAGCGGTTAATCGTGCTGGCTTGGCTGTTAGCGGGACTTGGCCGATGAGGACAGAAAGAGCAAGTCGTTCCCGGGGTATAGGGTCGAACGCCCTCGCCTCCAGCATCGTCTTGGTGTGTCACCCGCTGGCTGCCAGTGCTCCCACAGCCACGCGGCGCGAGTTCCTCGGTGGGCTCAAGGCCGAGCTGCCCGCTTCGCTGATACACCTGCAGCGTGGCAATATTGCGCCGGTAGACTTGGCTCAGGCGGCTATCGGTCCCGGCATGGCGGTGTACACGGGCTATGCGAAGGTACTTGACGCTGAGGGCGGGGCCCTTTCCGTGAGGGAGGCGCTCGCGCTTATCAATGAGAGTCTAGACGAGGTCTTGGCTGAGCAGGAGGCTGACTTCGACGCTGACAGCCGCTGGGCGCTAGCCTGGTTCGAGCAGTCTGGCTTCGCCGACGGCGAGTACGGCGTGGCGGAGATGCTCTCCAAAGCCAAGAACACCAGTGTTCAGGGGATGAAAGACGCCGGAATCCTCGACAAGAAGTCACCCGGCGGAAAGGTTCGATTGCTCAAGCCCAGCGAGCTTCCCGCTAACTGGGACCCGACCACCGACCCACGGCTGACTGCGTGGGAGATGGTGCACCACCTGATCCGTGTGCTTGAGGCGGGCGGCGAGAGCGCAGCGGCGGAGTTGGCAGCCAAGCTCGGCAGCAAGGCCGAGATTGCTCGTGAACTCTGCTACCGCCTTTACACTCTCTGCGAGCGCAAGAAACGCGCCGCCGAAGCACTTTCCTACAACGGCCTCGTCCAGAGCTGGCCCGAGATCACTCGTCTCGCGCGCGAGGGCGGGAAGCCCCGCGCCGAGCAGGGAGGCCTGTTCGCGGAAATGGAGCAGTAAGCCAATGGGTACAGTCAAGCGGATCGTGTGTCTCGCTAACTCACGCAAACTCAACGGTCGATGTGTCGCTGGCAAGGAGCTGTCAGGTGGGCAGCCCGTCGGATGGATTCGACCAGTGAGCGCCCGTGAGCATGAAGAAGTCTCCGAATACGAAGGGCAGTACCAGGATGGCAGCGACCCGCGTGTACTCGATATCCTGGATTTGCCGCTCCTCGACCCGAGCCCGAAGGCGTATCAGCAAGAGAACTGGCTGCTTGACCCTGACCAGTACTGGGTCAACGCGGGCCGCGTTAGCTGGGACGACCTGCAACGACTGGCTGATCCCGTCGCACCTCTGTGGATCAACGGGCACAGCGCCTACAACGGAATTAACGACAGAATCCCGCTGTCATTGGCCAGCTCGTTGACCAGTTCGCTACGCCTCGTCCGTGTAGATCAGTTGGTGTTGTCGGTCTTCAAGCCCGGCCAGGCATTCGGCAACCCGAAGCGGCGAGTACAGGGGCGGTTCCATCATGGCGGAGCGGACTACGGGCTTTGGATCACCGATCCCATCTACGAGCGGAGGTATCTGGCAAAGCCCGATGGTACATACGAGATCGGCGAGAGCTTTCTCACCGTCAGCCTCGGCGAGCCGCACAACGATGCTTGCTACAAGCTCATCGCCGCCGTGATTGAGCGCAACGGAGGGACCGCAACATGAACGAGTCGAGACGTGCAGTACTTACTATCGGCCATTCCACGCACTCGCTGGAGACGTTCGTGAAGCTGCTAAAGCAGCACGCGGTAACCGTGCTGGCCGATGTCCGCTCTGCCCCATACAGCCGCTTTAACCCCCAGTTCAACAAAGACGCGCTTGAGCGTAGCTTGAAGATGCACGACATCAAGTATGTTTTTTTGGGCCGAGAACTCGGTGCGCGGTCGGACGATCGGTCGTGTTACGAGAACGGGCGAGTTCAGTACGCGCGCCTGGCGCGCACGGACTTGTTCCGCACAGGCATCGAGCGGGTTGTCCGTGGGGCCAGCGACTACAACGTTGCCTTGATGTGCGCGGAGAAGGACCCCTTAGAGTGCCATCGCGCGCTTCTGGTGGCTCGTGCGCTGGCCGGGCTCGGGATCGTAGTTCAGCACATTCTGGCAGACGGTCGGCTGGAATCGCAGGAGGATTCCATGGAGAGATTGCTCAACCTCGTTGGACTGCCGCATCAGGACTTGTTTCGCTCCAAGGATGAACTGATCGGGGAGGCACTGGATCGGCAGGAGCAGCGCATCGCATACGTGGACGAGAAACTGACGGCCGATGCAGCAAGGGAAACGACATGAAGGTATTTACGATCGGCTTCACCAAGAAGTCGGCCCGCCAATTCTTCGAACTGTTGCGCGATTCAGGCGCCAAATGTGTTGTGGATGTCCGGTTGAATAATGTCTCGCAACTCGCCGGCTTCGCCAAGAAGGATGACTTGGCCTACTTCCTGAGGGAAATCTGCAGGATAGACTACGTCCATCTGCCCGAGTTGGCTCCAACCCAGGAGATGCTGGACGAGTACAAGAAGCAGGGCGGGGACTGGAAGACCTATGAGACGCGATTCCTTGCGCTCATGAAACAGAGACGCATCGAGGTGACGGTCCCGAAAGAGATAATCGCCGACGGTTGTCTGCTGTGCAGCGAGGACAAAGCGCACCACTGCCACCGGCGTCTCGTTGCAGAGTATCTCAAACAGCATTGGGACGACGTGGATATCGCTCATCTCGCATAGGGGATCCGGCAATGGCAATAACGAATCACGAACGCGTGGGGAAGGCATTGGATCTGCTTAAAGAGGGGCTGCGTCCCTTTGTCGAGCGCGAGATGAAGGCGCAGCATGCGCAGCTCTGGTTCGAACAAGCGAAGGCATCGGTAAGCGATTCGCAGGCGAACCTGTTCGGCACCGAGGCCCAGCCGCGCTGGGATGTAGCCGCGCTTCTGATAACGATGTGGAACCAGTGGCAAGCGGTCTTTCGCAAAACGCTGGGGCAGGCCGAGCGTACTCTCGTGAGCGAGCTGCGTGAGGTGCGGAACCGCTGGGCGCATCAGAACCCGTTTTCCACTGATGACGCCTACCGCGCTCTCGACTCGGCCGGGCGGCTCCTCACGGCGATTTCGGCATCGGAGGCGGACGAGATTGAAAAGATCAAGATGGAGCTTTTGCGCGTTCGTTTCGACGAGCAGATGCGGGGCGAGAAGCGCAAAGTCGCCGGAACTGCCATCGAGAGCCAGGCCACGGGCGGCCTCAAGCCGTGGCGTGAAGTGGTGAATCCGCACAAAGACGTAGCGAGTGGCCGTTATCAGCAGGCCGAATTTGCCGCTGACCTCTGGCAGGTGCATATCGGCGAGGGCTCTGACGAGTACCGGAAACCCGCTGAGTTTTTCCGCCGCACCTATCTGACCGAAAGCCTCAGGCAGCTCCTTACGGGTGCGGTGCGGCGACTGGCTGGCCAGGCGGGCGACCCGGTGGTGCAGCTCCAGACCAATTTCGGCGGCGGCAAGACCCATTCGATGCTGGCGCTGTATCACCTGTTTTCTGGTAGCGCCCCTGGGGAGCTGCTCGGCATTGACGCTGTGTTGAAGGATGCCGGCGCTTCGACGTTGCCTTCCGTGAAGCGTGTAGTCCTCGTGGGTAACAAGATCTCACCCGGTAATCCGGTGACCAAAGCCGATGGGACTGTGGTGCGTACTCTCTGGGGCGAGTTGGCGTGGCAGTTGGGCGGGAAGAAGGCCTTTAAGCGGATTCAGGCTGATGACGAGAAGGCGACCAGCCCTGGTGACGTCCTGCGAGAGATGATGAACGAGTGTGGGCCATGCCTCATCCTGATCGACGAGTGGGTGGCCTACGCCCGCCAGCTTCACGACCAAAGCGACCTGCCGGCGGGTAGTTTCGAGACTCATTTCACTTTCGCGCAGGCACTGACCGAATCGGCAAAGCTCGCCAAGCAATGCCTGCTTGTCATCAGCTTGCCCGCCTCCGACACCACCGGTTCTCCACATGCCGTGGCTGACGATGTGGAGGTGGGTGGGGAACGCGGGCGGGCAGCGCTCGACCGCTTGCGTAACGCGGTTGGCCGCGTGGAAGCGTCCTGGCGGCCGGCCAGCGCCGAAGAGGGCTTCGAGATTGTGCGCCGGCGCCTCTTCGAGCCGTTGATTGAACAGCCACAATTTGTAGCTCGCGATACCGTGGCGCGGGCTTTCTACGATCTTTACCGCACTCAGCATCAGGAATTCCCGCTCGAATGCCGCGACTCCGAGTACGAGATGCGCCTTAAGGCCGCCTACCCTATACACCCAGAGGTGTTCGACCGGCTCTACAACGACTGGTCTACCTTGGTGAAGTTCCAGCGTACGCGCGGCGTCTTGCGTCTGATGGCGGCTGTCATTCATAGCCTATGGGAAAAAGGAGACCGCAATCCCCTGATTCTGCCGGCCAATATCTCCATCGACGACCCGCGCGTTCAGTTTGAGTTGACGCGATATCTCTCCGACAACTGGGTGCCGGTGATTGAAAAGGATGTGGATGGTCCCAGCGCATTGCCGTTGCGCCTCGACGGGGAGGTACCCAACCTGGGCAAGTACGCAGCCTGCCGCCGCGTGGCACGCACGATCTATCTCGGCTCCGCCCCTACCGCAACGGCTGCCAATCGTGGCATTGAAGACCGGCGCATCAAACTGGGCTGCGTGATGCCGGGTGAGTCGCCAGCAGTCTTTGGAGACGCGTTACGACGGCTAGCCACAGCGGCCACGTATCTCTATCAGGATGGCGTGCGGTATTGGTATTCGACTCAGCCGACCGTGACCAAGATCGCCGAAGATAGGGCGGAGCAGTACAAGCGCAACCCAGACAAGGTGGTGCAGGAGCTGGATAAACGTATCCGCGCCGACCTGGGGAAAAAGGGTGATTTCGCCCGGGTCCATGCGTTGCCACAGTCTGGCCAGGACGTGCCCGACGACATGGATGCACGGCTCGTAGTGCTTGGGATCATCCATCCTTACAGCAACGATCCGAATTGCGCGGCAAGAACCGCAGCAAAGGCGATTTTTGAATCCAGGGGAAACTCGCCACGGCTCTTTCGCAACACCCTTGCGTTCTTGGCCGTGGATCAGACTCGCTTGCAAGACCTGGACGACGCGGTGCGCCGTTTTTTGGCTTGGGACTCGATCCTCGATGAGCAGGAGACTCTCGACCTCACACCATTTCAGGTGAAGCAAGCTGAATCGCAGAAGACCTCCGCTGACGGTGCTGTGACAGCCCAGCTGCCCGAGGCGTATCAGTGGCTACTTGTGCCCGTGCAGAACTTCCCACAAGCGGCGGTGGAGTGGCAGGCGTCTCGGCTTTCGGGGAACGATGCGTTAGCTGTGCGAGCCAGCAAAAAGCTGCGTCCCGACAACTTGCTTTTGGCGTTCGCCGGAACCGAGCTGCGCAGGCAAATGGATCAGATCCCCCTGTGGCGCGGCGACCACGTTCCAATCAGGCAGCTTGTCGAGGACTATGCTCGCTATCTCTACCTATACCGCCTGAAAGAGCCTGTGGTCTTGCTGGGAGCAATTCGCGACGGACTAGGGCTGTTGCTGTGGCATCAAGACTCCTTCGCCTACGCCGATAGCTACGACGAAGCTGCCAGCCGCTACCGTGGGTTGCGCTGCGGCCAGCTCGTGAGCTTGTCAGAGGAGAACTTGTCTGGGCTGTTAGTGAAGCCAGAGGTGGCGCGAAAGCAACAGGAAGCGGAAGCCCAGGTCACAACAACAGGCGGCGCAGCCGGTCCGGGCACAGGCGTCGGAACGGCAACGCCAGCGGGGACGCCAGGTCCTGGCCAGACTACAGGAACAGGTAGCAGTCAGCCCGGACCAGCGCCATCCCCCAGGCGCTACCACGGAAGTGTAGTCCTCGATTCAACGCGTCTAGGCCGCGACGCCGGTCGCATCGCCGACGAAGTCATTTCCCATCTCGCCGGCCTAGTCGGCTCAAAAGTCAAAGTGACACTAGAAATCGAAGCCGAAATCCCTTCCGGTGCCCCTGATCAGGTGGTACGCACAGTAACCGAGAATGGCCGCACGCTAAAGTTCGCAAGCCAAGGATTTGAAGCAGAATGACACCAATCGGTGCAACCTCCGATGGCCATGTGGTTCATTTCTTCTTTGAAATTGCAGACTTCAAGTCGGCACTCGGAGAAAACTTAGCGACTTTTTTGGCCGGGATCTTCACGGGTGCTCCCGTCTGAGGGTTGCGAACAGTTCTCGCTTTGCGAGAACCTACCGAGAAAGTTCCAAAACCGACGAGAGTCACCCTCCCTCCCTTTTTGAGTTCCCCCTCGATTCCGCCGAACAGCGAATCCAGCACCTTTGACGCTTGTCGTTTACTCAGATCCACGTCCTTCGCTATCTTCTTTATCAATCCCGCCCGGTTTCCCCAACCATTTGGCATGTCTTATTTTCCCTTCAGGCTTTTAAGATCTGACCGCCTCGGTCGACATAGAACCTGTAGGCTTGTGCCGCCCCCGCGGCCAAGCACCCTTCTAGAGTCAATACTGCAGCAAGGGCCAAGAGGTAATCACCATAAGTGTAGACTTGCCAATACTTGTGCTCCCATCCGGCAAATAGGAAAGGGATCACAATGGTCATGCCCGCATAAAATTGGTGGTACCTATAATGTTCGTCTGCCAGCGCCCGGAACGCGGCGAGTTTGGTGGAATCTTTTCCAAGAACAGTCATATCCCCAAGCGTTTTGCTCCGAAACCAATCCATCGTTTTCTGATAGATCAGCCATTCGAATATGGTCAAGATCATCCCAATAGTCAAAGAAGCTAGAACGACGAGTAGGGACAAGCCGAAGGTGGAATTCGCAGTTGCAAAGGCATTGAGGACACCGTCCACTCTGTGGGACCAGAGACTAAGAGTATAGAATCCTGCTAGCCCTGGGAGCAGGTAGGCGATGACGAGTCCGAACGAGGTCGAAGTCACGTCAGGCACCGCCATTCCCTCCTTTGGTTGGCGCGTCAGTATTACTGCGCTTTGACAGAAGCGGCAGCTGTCATTTGAGGCTAAATTGCAACCACAATTCGCAAGAATCTATCTCCATGTGTCACGGTTTTGCAAGACCGAGACTCAAATACAAACAAAGTTGAGCTTCGGAATTCTGGTTGGTGACCCCTGTTCTGACTTACTGGAGGGACTCCGCTTCTATTACTTTGCCTGAAGGAAAAGAGTAGAAGCGTCCGCTAGGCTTTTTATTGCGAGGCGGATTGAGTCGTTTTTATGAGCTCGGAGGCCCTGCAAAATGGCCAGTCGGGCTTGTGTGCGTCAATGCCCAGACCCGCATTGGCTTCACAGAATAAGCAATAGCGCTGAGGGATGCTCTGAAATGCTTTAATGAATTCATGCAGCAGCTCCATACACTCCGGTTCGGGCGGCTTTGGCGCTTTCTGATTCGCTGCTGTCTTTTTCATGAGGCCTCAGAAAAGTAGAGTGCTAAGTGCGGCGTGATTGCTTGCGACCGCGTTTCCGTTTCAGGTCAATCTGCAATGCAAGCACCTCAGCTCTGTGCACCATAGGCCGCCCATTACAGTTCACCGTCCTGAGACGCTCATAGACGATAGAGTTTCTGATGGCTTGACGGCTGACCCCAATCAATCTCGCCGCATCGGACTGGGAAATCAATTCACTCTCCGTGGGGATAACCTTAGAAAACCACCGTTCAGTGCCGCCGGGATCGATTTCGCAACGATAGAGCCGATCATTTCCTGGATCTTGAAACGTCCACACCCCTCCCATCACCTCAAGCAACGTCAACTTGCGAGGCGCGGGCCGCCACGTCACCGGACGCCAGGATGACTCATTCTGTTTTGGAAGTCGCTCGGGAAGAGGCCTCTTCAAGGCTCGCGAATGCGAATCCGTATCTTGCGGCGCTTTGGCGCGCTTTGCGGCAATGCTCATCGGCGAACTCGCTTACAGTACAAACCAGTCAAAAGGCTCAGGGGAGTCACTCTTCGCAAAACCCTAGATCGTGAGCCTGTCAGGAGTCTAAGGTCTCGCGCACCTTGTGCGCAAGGGTCTCCACAGTAAAAGGCTTTTCAATAAAAGCCGTTCCGGATTCCAAGACGCCGTAATGAACCACGGCATTTTCACTGTAACCCGACATATACAGGACCCTGATGCCCGGCCGCAAACCGACCATGCGTTGGGCCAAGAGCTTACCGTCCATCAGAGGCATCACCATATCTGTTAGCAAAAGGTGGATAGGGCCAGGGTGCTGCAGTGCCACCCTCAGTGCTTCCGAACCGTGGTGTGCCTCCAGCACGGTATACCCGCTCTTCTCCAGAATACTCCGCACGAATTTTCTCACCAGCTCTTCGTCCTCTGCCAGAAGCACCGTTTCG
>Ga0187893_10009685_pt1 | contig 14704 bp, 7 predicted proteins | sample MA1701074metaG_FD_139574 | JGI IMG/M metagenome (GOLD analysis project Ga0187893, IMG submission 139574) | White microbial mat communities from a basaltic lava cave in the Kipuka Kanohina Cave System on the Island of Hawaii, USA - MA170107-4 metaG ...
ATGCGAACGGGCTGCCCGCGAGCGCATGAAGATCTATCTGTATGGCAGCCGCCCGGATGTCGTTGACGCGTTGAGAGGGACGCTCCTGAAACGATTCGCCGGACTCCAGATTGTCGGCTGCGAACCGGGCGCCTATCGCACGCTGAGCGCTGCCGAAGACGCCGCGCTGGTGGATCGTATCAACAACAGCGGCGCCGACCTGCTGCTTGTCGGGCTCGGCTGTCCCTACCAGGAAGCGTTCGTTCACCACCATCGCGATCGGATTCGAGCGGTCCAGATGTGTGTCGGCTCGGTCTTCGATATCGTGTCCGGGAACAAGCGGAACGCGCCGCAATGGATTCAGCGCGCCGGGCTCGAGTGGCTGTTCCGCCTGGCGCAGGAACCCGGCCGGCTGTGGAAGCGCTACCTGACCACGAACGCGCAGTTCATCGCATATTTTGTCGCGGCTGTCGTGCGCCAGAAGCTACTGGCAACGCGGCAGGAACAGCATGATGCCTAACTCGCGCTGATCGGTAGACGAGGTGACCCTCGCCGGCACGAACGGCGGGCTCACCTCGATGCGAATCAACAGCCAGCGGCCTCGATCGAGCATCTCCGGCGTGAACGGAATCTGCACCGACTGCAAGTCGGAGTTGGCGATGTCGAGCGTTCGTTGCGTGTTCCCGTAGCGAAACGTGATCGACTGCTGCCCGCCTTTGACCTGCGAGGGCAGCGATGCCGCGAACGGCAACACGCACTCGCGCGCGTCAGTCCGCACTTCCATCTCCAGCAGCGCGCGAGGTCCGGTCCATTTGAACACCGCCGGGCGGGTGCCGGGCGGGCCAGGTGCCAGGTCGCCGCTTGGTACCGGAAGGTCCCATGCCGTCGGGAAGAAGCCGCGCTCTTCCGGGAAGAGTCCCCAGGAGTAACCCCATGGATCGCCGAGCCACGGTGGCGACGGCATGCGCGACGCGGTCACGCCATACACCGACGCCGCCACGAGCGACGCGGCAACGGCGAGCGCGGGGATCAACCGTGATCCGGAGGACGCCGGCATGCGGTGCAGCTCCACGCCCGCGAGCGTCAGCGCTAAGACAGAACCAAACATGATCTGGCCCGATGGCGCCAGGAGGGGATGGCCGGTAAGGCATGTCAGAGAGAAAGCCAGGACACCAATCAGCCCGCCCCAAGCCAGGCCGCCGTCCTCGTGGTCGCCGGCGGAAGCTCGCCAAAGCGAGCGGATGGCCACAGCCACCAGCGCGATGAACGACAGCATGCCAACGAACCCGGCTTCGGCAAGCAGCTGGAGGAAAAAGTTGTGGGTGTTCTCGAAAGGGATCCACTGGGTGAGGAAATTTGGCGCCTCGCGCGGGTACCTTGCCAGGCCGATGCCGGCAATCGGGTGCCAGCGCGCGATCTCCCTCGCGGCGCGCCACAACGCCAATCGATCCCGGAACACTTCGTTCGGGGACATGCGCGGATCGAAAGTCTGCGCGACGGCTTCGACCGGATTGGTCGGCAGCGACGCCGGCTGCTCTTCGACCACCAGCCGTGCCGCCAACAACACGAAGCCGACAGCGATCGCGGCGGCAAAGATGCCGCGGGCCATCGTGCGGGCCGGCTGCGACACAACGGAGGGCCTAGGCGCGAACGCGATCACGAACAGCGCGGCCGCTGGAAACGCAATCAGGGCCGCCCGTGAAGCCGTGGTCAGCAGTGCGGCCAACGCGAGTACGGCAACCACGACCGCGACGGATCTCCGCCTCCCGGATAGCGCAACGCCGATGGCGAGTCCAACGCACAGCACCAGGTAGGAACCCAGCGCGTTGGGATCATCGAGGGTGGCGTGCGCCCGGACCAGCCCGGGATTGCGCATCACCCACAGCGGGTGAAGCTGGACATGTGTGAGGTACTGAACGATCGCCACTGTACTGACGACGGCAAGGCCCCCGAGCAATCCCCAAGTGGCAATGGTGGCGAAGCGTTGCGGCGATTCGGCGCGCCTGCAGCAGCCACGAATGATGGCGAACGCGAGAAACCCTTCAAGGAAGGTCAGCCAGATCCGCGCGGGATAGAAAGGGTCGTCGATGAAGTCGTGTGGCTGCAGGATCCGCCACGGCAGGCCGGCGAGTTGTTCGGCGAGGACCGGCGACCCGCGGCGTGTCTCGAGTGCCAGCGCGACGAACAGTGCACCGGTCATGGCGACGATGAGCACGAGCCATGCGTAGAGAACCGCCCTTCCTGGCGTCGTATCGCCAGTGACGCGGCGGCCGCCTGACAGGCGCTGACCAATCCAGACGAGTAAGAGGACGCCGACGGCGACGTCCACGCTGTACGACGCGCTGATCCCGAAGTACCCGGGCCCGGCCGGCAGCAGCGGGAACACCGCGAGAAACAGAGCGATAGCCACGGCCGCCCAGTTCACGATCGCACCTCGAACAGTTCCAGCCATCGCCACGCTGTGTAGAGGCGCCACAGCGCCGGGCCATCATCGTGGCGGCCCTGAAGATAGTCCTCTACAAACCTGGCGAGACGCTGAGGTTTGAACCAGTGCGTGTTCTGCATCGTTGCGCTCGACGCCATCTCTCGCAGCACAGTGGCATGTTCCTCGCGGAGTGGAATCCAGTTCGTCTTCGAGACGAACGTCTTTTTGTCGCGTCGCGCCAGCACCGCGTCCGGGACGAGACCCGCAGCAGCGGCGGCCAGCACGCGTTTGTAGCGCCCACGATACACCTTGTAATCCGGCGGCAGGCGAAAGCAGTACTCGACGAAGCGGTGATCCAGAAACGGCACGCGCGACTCGATGCCGTGGGCCATGGCGCTGCGATCCTGGTATTGCAGCACGGTGGGGAGATTGGTTCGGCTCACGAGCCTGAAGAGCGACTGATTGAGCCGCGATGGATCACGCGACGGCGTCCAGTCATTCGGGGGATCACCCGCGTGGCCGAAGGAGCCCGCCTCCACCCACTCGGGCAACGAAGGTGGGCGCGGCCCAACCGCTTTTCTTGCGAACCACCGTGCCAGCCGCGCGGCGGCGTGACTGCGGGAGGCGCCGCGGCGGCGCGCGTTCGTCCACAACTCGGTCACGAGCTCGCGCGGCCGCCATCCGGCCAGCAGCTCGTCGAAGCGGGCCGCGGCGTACGACGGCATCCCCGCCAGCAGTTCATCGGCGCCTTGACCCTCGAGCACGACGACCGATCCGTGCTGTCGCGCGAGCTGGTAGGCGTGATACTGCGCGATCAGATCCTGTCCGAGGAGCGGCTGCCCTTGGGTCGCCACCACGGCGTCGACGTCGCGCCACGCCTGCGCGGGTGTGAGCTGATGCATATGGCTGTTCAAGCCGCCGCCCCGTACCACGGACCAGATAAACGGCAACTCGCTCATGTCGCGTTCGCTGAACACGATCGAGTAACTCGGTACTGGCGCGTCGCCTCGGCCCTGCGCGCGTTTTGCCAATGAGCGTGCGACATACGAGGTGTCCAGGCCGCCCGACAGCAAACATCCGACCGGCACCGCCGCCTGCGCGTGTTCTGAAATGGACGACTCGAGGTGTGAGCGGACCTCGGTGACGGCACGGTCGAACGGCGGTTGGTCGCCGGGCGTGGACACGTAGTCGCGCAGATCCCAGAAACGCCGGAACGCCGGCGGCATGCCGCGGTTCTGCAAATCGATTTCGACAACGCTCGCTTCCGGCATCAGCCGCACGCCGTCGAAGAACGTGTCGCGCGCCGATTCCGGCGGCAGACCCGTCAGGAATTCGCGAATGCGATCGCGGTTGGCGCTCGGATGTGCGCCGCGCGCGCGCATCACGGCTCGTGGCTCCGACGCAAAGACCAATCGCGACGGCTCGATCGAGTAGTACATCGGCTTGATGCCGAGCCGATCGCGGCTGCCAAACAGCGTGCGGCGCGCGACATCGAGGATGAAGAACGCCCACATGCCGCGGAAGCGTTCCACGCAGCCCGGCCCCCACTCGCGATAGGCGGCCATCGCAACCTCGGCGTCGCTGCGCGTCTGGAAGCGGTGGCCGTGGTTGCACAGCACCGACCGCAATTCGCCGGCGTTGTAGATCTCGCCGTTGAGGACGATCCACGTGGCGCCGTCGCTAGAGGCGAGGGGCTGAACGGCGGCCTCACTCAAGTCCTGGACCTTGAGCTGATGGAAAGCGATGCCCGCGGCAAGATCCGGAGCGCCGCCAATCCACCGCGTGGAGCGGCGCGCGGTGCCGTCGCGTCCGATCCACAGAAATGCCTCGCCATCCGGACCACGGTGTGCCAACGCGCCGTGCGCGCGAGTCAGCGCGCCGTCAATCGCGCCGGCATCGTCACCGATACCGACCACGAGGCTAATCCCGCACATTGGCCGGCCTCTCCGCCGCAGGGCCCTGGGCTACACTAGCCATGCTTTGTCGGCTGTCATCATTACTCGACTGACTGAGCTGTTGTACTCGGCCGCCGCCGCGGCCGGCGTGTTCCTGGCCTTCTTCGTCTTGTTTTACCTGCTCGAGCGCCGTGTGGGCGGCGATCTGAGCCGGTACCGCACCAGGCATTTCTGGAACGATGTCGCCTACGCGATGTTCTATCGCGGCGACTTCTACCAGGTGCTGATTGGCGCCGCCGTCGTCACCGCGCTGCAGCCGCGACTGTCGTTCTTGCAGCTCGACGTGTTCGCGAGCTGGCCGCTGCCGGCCCGCGCCGTCGCATTCTGGATCACCGCCGATTTCCTCGGCTACTGGATGCATCGCCTTCAGCACGGCATTCCATTCCTGTGGGCGTTTCACAGCGTGCACCATGCCCCGGAGCGAATGACGTTTCTGACCTCCTATCGTATTCATCCGATCGAGCAATTGATCGCGAGCCTGGTGCTGTTTGTGCCGCTGCTGGTGATTGGCCTGCCAACACAGTCGTGGCTGCCGCTCGTGGCCGTGCTGACGGTGCTCGAATTCGCGCAGCACTCGGATCTGCCGTGGCGGTTCGGGCCGCTCTATCGCGTGTTCGTCAGTCCCGCCTTCCACGCAGTCCATCATTCGGTGGACCGGCGGCACTACGACAAACACTTTGGGAAAATCCTGAGCACGTGGGATGTGATCTTCGGGACCGCGGTCGCCGATGCCGAACGGCCACGCCGCTATGGGATCGAGGGCCTTCGAATTCCAGAATCGCTCATACAGCAGCTCGTGTTTCCTTTCCGGCTGGTCTGGAACAACCACCGGCAGCCGGCAATCACGCAGCCCTCCTCCCCATCGCCGTCGGCGATCGGCGCGACGCCCGAAGTCGTGCTGGGGCTGCTGAAGACTGCCGGTTCCACAATCGAGTGTGAGCTGCAGGGACAAAGCATGGGACCGACGCTGCCACACGGCTCGCGTCTGCGAGTGCGGTGTGACTCTCGCATCAAGACGAAGCCGGGAGAAGTGGTCGCGTTCATCGCGGGCAACCAGGTCACGGTTCATCGCGTTGAGGCGCAGGGCCGGTATGGCCGTGCCCGCGACTACGTGTTGACGCGCGGAGACGGAGCGGTGTTGCTCGATCACCCCATCCCGCGTTCAGCGATCGTCGGCGTGGTCAGCGAATGGAGCAACGGCGATGCGTGGCGGCCGGTGTCGCGCCCGGCCGCCAACGGTTGGCGGTACTACTCCGGCAGGATCATGGTGTGGCCGACATTGATCGCGCTGCACATCGATCATCGGCTGGCGATGGCTTTCACCGCGTCTGCGATCACACTGGCAGCCGCGTTGAAGAGTGGCCGCCGGTTGATTTCCCCTCACGGGTAAGGCGATCGCGCAAGTGCGCGTGCTATACTCCGCGCGATTCCCACTCCGAGGTATTCATGCCACGAGCCCTAAGACTGTTCCGTATCGGGTGCATTCTTGCCTTGGTCTCGCCCATGCCGGCGCTGGCCCAGGACGTGCCGCTTTCGCAGATTCTTCCTCGGCTGATTCAGGCCGAGATTCGTCTTGAACAGCCACCGCCGGGATTCGTGTCGCACGAAGCGCACTTCCTGCCGGGGGCGGATCAGTCGCTGGCCCCGTATCTGTTCAATCAACAGATCGTCGGCCAGCTGGCCACGTTCCCGATTGGCTCGCCCACCGGAGGCTTCGCGTTCACATTCGATGCCGCGAGCGGCACGTTCCAGCGGACGACCGACAGTTTCGGCCCGGCGTTCGCCGATCGCGCGCTGACCAACGGGCGCGGCAAGTTCACTTTCGGCACCAGCTTCCAGTTCTCGAAATACTCGTCGTTCGAAGGCCAGGATCTCGACGGCGGCGGGATCAAGTTCTACCTCAGACATGAGAACGTCCCTGGCGATCTGTTTTTCGAGGGCGATCTGATCGAAGCCGCGCTGAGCATGGACTTGTCGAGCGCGACCACGACCGTGTTCGGCAATTTTGGTGTCACCGACAAGCTGGATCTCGCGGTAGCCATTCCCATCGTCAGCGTCAGCATGGATGCCACCGTCAACGCGTCGATCCTCAGGGTGGCCAGCGGTCAGGGCACGACGAACATTCACGCCTTTCAGGGCGGCGGCGCCAGCAGATCGTTCTCAGGCTCGCAAGACGCCGCCGGCATCGGCGATATCCTGGTCCGCGCGAAGTATCGGTTCGCTTCCATGGCGGGCGGCGGGCTGGCGGCGGGTGTCGACGTCAGGCTTCCCACCGGCGACGCCGAGAACCTTCTCGGCACTGGCGCCACCGGCGCAACCTTCACGCTGATCGGGTCCACCACGCGCGGCAACTTCGGACCCCATTTCAACGTCGGCTTCACCACCAACGGCGACTCGGATGTCGGGAACATCGCGAACGAACTCACCTACCGGGTTGGAACGGAGATTGTGGCGGGACCGCGAGTCACTCTCAATGCCGACGTGCTTGGCCGGACGATGATGGATATCGAGCGTCTGGAGTTGACCAGCGTCGAGCACCGCTTCTTCAACAACGTTGGCGTTCCGGGAGTGCTGCCGCTCCAGGAATACGTCGCGCGCTCAGGGTCGCTCAATCTGATGAACCTGGCTGTCGGCGGCAAGTTCAACCTGGGTGGAAACTTCCTGCTCAACGCCAACGTCCTGTTTGCGCTGAGCGACTCGGGCGTGGTCTCCAAGGTGACGCCGGTGTTCGGCTTCGACTACACCTTCTGATCGTGACTGTGACGCGGAGTCCCGCTTCGGGGCGGGACTTCGCCGCTACTTGATCGAATCCACCACCCAACCGCCGCCCGCACGACGCAAACTGAATTCGGTGGGCAGCGACTGCTGCTGCGGGGCGCCGGCCCGCATCTGAACTCTGAGGCGACGGACGGTCCTCACCGTCGCACGATCTCCTGAAATCGAAATCTGTGGCGCGTCGAGCGTCAGGCTGTAGCTCCGCACGTTGTTGAACGTGAGAGTGGCCGGAGCGCTCGGATACACACGCCGAATCGCGGCGACGTCGAGCTTTTCGTAGCCGGCCACGAACTGCGCGAGCGTCTCCTTGATCGCGGCGGTGTCGGTGGCCGTGGTGTCGACCGGCGCTTTGACCGGCGGCGGCGCCGGTGGCGGTGCCGGAGCCGGCTTCGGTTCCTCCACGACCGGTGAGGTCACGGGCGGAGGCGGATTCGCCGGGGTCGTGGTGGTGGTCGTCGTCGGGGCCGGCACCACCGGTGGGTTCGTCGGCTGGGTGGACGTCACCGCCGCAGGCTTCGCCGTCAGCGCGCGTGCGTATCCCGAGGCGGCGGTGAGGTACTCGCGAGCGGCTTCCGGCAATTGGCCCTTGCGCTCCAGATCGGCGGCTTCAAGTCGCTTGGTTTCCGCCGCGCGATAGTCCGCCGACGCCAGGGCGGCGGGCAATTTTTGCGCCTGGGCCTGTGCGGTGCTTGCCCGCTGCCTGGTCGCTGTAACGATCCGGTCGGCATCGGCGGCGATAGTGGCATCGCTTCGGGCCGCGGCCGGGGCGTCCAGAATCACTCTGGCGGCCTGTTCGAAATTGTTCCGCCCCATCGCCGTGGTGAACGCCGTGTGGATGCGGTTGATCTCCGCTTCCGGCACTGCCGGAACAGTGGGAGTGGCTGCGGGAGGCGGAGCCGGAGTCGGCGTCGGTGCAGGCGGTGGGTTGGCGGCAGCCGTAGAGTCCGGTGGCTTCGCGGTGGTGCCGGGTGCACCAGTCGAAGTGGTGGACTCGGTTTGCGGCGGTGTCTCATCGCCGCCGCGCGTGAGGTACCATCCGCCGCCGATCACGAGCAGCAACGCGGCCGCGATTCCACCCAACACCGCGGGGGAGAGTTTCGCCGCGGGCGCCGGCTGTCGTGCGACCGTTCCCGCCGGAGCAGGAGCCGGCGGCGGCTCGTAAGCCGGCGCTGGAATCGGTTCCGGAATCGCCGCAAGCGGCGCGGGACTCGGTGGCGGAGGCGGTGGCGGGGCCGCCGCTACTGGCTCTCGCGGCCTTTCGAGAACGATCGTCTCATCGCTGCGAGCGCGCGCCGCACGCTTCTCATCGTCTTCCTTTGCCTTGCGCCGCGCTTTCTCCTCGGCGTCGCGACGGGCCTTCTCTTCCGCGTCGCGGCGAGCCTTCTCTTCTGCCTCGCGCCGCGCCTTCTGTTCGGCCTCCCGGCGTGCCTTCTCCTCCGCTTCGCGACGCGCCTTCTCTTCGGCGGCGCGGCGGGCCTTCTCCTCCGCTTCGCGGCGAGCTTTCTCTTCCGCCTCGCGACGGGCTTTCTCTTCCGCCTCACGTTTCGCCTTCTGCTCGGCGTCGCGACGGGCTTTTTCGTCGGCTTCGCGCCGGACTCTTTCCAGCGCTTCGCGGCGCGCCTTCTCCTCGGCTTCGCGGCGCGCCTTCTCCTCGGCTTCGCGGCGCGCCTTCTCTTCCGCTTCGCGACGGGCCTTCTCCTCGGCCTCGTGACGCCGCTGCTCTTCGATCGTGCGCTGGCGATCGCGCTCGGCGGTTTCCCGTTCGCGTTGCTCGAGCGCGCCGATCTCGGCGCGGGCTCTGCCGATCGCCGCCGTCACGTCCGGATGCGGCGGGTCGAACGACTCGAGCAGCGCCAGCGCGCCGCGAGGGTCGCCGCCGGCCGCGCGCAGGCGGGCCTGCTCCACCGTCTCCGACGCCCGCTGATCCAGCGCCTGCTGGCGGCGGCGCTCCTCGATTCCCTCGGCGGCGCGGCGCCGGACGTCGAGGGCGCCGTCGTTGTTCGGATCGTAGGCGAGCACCTCGCTGGCCGACCGCGACGCCGCTTCGAACGCGCCGGACTCGAGACTGCGCGTCGCGCGTTCCAGCGCCGACCTTGCGGAGCGGGCGCGCTCGGCGGCCCGCTCGCGCTCGGACCGCTGGTCTTTGACCTGCTTCTTGAGTTCCTTCGCTTCCGCGTTGTCAGCGCGCAGCGCCAGCGTCTGTTCGACCAGCGCCTGGGCCTCGGTCAAGTCGCCGGCCGCCAGATGCTTGCGCGCCTGATCGAGCAACTGCCGCACCTGCCGCTCATCGAGCGCGCCATGCGCCTGGGCGAGCAACGCGAGCGCGCGCGGTTCCTGCGCGTCCAGCAGCATCGCGTTCTCGCATTCGGCGACCGCTTCTTCGTAGCGTCCCGCCGCGATGTGCTCGTTGGCCGCCTTGAGGTGCGACTCGACCTGCGCCAGTCGCCGCTGTGCCAGCAGATCCAGATTCGTGCGGCCGCGGGTGTCTCGCGCCGGCGTGGACAGCGGCGTCGCCGGGGCCGGCCGCGCCGGCCGCTCGCGCTCCACAATCTGGGTCGCGGCCTCCGACACTCTGACGGAGCGCTCGCGAATCTTCTCCAAATCACCCGCCAGCGCACCGAGATCCTGATAGCGCCGCTCCGGGGCCTTCTCGGTCGCCTTGTCGACGATCCTGACCAGCTCCGGATCAATGTCGGGAACCAGTTCCTTCATCGGCCGCGGCGCCTTGTGGATGATGTGATGAAGGACGACGTGGGCGCTCTCGCCAGTGTAGGCGCGCTGATAGGTCAGCAGCTCGTAGAGGACCAGACCCACCGAAAAGATGTCGCTCCGCGGATCGACCGGTTTGCCCTCGATCTGCTCCGGCGACATGTAATGCGGCGTGCCGAGGATCGAACCCGCCGTCGTCAAACCCGTGCTCGTGCCGTCGGTGGTGATGCGGGCCAGCCCGAAGTCGAGGATCTTCAGCGGCCCTTCCGACGTGATCATCAGGTTGCCGGGCTTGATGTCGCGATGGATGATGCCGTTGCGGTGCGCGTAGCCGAGCCCCGAGCACAAATCGAGCATCAGCCGGACGCGCTTGCCGGTGTCCACCGCGGCGCGGCGCCGGATGAGCTCCGCCATCGACTCGCCGTCGATGAACTCCATCGCCAGGAACGGCTTGCCGTCGTCTTCGCCGACGTCGTAGATGGTGACGATGTTGTTGTGACGAAGGGACGCGGCCGACCGCGCCTCGCGCGCGAAGCGCTCGCGCAGTTCCTCGTCGTGGACCGGCAGAACCTTGATCGCGACAGTGCGACGAAGTAGCGGGTCGGTGGCGAGGTATACCGTACCCATTCCACCCGCGCCGAGGTGGTCGACAACTTCATAGCGACCGACCTTTGCCGGCCTGGGCTTGTCGCTCTTCGACATGAAGGACGCGGATATTATTATCCGAATCTGTCGGTTGCCGACCGGCCGGGCGCTCGTCCGTAGCCGGGTTTCTCGGCCGCGTGAACGTCGCGCCGCCGGCGCGTTTACGATCTGAAGGTTTGCGCTATACCGTGATCACCCTACAGACCCAGTTCGGACGCGCCTGGCTTGCGCTGGCGATCACGTTGGCGCTGCACGTTGCCGACGAGGCATTGACCGACTTTCTATCGGTCTATTACCCCATCGTCCGCGAAGCGCGCGCCCGCCTCTAGACCGCGGGCGCGGGCCGCAGGTGTCGCCCTTCGAGGGCACGGCGGCCGACAACGAGGAACGACGCGCCGGCGATCAGGCACAACGCCCCGGCGATCAGAAACGCCACTCGATAATCGCCAAGCCCGGTGCGAATGGCGCCGGCGCCGAACGCCGCCATCGACGCGCCGAGCTGGTGGCTGGCGCCGATCCATCCGTAGATGACGCCGGTGTTCTCCTTGCCGAACGCCTCAGTCGTCAGCTTGACGGTCGGCGGCACGGTAGCGATCCAATCGAGGCCATAGAACACGGCGAAGATGCCGAGACTCGCGCCACCCTCCACCAGCGTGGCCGGCAGAAACAAGAGCGACAGTCCGCGAAGCGAGTAGTACGCAAACAACAAGTGACGCGCCGAATACCGATCCGTCAACCAACCCGACGCGGTCGTTCCGACGATGTCGAAGATGCCCATCATCGCCAGCAGTTGCGTCGACCTGATGGCGGGGATGCCGACGTCGTGGCACGCCGAAATCAGATGGGTGCCGATCAGCCCGTTGGTGCTGGCGCCGCAGATGAAAAACGTGCCGGCCAGGATCCAGAACGCCGGCTTGCGCGAGGCCGACGCGAGCGCGGTCAACGGCGGCATCGCCCGGGCGGCAGGTCCCTGCGGCGCATCCGCGGATTGCCCGTAGGGCCGAAGCCCCACGTCCGCCGGCCGATCGCGCATCAGCAGTCCCACCACGACGAGCACCACCGCCGCCGCGGCCGCGACAATCAACGCCGCCGATCGCCAGGACGAGGCGGCCACCACGCTGGCAAGGATCGGTAGGAACACGAGCTGTCCGGTGGCATTCGCCGCCGACAACATGCCCATCACCAGGCCGCGCCGCTCGTCGAACCATCGCGTCGCCACTACCGCGCCGAGCACCATCGCCGTGACGCCGGTGCCCGCGCCGACGACGACGCCCCAGAGCAGGAAGAACTGCCATTCGGCGGACATGCGCGTCGACAGCGCCACCGCGCCCGACATCAGGGCCAGCGCACCCACCACCACGCGCCGCAGCCCCCACCGATCCATCACCGACGCGGCAAACGGGCCGATCAATCCGAACAGCGCGATGTTGACGGCGATCGATGCCGAGATCAGTGCCCGGCTCCAGCCGAACTCCGATTCGAGCGGCACCATGAACAGTCCCGGCGTGGCGCGCACACCGGAGGTGATCAACATCACCACGAAGGTGACGCCCGCGACGATCCACGCGTAATGCACAGTGTTTCCTTTATATCCCAGCCGGCGCTCCCCGGCAGGGTCGCATGACAGCGCTCCGCAGAGCCGATAAGATCCAGAACGCTCGTGTCAGTACGCCGGATCACCGTCGCGTCCGTCATCGTCGCCGCCGCTCTGCCGTGGCTGCCGGCGCCGTCCTCGCCGGTTGCCGCGCAATCCGCTGACCCTTGCGCGACCGCAGGGCCGGCCATCACCGCGGCGCGAATCGCGAGCCCGCTCGAACGCGAACGCAAGTATGGCCGGTTCGGCGACGACAGCCGCGACATTCGGGATCTCCTGAATGTGTCTTCCGTCGCGTCGCAAGCACGGGCGCGTGCCGCATCGTCCGGACGCGCGCAGCCGGTGGCTGATCGCGACGAGAACAACATCGCCATTCTCGAAGACAACGACGGTGACCTGATCACGCGCATGAATCCGTTCGACCTGACCAATTCCAGCCTGCGCTTCGAGCCGGCCAACGATGGCTACGGTGTGGCGACCGCCGGCGCAGGATTGCGCGGCACGCTCGGCCGCGCGCTCGCGCTGGGCGACGATGATTCGGTGGCGCAGACGCTGGCGTTTTCGTTTCAGTTCTACGGTCGGCGGTTCTCCTCGCTGTTCATCAACTCCGACGGCAACCTCACCTTCGAGGAAGCCGACAACGCCTCCACCTCGCGAAGTCTGCATCGCGTCGCGTCGGGAGCGCCGCGTATCGCGGCCTTCTTCGCCGACCTCGACCCGTCGGCCGGCGGCCGCATGTTCGTGGATTCAACGCCGGAGGCGTTCACCGTCACCTGGTGCGCCGTCCCCGGCTTTGGACTCACTGAGACGGTGACCGTGCAGACCGTGCTGCTGCCGACCGGCACGATCGAGTTTCGTTACGGCGCGGCGTCGCTCGGCGATGCCATCGTCGCGTTGTCGCCGGGTCGAGTGGAAAGCGTTCGCGGCGTCGATCTCAACCGGATCGCGTTCCAGGGGTCGGGCCCGATCGCGTTCGGCGAACTGTTCACGCCAACGTCGTCGCTCGATCTCGTTGCCGCCAGCCAGCGCTTCTATCAACGCCATCCCGATGACTTCGATCAGCTGGTGTTCTTTGCCGACACGACGGTGGTGACGAATGCGTTTGCCTTCGAGTCGACGATTCGCAATGAGATCTCGGGAATCGGCATCGACCAGTTCGATTTTTCGGCGGAGCTGGGCAGCGGCGGCACGCTCCGGAGCGTCATCAACATGGACCGCATCTCGAAGTACCCCGACACGCCGGAGCAAAGGATGTTTGGCGAGAACAGCACGCTGGGCATTCTGGCGCACGAGACCGGCCATCGCTGGCTGGCGCGGATCATGTTCAGCAACGTCAACCGCCAGGTCTCAGACCAGCTGCTCGGCCGGCAACTGGCGCACTGGAGCTTTTTCGTCGATTCCGACGGATCGGTGATGGAAGGCAACGAGATCGAGGACCTGGGCGGCGGCGTGTTTCGAACGGCGTCGACCACCGAGAAGTACAGCCGTCTCGATCAATACGCGATGGGGCTCGTGCCACCCGGTGACGTTCCGAGTTGGTTCTTCGTGGATGTGCCGATCACGTCGCGCAATCGCGAGGAGCCCGCAGTGGCCGGCGTCACGTTCAACGGCACGCGCCGCAACGTGATCATCCAGGATGTGATCGAGGCGCTCGGACCTCGAGTGCCCGCGGCCGAGGAGTCGCCGCGCCTGCATCGCCAGGCCTTCATCTTCGTCCGGCGGCCAAGCGCGGTGCTCGATCAGCTGGACCTCGCCCGGCTGCGGCGCATCCGCGAGCAGTTCGGCCCGTTCTTCAGCCGCGCCACCGAGAATCGCATGACGCTGCGCACGACGCTCACGCCGTAGCCGTCTTATTGCGCAAGACAGTCTGGCGCCTTGCCACCGCCCTTCCGTAAAAATCCGACGTAGTACTCGGCGCCCGACGCCACGGCGGCGCGACGTTTGGGATCGCCATCGAGCAGGCTCGCGGCAATGCCGTCGGCCCACACTGCGGCGCACTGTGGCGCGGGACTGTCGGTGCGAACACACGCGATGAACTTGCCGAACGATTGGCGATAGGCGTCGAACTCGGGCCGTTTGAGCGCGCGGCCGTGTCCGGGCACGGCCGTCTCGAATGCTGTCGCCCACACGTCGTCGAGCGCGGCCTTCCAGCGATCCGGACACGCGGTCTCGAAGTACGGCACCGGCACGACGACCAAATCGCCGACCACGGCCACGCGCGTGGCGGCGTCAAAAACCCAGACATCAGCATCACTGGCCGCCTTGTCGGTCACGCGAATGTCGAGTATTCGCCCCGCCATCGACACCGCCGCGGACTTCGACAGCGGCACGTCGGGGCGCAGCGAGTCGCGGTTGTCCATCGTCGCCACGAAGATCTGCATTTCGTCGCGCCGGACTTCGTCGGTCGTGGTCTCGATCATTCTCTTGACGTTGTCGAGATCGCGCACGAGAAAGCCGCCGGGGCCGAGCGCCCGATCGATGGCGGTCGTGGTGTAGAGCCGTGCGTTCGGGTAGGCCGCCTTCAGCCGGCGATTGCCGCTCGAGTGATCGAGATGCCAATGCGTGTTGATGATGGCGGCGATCGGCCGTTTGCGCTCGCGCGCGAACGCAAGAATCTTGTCG
>Ga0187893_10009686_pt1 | contig 14704 bp, 14 predicted proteins | sample MA1701074metaG_FD_139574 | JGI IMG/M metagenome (GOLD analysis project Ga0187893, IMG submission 139574) | White microbial mat communities from a basaltic lava cave in the Kipuka Kanohina Cave System on the Island of Hawaii, USA - MA170107-4 metaG ...
GACGGAAGCTTCGGATTTCTATGTCACCAACGTAGCGCTAATCGGTAACCGCCTGCTTTTTACGACTGATTCAGGTGTGTTAATGGCCGGCACGACCCGTTGACTGGAAGTGCCCCTTTTGCCGATCTCTGAAGTAATCGCTCACTGGGAAGGCAGAGTTAGCCCAATCGCGAATGCCTGTGGGTGAGTAAGGCGTGCCACACATGAAGCCTCACAGTGCTTTTCCAAAAAAATAAGCAAAGGTCGGCCAAAGGATTCCAGCGAAAAGTTTAATAGAAAGAGTATAGGGAGGACTCTCCCGATATTGGCCGCCCTTCTTGGCGCCTGGCTCTATCAGGAAGCTTGACAAGTGAAAGGAGATTTTTGAATGAAACTCATTACTGTCTCATTTGTGTTGCTGTTTATAAGTGCCGCCGTCCTGGCGCGCCAACCGGAACGTATTGTTCGGGCCGAGATCCTGGTCGCCCGGAACATAGAAGCTGTGTGGAATGCCTGGACTGCGCCGGAAGGAATAAAGGCCTTTTTCGCCCCAGACTGTCGAATAGACCTTCGAGTCGGTGGTGACTATGAGATCTATTTCAATCCGACCGGTAAAATGGGTCAGCGCGGCGCTGAGGGAACTAAAATTTTGGCGCTCCAGCCGCAGCGGATGCTCGCTTTCACCTGGAATAACCCTCCGCACCTGCCCGGGGTTCGTTGGCAATACACTGCCATACCTGAAGCGCAGCCTGGAAACAGGTCCCATCGACTGGAAAAATCCACCTCGAAGAGAAGCATTTCTACCCTGATCACAGGCTACGGCGTGCAACCTGGGGAATAAAAAAACCGCAAGCTAGGCGAAAAGCTTTCCAGCGGGCGTCTCGGCTACATCAACATCGAAGGCTACGGCAGCGGCGGCATTGTGAATGCGATCAGTAGCAGTGTGATCAAGGCGAACCCAGGCAGACCTTGGAAGTAGCACCGAAACGGCGTAAAGTCTAAAATCAACAACATCATGTTGAAGTGGACAATGCGTGTGTTCGTCTGAGCGAGACTGCGCCATGCAAAGCATTGATCGTCTTAGAGCTGAACTTGCTAAAGCGAGGACGGAATGCGAGCGTTTGCGCCAGGAAAACGCGAACCTTAAGATCCGTCTGGAAGACAAATCGTCGATCGACGATCTTCGGCGCATCGCTCCTCGGAAAATCCCAATCCAGGAAAGTAAGGAATCGGCGGCGTTAAATTCCGTCACCAACAACTGTCAACCCACTCTCAAGATCTCATTATTCAGAAGCCTGTTTCGAGGCCGTGAAGATGTGCGCACGCTATTCGTTTCAGATCCTCATTTTTAAGATGTTCCGCAGCCAGGTTACTGATTGATAGGATAGCGTAATAGTATAGCGTAATTTCTTCAATCCAAGTGTATGATTAAGCTCCGTGCGAACGCCGTGACGTGAATTTGGTCAGGTGGCGTTCCTTGCCTTAAGACCGAGCAGATTATGTCTTGTACCACAAGACCAATATCCCTTTAGCCGTGGTCGAAGCAAAAGATAATACTCATACTATTAGATCAGGCATCCAACAGGCTATCGAATATGCCGAGCTTTTGGATGTTCCGTTCGCCTATAGCTCAAACGGCGACGGGTTCATCGAACATGATCGCTTCGCTACGACTGGTCCACTTGAGCGCGAGCTGGCATTAAACGAGTTTCCCACGCCCGAAGAACTGTGGCGTCGATATTGTGAGTACAAAGGAATTGACGACCCGGAAGAGAAAAAACTGGTAGCGCAAGATTATTATCCGAGCCCTGAAAATAAGACTCCGCGGTATTATCAGCTTACTGCAATCAACAAAACAATCGAGGCCATAGCTAAAGGTCAGAATAGGGTGCTGTTGGTGATGGCGACCGGCACGGGTAAAACCTTCACCTCTTTTCAAATAATCTGGCGTCTTTGGAAATCAGGAACCAAAAAAGCGGATCCTGTTTCTCGCAGACAGGAATATCCTGGTGGACCAGACACGGACTAATGATTTCAAGCCTTTTTGGTCCGGCAATGACAAAGATCCAGAATCGAAAGGCAGACAAGTCATACGAGATCTATCTGGCTCTCTACCAGGCAATCACCGGAACGGAAGAGTCCCAAAAGATTTACAAGCAATTCTCAAGGGAGTTCTTCGACTTGATTGTAGTGGATGAATGCCACCGCGGCAGTGCAGAAGAAGACTCAGCCTGGCGAGAAATTCTCGAGTACTTTTCAGGCGCAACGCAGATTGGTATGACAGCTACACCAAAGGAAACACGGTACGTCTCGAACATCGAATACTTCGCCGCTCCCGTGTTTACTTACTCGCTCAAGCAAGGAATCGAGGATGGTTTCCTGGCGCCATACAAAGTCATCCGAATCGACCTCGATAAAGACCTGACCGGCTGGCGTCCGGAAAAAGGCAAGAGAGACAAGTATGGAGAAGAGATTCCAGATCGCATCTACAATCAGAGCGATTACGATCAGGAACTCGTACTCGAAAAACGAAACGAATTGGTAGCTAAGAAGATCTCGGAATATCTGAAGGCCGCGGACCGATTCGCTAAGACCATAGTCTTTTGTGAAGACATTCCCCACGCCGAACGTATGCGCAGTTTGTTAGTCAACGAAAACAGCGACCTCTACGCGCAGAGCAGATCATCGGGCGCGGCACACGCATCAACGAAGCCTACAACAAGTTTTATTTCACCATCATGGACCTCCGTAAAGCGACGGAGCTTTTCGCTGACCCAGCTTTCGATGGTCAGCCAGTGCAAATCTACGAACCCACGGCGAATGATCCGATCGTGCCACCGGATGAGCCAGGAGAAGCAACCGAGGATGAAGAGACTGTAATCTGTGGCGTTCAGATCGGCCCGCAAGGCAAGGGTCGGAGACGAGCGAAGTCAGAATACGATCAAGCAGTGAAAGAGCTTGAACAGGACATTTATCGAGCGGCATAATTCAAATTTCCTATGTCAGAAAGCACAACAGTTAAAACCATCCAGGACATCATGCGGAAGGATGCAGGCGTTGACTGCGACGCGCGGCGTATCAATCAACTCGTCTGGATGTTCTTCCTCAAAATCTTTGACGACCGCGAGCATGAGAAAGAGCTTCTGGAAGAGGACTATCACTCGCCTATCCCCGATCGGTTACGCTGGCGGAATTGGGCGGCCGACGCCGAAGGCATAACGGGCGAGAAGCTGGCGGATTTCATCAACAACGATCTGTTCAAGACGCTCAAGGAGCTCTCGTCGCCAGACCCGCGCGCACAACTTGTGCGCCATGTGTTTGAAGAGGCAAACAACTACATGAAGTCAGGCACCTTGATGCGGCAGGTGGTCAATAAGATTAATGAGATCGACTTCAACCGCAAAAACGATCTCCACCTTTTTGGTGACATCTATGAGCAGATCTTGCGCGACCTGCAATCGGCGGGCAACGCCGGAGAGTTTTATACGCCACGCGCCGTAACACAGTTTATGGTTGAGATGGTTGACCCAAAGCTGGGGAGCGAATCTTGGATCCGGAATGCGGCACGGGCGGATTCTTAACCAACACGATCGAGCACGTGAGAAGACAGGTTAAGAGCATTGAAGACGAGCAGGTTTTGCAAAACTCAATCAAGGGCATTGAGAAAAAGCAGCTGCCCTATTTTCTATGCGTGACGAATCTGATGCTGCACGGCATCGACACACCAACGCAAATCTCGCATGACAACACGCTATCGCGACCTTATCGAGACTATCAGCCGGAAGACCGGGTTGATGTGATTGTTACCAATCCACCGTTCGGCGGGATGGAAAAAGACGGCATTGAGAAGAACTTCCCGAGCAGTTACAGCACGCGCGAAACGGCAGATCTTTTCCTGGTGCTCATCGTCCACTTATTGCGCGAGGGCGGACGTGGCGCGATCGTGTTGCCTGACGGCACGCTCTTTGGCGAGGGCGTCAAGACGCGTATCAAGGAGAAGCTTTTGACGGAATGCAACCTGCACACGATTGTGCGCTTGCCAAACGGCGTGTTCAATCCCTACACGAGCATCAAGACGAATCTGCTTTTTTTTACGAAGGGAAAGGCGACCAAAGAAGTCTGGTATTACGAACATCCTTATTTGCCTGGTGTAAAATCCTATAACAAGACAAAGCCCATTCGCATTGAAGAGTTTGACGCGGAAAAGGCTTGGGGGACAAACCGCGCAGAGAGCGAGCGGGCCTGGCGCATCTCCTTTGATGATATCGCGGCGAACAATTTCAACCTCGACATCAAGAACCCACACGCGCCTGACGAAGCTCATGGCGACTTTGATGAACTTATAGGAGAGCACGAGCCAATTCTGCGCAGCCTGGCGGAGACGCGGGACAAGCTCAAAAACGAACTGATGAAAGCATTGCAGGCGACGGCGGGAAGACAAAGCTAGGATGAGCTTGCAGCCTTTCTTCGACAACTTCGCGCTTCTCTCTGACGCGGCGAACGGCGTCCCAAAGCTGCGCGAACTGATCTTGCAGTTAGCTGTTGAAGGAAAGCTCGTGTCTCAGGATTTGAGTGATGAACCAGCCACAAAATTAGTATCGAAAATCAATGCAAACAAAGAAAGGTTGGTAAAAGAGCGAAAGATCAAAAATGAGGAAGTACCCGAACCGATTAATCAGTATGAACCACCATTCGCTCCTCCAGACAATTGGCAATGGGTTCGCCTAAGCCAGGTCGCAAATGCCGTTCACTATGGATATACAGCCTCTGCAAATCAAGCTTTGACCGAGGTTAGACTTTTGAGAATCACGGATATTCAGAACGGAAGGGTTGATTGGGCAAGTGTTCCCGGTTGTGAGATTAATAGAGAAATGTTAGAAGGCGTCAAACTCGCAAATAATGACATTCTGATTGCACGTACGGGCGGCCCGATTGGCAAATCTTACCTGGTCGAAAACCTTAATTTGATCGCGGTCTTTGCTTCTTACCTAATTCGAGTTATTCCAAATGAAAATCTCTTTGCCAGGTATCTAAAAGTCTATTTGGAATCCGAGCTTTATTGGTCGCAGCTTTATAAAAAATCGATGGGCACCGGTCAACCAAACGTTAATGCGACCTCTTTGAAATCTCTGCTTACTCCACTGCCGCCGCTTGAGGAACAAAAACGCATTGTCGCAAAAGTTGAGGAACTGATGCAGTTGTGCCATGAATTGGAATTCCGACAGCAGCAGAGACGCGATAGCAGTGCGCGGGTTAATAACGCTACACTTGGCGGGGGAAAAACCGTTCGAACCGGAAGACTGGACGTCGCGGTAATCCAGAGCCTGACTCGAAGAGGTCAAGTGAAGGATCTCGTCGCTGAATACGGGCAGGTGATCGTGGACGAATGCCATCATGTCTCGGCATTTTCCTTTGAGCGGGTGTTGAGAAGGGTCAAAGCAAAATACGTTCTGGGCCTGACCGCGACGCCGATTCGCAAGGACGGGCATCATCCGATAATTCTCATGCAGTGTGGTCCGATTCGTTTCAGCGTTAATAGTAAGAAGCAGGCTGCTGCTTCGACCATCAAGTATGAAGTCTTGACAAGGTCTACACCGTTCACAATCCCTCCGGAGTGGACCGAAGTCAGCTTTCAGGATATCTACACTGCTCTCGTTAATGACGAGGAACGCAATAACTTCATTGTCTCTGACGTTGTTGCAGCTCTCGAAGATCGACACTATCCGCCGCGCTACGCTGCTTGGGTCGGTCATTGCTGCCTGGCTCGAGCACCGGCCCGCTGGCTGCCCTGGAACTACCGCGCTATGCTGCTTAAGTCAGCCATTGCTGCCTGAGCGTCCCAGGCTGCCTCATTTACACAGTCTTGCCGAAAGCTCACGGAGCTCCGGGACTATCCGAAATCCATTGCCCAGTTATTTTCCAGCTTAAATTGTAAGGAAGCTGCGAGGGTCCGTAGACCTCTAAATCCGCTATACAGATGTATACCGGGTTAACAATCTGGCTTAATGAGAAATTGGGCAATATGCGAGGAAATAAGCGTCCCTTATTGTGGATGGCATATTTGGTATGCAATCCCGGCCACTGTCTTTGAAACTCCTAGTTCCAAACCAAATGTGATCAAACCTCTTCACTCCCGCAACTTCCAGGAGATCACTTCTGCGCTCGTGTTTTTGGTATATGAATTGCGCTGATTAAGTGAGTCTTAGCCGCCTTGAGCGGGCGTACGGTGGCCATGACCATCACTGTTGCTCAACTCATACTGAATACGGACCAGCGAACTCTAGGTCTGTTATGAATCCTCGAAAATCTCTGCGGACACACCCAATCTGTTCGTCATGGGAATTTCAACACAGGACGTTCATCTATTTCTTAAGTTCCAGAAAGGACGAGTTAATGTCACTCAAGGTTGCACAGCTCATTGAACTCATGTATATGGATGGTTGTCGCAAGCTTCCCCTTCGCAAGATGGCCGAATCTATCAACCTCTCACCAACGCATCTTTGTTATTTATTCAAATCAGTTACCGGTGACCCTCCTTCGAAGTACTTCAAGTCAATCCGAATGCAACAGGCGGCAACTCTTCTTTCAACCACATTCCTAAGCGTGAAAGAAATCCGAACCAAAGCGGGTTTCAGGGATGAAAGTCACTTCTTAAGGGATTTCAAAAAAAGCTTCGGCATGACGCCATCTCAATACAGGAATCGCTTCGCTGAATGTGTGCTTTGCGCAAACGACGGCGAAAACGTCCGCCTCAGGAATAACGGCCAGTAAATAGTAAAAACGGCCAGTGAAATCGCCTTGAGTTTGACATTTTTTAGGCGTACAGTGCGCCGCGTAATTTGAAAGGTTAAATCGTCAGCTAGTGTGCTGACGCCATCATCGAAGGTAGTTCTTCAGCGTCGTTAGCGTACGGGCTAACCCGACCAGCCCAAACTTCCATCAACGACTCTCAACAATTAACTTCAAGTATCAGGGTTGAGGCTTAAGTTCATTTCTAGAATGACAAGGTCCCAATCGATCGTGTTGTTCTGTACTTCTTCATGAGATAGCAACGGAAAGCAAGAACTCCGCTGTCACTTGGCGGTGGACAACGGAGTTCCATAAAAAACAACCTTGTCGCAATCTGCGCCAAAGGGTGTGTCCTAGACAAGACCCATCTAGCGCGAATCGCGGCATAGGCTCAAGCCGAGGAGCCTGTCGTGCGAGCTGCGCAGTTTTCATTTGCCTCAATTCAAATTCAGCTTGCTTCTTTCCGTTTCCTATGGGAAAGGGACGCACAAATGCGTCTTCCCCAACACTAAACCACCAAGGAATGCAAGTATCTGATTCGATTTTTCGAAGGAGCGGAAGGCCCTTTCAGGAGAAAACAGATGTCAACGAAAAACACGCAAAACAGGCGGTGGGCGGAGTCATCGCACTATGGCCGAAAATCTGTTGCCCTCAGTGTGGGGCTTGCCGCGGTATTAGTTGTCGGGGTTGCTTATTGGAAGCCAATGCCTACTACGATAAGCGCCTACGAGCCGACAGCGACAAACGCCTTGCCGATGGCGCAGTCGACTCCAACACCACTAATACTCAGTAAAGAGTATATCTATGCTGGAGACAGGCTAATAGCTACGGAAGTACCTACAACGGAAATAGCTTTGATTGAGGGAGATGTCAGTCCGAGACCTGGAGGCAATGGCAGGTTAACCGTTGCGGATTGGGTGCAAAATGGTCGTTTCATGGCCGGGTTGGACACTGTAACTCCGGGTTCAGAGTTTCAGCGTGCGGATTGCGCGCCCAGGAGTGCTCTAGGCGGCGGCACGATAACTACCTCCGACTGGGTACAGGCTGGCAGATATGCCGCGGGCTTGGATCCACCGACGTATGGCGGCGGGCCAAATGGAATCGCACGCAACGGATTCAGCGCTGCCGATGGGGTCTTTTTTGCTCTCGCTTTTCCCCCAAGTCTGGCTCAACTATTAAACAGCAATACCTTTATTGGCTATTTTTTGACCAAACCCGCACGTACTGTGGAGCCTACTACACGCGTTGTCCGAATTATTAGTCCCACGTTTGTTGTCGGTCAAAACGGAACGGTAATAGTCGAATTGGACTCCCAGGGAGACGAGAGCGGGCTCGGCCTCAGCTTAAGCTTCAACCCATCCCAACTCACGTTTGTGTCGGCCGCTAAAGGCAGTGATGCGACAGCCGCCACTCTCAATGTTAACTCAAGCAATGCATCGACTGGGCGAGTGGGCCTGGCCCTTTCGCAACCTTCCGGCCAAGTCTTCACTTCCGGCACACGGCAAGTCATGGTTGCGACCTTTAGCCCTGCCGTCAATGGTTCAATCGTCGTTAGTTCCAGCAACCAACCGGTTTGGCGCGAAGTTGTTGACGTTAATAGCAACACACTAGCAGCGACTTTCACTCCTTAGTGGGAACTGACTACTAACAGCAAACGCGCGAATAGCAATGATCGGACCATCGTTCATACGCGTTGGAAATAGGATAGCAAAATCGGAGAATCGTCATGCTACAGAAATTTTCTCGCTTCTCAAATAGCGGTAAGCTCCGTCATCTTCTGGCTATTTGGTTGGTCCTAAGTCTTTATGTCAACACCCTGGGAGTGAGCAAGAACGACGGCACGACGCCTCTCGCATTAGTGACGGGCGGGCCAGCCGGTTCGCACTCACTAAGCGATCTCGAACATATTAATCCCTTCAATGGAGACTTGAGCGTTACTGTGCCACTAATGAGGATCGGCGGGCGTGGCAGCGCTCAGTACACGATGTTCCTCCCAATTGAACATAAATGGATTAGCGATATTACCCCACCGCTTACTCATGGCCCTCCAGGGACTTCATACACGCTGAGCCCAGAAAGATCGAGTTCGGCTACCGGCTATTTCCCTGAAAGGCCTTTTCCTCTGTACGAACCAGGCGCCCTGTACGGACGGCAAGAAACCATCAAGGATGAGGGAGCTTGTTACAACTGCGCCCCGTGGTTCGGAGGGTCTCTGACGCGACTCACTTTTGTTTTATCTGACGGCACAGAGTTCGAACTAAGAGACGCTCAAACCGGCGGCAGGCCGAATTTTGGATTCTACACCACGGCTTTCGGCCCGTCATTTCAACGTGGAGATACATTTACTACTGCTGACGGTAGTTCCGCAACGTTCGTTTCTAATGCGTCGATAGAAGATCCAGGGTATTTGGGCTCAACGGCGGCAATCATCTATCCGTCAGGCTTTCTGATGTTACGTGATGGAACACGTTACCAAATCGATCGTGGGAAGGTGGTCTGGATCAGAGATCGCAACGGGAACAAATTGACTTTCGAATACGCACCTCATCCGACATCACCAAACACACGGCTAGGCAACTTGGTCAAAGTTACAGACTCACTAGCACGCACTGTCGACATCGAATACGGCTTTCAGGATGTAGCACCATATGGTTTGTGTGACCGAATTCACTATAGGGGGTTTGCAGGTACAGATAGATATATCCGCGTTTCGAAGAAGCTGCTCAGCTCCGTCTTGCGTACTGACTTTCCGACGCTGCGTCCACCTAATCAGCTGTTCCCTCAGTTTGACACATTAGAAGAAGACAACCCATTGTTGTTCTCAGAGGTGTGGCTGCCAGATGGCAAGAGCTACAAGTTTCGGTACAACGAATATTCTGAAGTGGCACGCGTTGAACTACCAACTGGTGGTGCCTTGGAGTACGACATCAAAGCTGGCTACAACAATTCCCCGGAGAGTGGCTACTGGAAAAGTGAAATCTACAGAAGGTTAGTTGAGAGACGAGTCTATGTTGATGGTGACACGATTCCTGAAAGCAAAACAACCTACAGCAAGCCTGATACAGCGCAGGGCACTCCTCCAACTATAACCTCGGTGAACTACGTCGATATAGATCACTGGAAACCTGGTCCTCCAGACGAACTATTAGTGCGAGAGCGGCACTATTATCATGGTAACGCTATGCAGGCGCTCACCCTGCAGATCAAAGGATCCAATTGGGTGCAAACGAGATATCCTGCTTGGAGAGACGGTAGGAAGTTTCAGACAGACATTATCGCTAGTAATGGTTCAACCGTTCTGCGGACGACAAATTACGAGTGGAATCAAAGTGCGGCCGTTGGATGGTGGGCAGGGCCTTACCAAATGCCCAATCCCAACCCCAGTATTGGTTACCAGTGGTACTGGGCGGACCCTCAGTCGGTACCTTGGACAGGCTCCGCGGACACGTCGCCGGCAAACAATCCTCGGCTAGCGGAAATCTCGATCACGTTACCTGATACAAATCAGATATCAAAACAAACTTTTCAGTACGATCAGTACAACAACCAAACCGACGTCTACGAGTATGACTTCGGTTCGGCGGGTGCGGGAGCGCTCATTCGTCGCACGCACACCGATTACGCCAACTCAGTTAATCTCATAAACAACTTGGACTACACCAGCGCGGATGGCACCACAGGTATCCGGCTTCTAAGCTTGCCAATCAAGCAGCAACGTTATGATGGAAACGGGGTCTTGCGCGCACAAACTACTTACGAATATGACAATTATGATCAACTCAGTAATTTTCACGAACCGTTAGTTCCACGGTCGAACATAACGGGGTTCGACACAGCGTTTGCCGAGACTTATCACAAGCGCGGGAACATCACTTCAATCACCCATTATCTGATCGACTCGCAAGGCCAGGTTACCGGAGAGATCAAAAGCTATTCGCAATATGACATTGCAGGCAACGTTGTCAAGTCGATAGATCCGCGCAGCACAATAAATAATATCATCGCCACTAGTTTTGACTTCAGCGACCGCTTCGGATCTCCTGATACAGAAGCACAATCGAACACAAGGCCAGGAGAGTTGACGCCTCAAGGAGAACCACTTCTTAATACGTTTGCCTTCATTACCAAAGTTACCAACCCGCTTTCGCATACAAACTATGCCCAGTTTAATTATTACCTGGGTGCGGTAGTAAATATTGAAGATCAGAACGGTGTTGTATCGAGCACCGAATATGGAAATGGCGGCCTCGATTTGCTTGATCGGCCCAGTAAAGTGGTGAGAGCCATAAACACCGCCATTAAGAATCAAACCACCATTTTCTACAATGATGCGGCTCGCACCATCACGAATACAACCGATCTGAAGGCCTACGGTGACAATCTGCTCAAGAGCGAAATGATTTACGACGGTTTGGGCCGTACAACCGAGACCCGGAAATACGAGACGAGTACGGCATACATCACGAACAAATCGGAGTTTGACGCTCTTGGTAGAGTTAAGCGATCTTACAATCCATATAGGACTACAACAGAACCAACCTACGGATGGACTGAAGTTACATATGATGAACTATCACGTTCTAGAAGAGTTGAGACTTTTGATAACAGCGGGTCAACAGGATTCATAACTACCGACTACAATGGAAATAGAGTGTCGGTAAAAGATCAGGATAATAAGCGGCGCCTGAGCCAAATCGACGCCAGGGGCCGGCTCACAGATGTTTGGGAAATCACGACCGATACGAGCTCTCATGTGGCAGTCTCTTTTGGGACTGAGTCACTTACCGGGTACTTGACCCACTATGATTATGACGCACTAGATAGTCTCACAACCGTCACCCAACGGAAGGGAACTGCCGTTACAACTCAAACACGAACCTTTGTTTATGATTCATTAGCGCGGTTGAAGGCCGCGACAAATCCGGAAAGCGGAACCATCTGTTATGGAACTGTCGTGAACGGGCAATGTCAGGCAAATGGATATGACGCCAAGGGCAACCTAATTTACAAGACAGATGCGCGGGGAGTATTGACGACCTATGGCTATGACCACCTAAATCGAATGATTTCGCGAACTTACTCTGATGGCACGCCGAGTGTAACCTACACATACGACGCGGGAACTGTCGAAAACTCCAAGGGGAGGCTGACAAGTGTCACCTCAAGTAATATTTCCAGTTTCGCCTACGGAGAGTACGATGAGCTTGGGCGAGTGATTTCTAGTACCCAGACTACTGATGTTGGACAAGGGTATCAAGAAGTAACAGTAACTATAAATTATACTTACGATTTGGCGGGCAACCTTAGAACTCAGACTTACCCTTCGGGCCGAGTTGTGGAAACTGAGTTTGACAGCGCCGGACGCCTGGCCGGCGCCAAGAATTACTCCAGCGGTCTCTATTATGCTGGTGGCTCGTCGGTTTCTAACGATCCGACCTATGCCAACCGGATCGAGTATACCGCCCATGGAGCAATGGCCAAAGTTCGTCGCGGCAACGGTCTTTGGGAGCACACTAATTTTAACTCTCGCCTGCAACCGACTCAGATTGGCCTTGGCACGCAAAGTACTAACTCAAGTGTCTTACAATTAGACTATTCATATGGCACGACAAACAATAACGGCAATGTCCGAAGCCAAACCATTACGGTCCCTGGTTTAACACTCACACAGAGCTATACCTACGACGACTTGAACCGGTTGAAGTCAGCCGCGGAAGCAAAACAAGGGAGCCCCTGCCCAACGAATGCAATCGGCACGACGGACTGTTGGAAGCAGACTTTCAGCTACGATCGCTATGGCAATCGACAGTTCGACGCGACTCAAACAACGAATCCAGCTATCACGACAGAAAACCAGAACTCTACTAACCCCGGAATCAGCGAGACAACTAATAAGATTTTACCAGCCGAATATAGATACGACGCAGCTGGGAATCTGGAATGCGATCCGATGCATGTTTGTGGCCAGGCTTCTCCTTATCCCGCTTACTACAAATACGACGCCGAGAACCGAATCAAGGAAGCAAATGGTGGAGCCGCTAATGGTGGATCTACATATATGTATGACGGGGACGGACGAAGAGTGAAGAAGTTGGTCGGACAATCAACGCTGGTGTTCGTGTACAGTATAAGTGGCAAACTTGTAGCCGAATACTCAAATACGGTTCCATCGGAAGCAGGCGGGACTAATTATTTAACAGCCGATCAACTTGGCACACCACGGGTAATCACCAGACAGGACCAAGCCGTGAGTATCAGGCGAGACTACAGGCCGTTTGGCGAAGAGATTCCTGCGTCTATTGGAGGACGACCGTCCGTTCCGGGTTACTCTCTTTCCAGTGGCACACGGCAAGAGTTCACCTCCCAAGAACGGGATAATGAAACAGGGCTCGATTACTTCCTCGCCAGGTACTACTCGTCAACGCAGGGAAGGTTTACTTCGGTTGACCCCGAAGGCTTAGGTGCATTTGAAGGTGAACCGCAGAGTTGGAACGGCTACGCTTACGTCCAAAATAGTCCACTCGGCTTCATTGATCCTGACGGGTTTGAACGCTGCGCGGCGAAGAATGCTGACGGCACTTGTTCGAAGTGGGTCGGCGACTATGACGGAGAGCGCAGCGCAGAAATCACCGGTGGTATTTATGAAGATGGGGCTTACTGGAACGAGGACAAGGGAATTTGGGAGACTAAAGATCAGTACGAGGCTCGCACGTGGGATCCCTCACAACAGTTCGTGAATGAGGTCGCGAGACGCACGGGATGGATGGAGACCCCCGGACAGATCGCCATCGACCTCATGCCGACTCCTGGGCCAAAGATCGGCATACTAGGGGCACTAACCAAAGGGATAGTGCGACATGGCGCTACAAAAGCCACAATCAATATCACTCAACGGGGATTGCGGCATGTTCTGCAGAGGCACTCAGTTCGCGGATTAAAAACCGCTGGTAAAAGCGTTTTCAATGCTGGCGAGGATATTGCAGGCTTAATTAAAGACGCTGAACGTGTGCCGGCTGTCAAACAGGCTGGTCAGACTTTTGAGCGGGTGGTTGATGCGGGTCGGATCATTGGCACCGACCGAGCCACGGGACAACCCACGTCAATCTACACAGTCATTACAGATGCTGCTGGTAATCTGAAGACTGCTTTCCCTGGGAAGCCTTAAGGGAACGGGATGCCTATTTCTGTAGTCCTAACAGATGAAGATGGCGAAGAAGTAGACCGGCTGGATGATGCCACCAATCTATTGCACCGCTTGCTGCCTTCGGGAGACGATCGCTCATATCATTACCTGCGGTTCATAGATTGGTATGGAGACACAATCTTCAACCAGCTTCAGATGGAGCCCTTTCTAGATGAATGGGGAAGGTTGGAAGCAGCCGCAAGGGTTCCTGAAGAAAAAGAGTTTCTTTCTCGTATCAGTGAGCTGGCTCGGCAATGTCAGCGAGAACAGCATCTGTATTTGAAGTTCTATGGTGATTGAGTTCGCTTTTGACTACGGCGGTGAGCTTTTGTCCTCCTTTTCACGCTGGCTCACAAATCGCCGAAATGGACCATGATCTTAAGCCGCAAATAGTTGAGGGCAGAGTGGTTGCGGGGAAGGTTAAGAATCTTAAGAAAAAATCTTAAGAATCTTAAGTCTTAACCTGTTGCAAAGGTGGCGCTTACGGTCGAGTTTGGCGTGGCCTGGGGATTGCTATTTTATCTGCTCGCTTAAGATCCGATCTTAAGAAGGTTAACCACGCTTGATGAGCAGCCATCTTCACCGTTATGGAATGGTTAGCTCTGCCTGGATTGCTCGTACTGAGAGACGTAGGCGGAGACCCAGTTAACGATGTGCTCCTGTTGACGGCGCGGGAGTTTTGAGACGCGCTCGAATACTTCACGGACTTTGCCGGCGGGCCTGCCGTTACTCTTAGCCGCCTTTTTCCTGAGC
>Ga0187893_10009687_pt1 | contig 14703 bp, 10 predicted proteins | sample MA1701074metaG_FD_139574 | JGI IMG/M metagenome (GOLD analysis project Ga0187893, IMG submission 139574) | White microbial mat communities from a basaltic lava cave in the Kipuka Kanohina Cave System on the Island of Hawaii, USA - MA170107-4 metaG ...
AGCGGGATTAACGGTGGTTTATTAAAAACACCGGGTGTATTTTAAAAAGGTTCATTCCTTCAATTTGGATTTTTAAAGGAAGTTCCCGATGAATCGGGATAAGTGGTGCAACGGTGAACCGTATTATGGGCATGTGCTTCTCTGTCTGTCGTCCATTTGTCGTGTCTGTATGTGTCTGCTGTCTGCATTGTCAGCTTGTGTGTCGGGTGTATTAATTTTTTTTATGAACAAGGGAAAAAATATTTTGAAATTCTTCTTGGGTAGGGGCATGCACACTCTTTTGCAAGCTTTGGTTTGTGCTTTGGCTTGTGCGGTTTGCAAATGTGTGTGACTGCTGCGTTGACATTACATTCTGTTTATCTTGAAAATTAAAATGCAAAGTTCTTTGTCAAGTTTGTGATAGATTACTTCTTCTTCTTTCTTGGTAAGTGCTGTGTATTTAAAAACCTTCCTTCCAAAGTTTCCACCTGTTACTGTCCGCTTATATTCGTGTCTAAGATTTTTGATTGAAGTTAAATCCATGTCTAACTTTCTTTGGTGACATAACTCAATCAAAGTAATCAATGTGTCAAGTTCGTTTGAGATGGAAGTAAAGCTGTTTACAATTGCATGGCTGTTACCAGTTGAAACAGTGTTCTTTTGTAAACATTCAGTTACAGTTCTGTTTACATCTCTCAAAGAAGATTGCAGTCCTTCAATCTTTCTAACAACTACATCTTTTTCAAAACGGTGACTGTGCATTTGCTTTTCCAAAAAGATTGGAATGTAAACGGCTAAAAAAATTGTCACCAACAATGTCAGTAAATCAACAGCGTTGATTTTGTCATCAAATGGAAAAGTCGGATAGTAGTGTGCAATAGCAAATCCTATTGCTGTTCCAACTACAACCAAGATAAATCCTAATATAAATCTGTTCATTTGTTGTTTGCTTCGTTTATGTATTCTGTGACATCAGAAATTAAGAACGGGTCATCCTCTGACTTAAACTCCATGTTCTTCAAAAGAATTCCAGCATCCTTGTAATGCCTTGCAAGTCCGCCAAAGGCGGCTTCTAAAAATGAAGTAGGATAACCTGCTGTATCATCAAAGTCAATGAACAGAATTTTCTTTTCTGCAATTGCTTGTTGAAACTTTGGTAAAAGAATTTTTGATAAGAATTCTTCACCAGGGAAATCGCCTTCAATTTCCTCTCTTACACCCGGAATTTTTGTGTAGTCCTCTGAAATTTTAATATTTATTTTGTCCATCTGTTGTTTATATTTAATTCCCAGTAAAGAAATGTTCCTCTGAATTCTTTATTGAGTTTGGTAAATTCATTTTTTGATAAGTCCGCTTTCACATCGTTTGAAATAATTTTCAAGTTAGAATAATAGTTTCGTTCAAGTCCTTTGAAAATTGTTGGTAGCCCTTTTCCTCTATATGGAATGTGAGTGCTTGAACGCTTTCTTCCGCTAATAATTTCTTTCAATACTTCACGATTATCATTCACACCAATGAGAGATGCGAATTTAGAAACAAAATCATTCATTTTAGTGGACTTAAAAATTCCTACGCCTGTGTCAATGAAAGCGAAAGATACATGATTATCTACTGTGTCGTGATACACTGTAAGCCACCATGTTTCATAGCCAATTTCTTTGGGCTTTGCATGGTAACAAGTGTTTGCCATACTCTCCAACAACGCTTTGTAAATTCCTGGACACCTTGCTTCCTGATTGAAAATAACTTTTGTTGCTCTCTTGATTAACTCGTCTGCAATTTTTCCGTCTGCTTTTTTGTTTTGCCTTGTCAAAATATAATTCTTTGTTGCATCAGGACTGCCTTCGTTTCCGAATACTCCACTTTCAATAAAAATCTTTCTCAACTTTTCATCTTGCGGATAATTTCCTCTTACTGCAACTCCATTTGTCAGCACTCTGTTTTTTGTAAGTGAAATCAAAAGCACAATTGCATCATTCGTTAGGTTAGTAATGTCTCTTAGGTTAATCATCACATTTTGTTTCTTTTTGAAAGCATTTCTCAATTCCTCCATGTAATTTAAAACTGCTTCCGTGTTTTCCATGAAGGAGAAATTTGCTGGTGCTTTTTTGCTAGTAAAAGTTTCATTCGCTTTTCTCTATTGCTTCTGCTCTTTCTTTAATCCAATGTATCCTTTTCTTCTTGCTTTCTGCTTTGCTTTACTTGCAAGCCGTTGTCTCAAACGCTTCTTAGCTTGTTTTGCATTACGATTTTTGTATTTGCTTGTTGTGTAAAGTTTTTTCATTCGCGGTTTGCATGTTCAAGCAATTAGAATTCTTTATTCCACTCAGGTAATGTTCCATAAATGGAGTGAAACTTTTCTATCAATATTTTTTCAATGTCTCTTGGAAAATCTTGATGGTTGTTATCATGTGTTACCCACCAATAAATATCTAAGGCATCAATCTTTTGCAACTTCATTACAATTGGGAAAGTTACTTTTCTGCTTCCGCCAAATTGCTTTCCGTTTACAAGTCGGTCCTTGATTCCACCTAAACCTGCTGTTCGTGTTTTGATTGTGCCGTCTTTATTTTTTTGTCCGCTTGAACCGATGTAAACCAGTGTAATTTTTCCTTTCGCTAATCTGTAAATAAGATACACACCGCTTTTGTCTGTCGGTGCATTGCACACTTCCGCAAGTTTTTGAGTTGCCTTAAAAAAGAAGTGGTCGTTGTGTTTATATTTTGTCAGTTCGTCAAACATTCTCAATAATATTCTTTGATGTAATCGTAAGCCCGATTAAAAAGTTCTTCGTCTTTGATTACATACTTCACCCAAAGAATTTTTCGTAGTTCTCTTTTTATTTCTTTCTCTCCCGTTGTTGAATTCTGCCAACCGTCAAAGCGAACTATCCGAACTATTTCATCAATGTCTGTAACAATTCTCTCCACGATTGCCGGTGTCTTATCGGTTTTCATTTCAAGGAACAATTCTGTCAATGCTGCCTTTGCATTTTTCTGTTCCTCTTTTGTTTCTATGTCTTTCTCTGCTTGCAAAGTTTCCTTTGCAATCTCACACAACTCCTTTATGAACTCAATGGAGTTAATCAATCCCTTTTCTGCTTTATCCCGAATTTCATCCAATCGTTCACTCAACTCTTTGAATTTTAAAATGCCTTTGTGTTTTGTCAATCGGCCAATTAAAATCTTGACAAGTTTCTGTGCTTGCTTCGGGTCTTTCTTGTTCATCAAATCATCAATCACTTCTGCATTCAGAATCAATTCTTCCATATCGGTTGTGATTCCTGAAACTACAATGTGGTCGTGTATGAGTTTTGTTGTTTGTGCTCCCAACGCATGCCACAATAATCTTCCGTTGTCCGATGAAGTTGGTTTTACGGAAGTATAAACTTGCGAAAGCCATTTGTAATCTTTCTGAAAGTGATTCAACACTTCATCGGGTGAAAGTGCTTCCCACAATTTTGAAAGCGAACTGAAATCTTTTGCAAACGCATCTCTTTTTTCATTTGTGTTGATACAATCCTGTGCTGCCTGCAATCCTTCAAACCCTGCAATGCTTCTGTCAATGTTGAAGAAGTGAACCAAACATTTTTGAATTACTTCCGGCAACTTGTCTCTCAACTCCTGCAAGTTTGTAATCACTGCTTTGATTGTTTCCTCATCAAATGACAGTGCTTTCGCTGTGTCGTCAAACACTCCGAAGTAATCAACTATTCTTCCGAAAGTTTTATTCGGGAACAAACGATTGGTTCTGCAAATTGCTTGCAACAATGTGTGGTCTTTTAATGACTTATCCAAATACATTGTCTGCAAAATCGCTGAATCAAAACCAGTCAAAAGTTTTGCAGTAACGATTAAAAATTTCAGAGGCGAATCAGTGTCGTTGAATTTCTCTACTGTTTTTTCCTGCTTGTCTTTATCCATTCCCCAACGCTGCTTGAATTCAAAAGTGTCGTTGGCAGAAGTGCTGATTACCACTTCACTTGCTTCTGTCGGGAAAATTTTATCTAGCTCTTCTTTGTATTGTATGCACGCAAAGCGGTCAGGCGTTACAATCATTGCTTTCAATCCTTCCGGTTCAACATGCCTTGTAAAATGTTCGGCAATGTCTTTCACAATTGCTTTCACTCGTTCCGGTGATTTCAAAAACACATTCATGTTCGTTGCCTTTTGGCTCAATGTATTTCTGTCTTCTTCACTCAAATCATTTGTGAGTTCTTTAAAAGCAATGTCCAAATCTTCTTTGCGAATATGGTAGTTTGGCAATCGTGGCTCAAAGTGCAAAGGCAGTGTTGCATTGTCTCTGATACTTTCCTGAAAAGTATAGCGGCTCATATAGCCTGCTGTGTCTTGCTCTGCTCCGAAAGCCCAAAAAGTATTTTTGTCAGCTTTGTTGATTGGTGTTCCTGTCAAACCAAAAAGAAAAGCGTTAGGCAATGCTGCTCTCATCTTTCTTCCCAAATCTCCTTCCTGCGTTCTGTGTGCTTCATCCACCATCACAATAATGTTGTCCCGCTTGTTCATGTCAGGATAAGCATCTTTGAATTTGTGAATCATGGTAATGATTATTTTCCGTGAATCTTTTTCCAACAAGTCGTGAAGTTCTCTGATGTTGTCCGTTGTAATCATGTTCGGAACTTCTGCTGTGTTGAATGTTGCTGTGATTTGTGTGTCCAAATCAATTCTGTCCACTACAATTATCACTGTCGGATTTCCCAATTCTTGCAGCTTGCGGAGTTTCTGTGCAGCAAACAACATCAGCAATGATTTTCCTGAACCCTGGAAATGCCAAATCAATCCTTTCTTTATTTCGCCTTCCGAAACTCGTTGCACAATCATATTTGCACCTTCGTATTGCTGATAACGGCAAACAATTTTTATTTTCTTTTTCTGATTGCTTGTTGCATACACGGTGTAGTGTTGCAAAATGTCAAGCAGGGTGGAAGGTTTGATTAAGTGAGTAAGTTGCTTGCCAACATCATTCAGTCCTGCAAATTGAGAGAGTTCGTCTTTTTCATTTTCTATTCTCCAAGGTGTCCAAAATTCCAAAGGTGTTCGCACTGCACCGATGAACAATTCTTTTCCTTCTGTTGCAAACAAAAAAATATTCGGAACGAATAATTGGGGAATTGAATTTTCATACACTTCACGAATGTCATGCGCTCCGTCTAACCAACTCACTGCCGGTCTCACGGGTGTCTTTGCTTCTCCAACTACCAACGGAATTCCATTCACATAACAAACTATGTCGGGGATTTTTATTTCTCTTGCACGAACTGATAATTGATTTGAAAGTATGTAGGAATTGTTTTTCAGGTTTTCAAAATCAATGAGGCGAATGGCGATATGCTGTTCGCCTTTTCCGAATGGCAAAGTGAATTCTCCTTTCAGCCATTTTGAAAATTCTTCGTTGGCACGAACCAAACCAACATTGTTTACTGTAATCAGAATTGCACGAAGTTTATGAATCACTTCTTCGGCTCTGTCAGGCTGTGCTGCAATTTCAGGATTCAATCTGCAAAGTGCTTCGGTTAATTCCTTCTCCAACAAAATATCGTCAATGTTCCGTTGCAGCAATTCACTCTGCACATAACGCCACTTCACGGTGTCATACTCAACAGAATCTTCCGCAACCATGCCTGCCTGCACATTGTTCAGATTCACACCTGTAAGGCGATGGATAATGAAGTGTTCTACGCTATTTAGTTCATTGAAGCTCATCCTAAAATTTCATTGAGTAGTTTTTGTTTTAAGTTTTTCAAAGTTTGTTTTTGCGTTTTGATTTGGTCAATTGTTGTTTCAATTAGCTGAAACACATCAACAACTTTTTCCTGTGTTTTTATGTCAGGCAAATCAAATGAATACATTGCAAGGTCTCTCCACTTAATTCTCTTTGAAAAAGCACCTGCTGCATTTGACAAAGCATAATCCCAAAAGTCGCTTGTGTTCAAAACCAAAATCAGAAACTCATGAAGAATTTCCTTCTCATTTGTTCTCATAACTATTGCATCACCAGAACAAACTCCGTCAAACGCTACTTGAGAAACTCTTTTTAGATAAACATTTCTTCGGGCAAAAAGCACATCTCCATTTTTAAATAATTTCATTGCTGAAACTAAATTTTCAGTTGAAGAATGCTTGTTGATACTTAATTCTCCCGTCTCAAAATCCTCAAGGCCAACAAATTTTTCATAAACAGATTTTGAAGGATTGTCAACTCGCTGCGAAATTTCAGTTGCAATTCCTCCAACAGTTACATTTTTGCATTTGCCATCAATTAGGTCACCAAATTTCGGTTTATCCCTTCTTAATTTGTTGATTAAACTTTTTCTAATCTCTTTCAAATTCTTCTCCTGCTGTTCGGCTTGTTCAATTCCAGCTTCTACGGCTTGCAAAAGTTCGGTTATTTTAGTTTGCTCAGGAAGAGATGGTAAAGGGATTTGAAAAGATTCTACATAATGCTTTATCAATCGCCTTCTTCCTGTTGTGCCAACCAAACTATTTTTGCCTTCATTCAAAAACTTCTCACTGGAAATAACGAAGTAAATCCAATCCGAAAGAATTTTCCCGTTACTCCTTAAGACATAAAATTCAGTTGAACCAAATCCGATTCCGTTTTTCAAATTCAAAGCAATGCCGCTTTTCCCATTTTCAAAGCATGGTGTCATTTTCGCTAACAAAACATCTTGTTCTTTGAAATAACTGTAACCGCCTTTTTCAACCTCACTCATCTTTTTGGTTTGAGTTGGAGAAAAACTTTTTTTGTGCTCACCAAGGTCAGCCATCATACCAAAAGACACCTCAGCATTTTTATCAATGCCATTCAATTCTTTTTTTGAAGGGTCAATCTGGCAAACATCAATCAGTCGGACTTTTTCCCACCGTGACTTTTGCGAAAGCAAACTTTTATTTCTTTCAGTGGATAAATTCATTTTTCAATTCCTGCTTCTTGAAGTTTTAAAAACAAATTGTCCATTGAATTATTTATTGCCTTATGTGAATTTCGCACTTCTTGCAAAAGTGACTTCAAAGATTCCTGTTGTGATTCGGTTGCTATCTTAACATACATAGGAATCGTAAGATTGCCATTGTTGTTAATCACTTCTTTTATCGTTGCAAGTTTTGAAAACCCTTCTTCCTCTTTGAATGAACGATAGATAGAAACAATTTTTTGAATGTTGGCTGGTTCAAGCCACGCAAATGCTCTTTCCAATTTTATTTCGTTCACTGCATTGATGAAAAGAATTTTCCCTTTTCTCTCTTTTGGTTTTTTCATCCGGCAAACAAGCAGGCAACTTTCCATGCTGGAGTTGTAGAAAAGATTCTTTCCTAAACCAATGATTGCATCAACCATATCAGCAGCAATCATTTTCTTTCTCATTTCAGTTTCAGAATCACGAAACAATACTCCGTGAGGGAAAAGCACAACGCATCTGCCAGTGTCTTTTTTTAAACTTGCTACAATATGTTGCTGAAAAGCATAATCGGCACAACCTTGTGGCGGTGTTCCCCAAATGTTTCTTCCATATGGGTCATTCATCCACTTAGTTTGATTCCATCGCTTAATACTGTATGGCGGATTTGCCATAATCACATCAAACTTTTTCAGTTCATCATCTTCCAAAAGATTCGGGCTGTCTAATGTGTCGCCTTGCACAATCTGAAACTCAGCCACATTGTGCATATACATATTCATCCGTGCAATGGCAGAGGTGATGAGGTTTAATTCCTGTCCGTAAAGTTTTAGCGTTCTGTATTCCTTCTTTTGTTCTTTCAGGTGCAAGGCACTGTTCAATAAAATTCCTCCGCTTCCGCAAGTCGGGTCATACACACTTTCACCCGGTTGTGGGTCGGTAATCATGGTCATGAGTTTTACAACGGTTCGGTTGGTGTAAAACTCAGCAGCGGTGTGTCCGCTGTCGTCAGCAAATTTTTTAATCAGGTATTCGTAGCCCTCACCCATAATGTCGTGAGGCACACTTTTCAAACTCAAATCCATCTTGGAAAAATGCTCAATGAGGTTGAGCATTTTTTCATCACTCATCCGCTTTTTGTTAGTCCATTGAGCATCGCCAAAAATGTCAAACAGTTCTTTGTTGGCGTTCTCAATTTTTCGCAATGCCTTTTGTAAAGCATCGCCAACATTAACCGATTTGCTTCTGATGTTTTTCCAATGGCAACCGGAAGGAATGTCAAACCAATGGTTCTCTCTGAACTCAGCATAAGTCAGGTCGCCACCGGATTCAGCTAATGCCACTTCGTATTCTTCGTCCCACACATCGCTGATGCGTTTGAAGAAAAGCAGAGGGAAAATGTATTGCTTAAAGTCAGCCGCATCAATCATTCCTCTCAGAATGTTGGCTGCTCCCCAGAGATAATCTTCTAATTGTTTTTGAGTCATTCAGTTATTTCTTTCAAATTTGGTTTCTAAGATATGGTTTTTAAAAAAGCGTTGGCAAAAAACGGTCTTTTGCAGGCTTGGGTAGTGGGTCGGCTTGTGCGGCTTGCAAATGTGCCGTTTGCGAGCTGCCAAAGAATTTCAAAATATTTTGTGTGTGGGCAATAAGAAATTAAAAGCAAAGCGTTGCCTGTCTGTTCAAAGTAGTGTCGCTTGTTGTTCATAGTTGTTTTAAAAATGTTCATTCAAAGCCCGTCACTTCAATGTTTTACCCTGACAGGTTACACATCACAAATATATTTATTTCAGCAATCCCATTCCTCCTCATTCCCGGTACGCAAACACAGCGGCCGGGGCATCGGAGAAGGTGAACGGAAAAAGCTGCAAGTTGCAGCCGGACAATATCGAAACCGTGCCCGTGTCGCCAGGGCGCAGGCATGCTTTTTACCTTGCCTGGACGCGCCTCAGCCGGTGATGCGCCCTGCACCCCTCCGCAATTCCCTCTGTTACAAGCCCTCCCCCCCGCCTGAATACCGTTCGTAAAGTCGCAATGACCGCTCATGGAGTTTTACCTGCCATTCATGGAGTTTTACCTGCCGTTCGTGAAGTCGTTTGGCCGCTGCATACTTCCGGAACAGATTATGTGTTATACCGTGAAAGCCCGGAAAAATGAACAAATACCCGCAACATAAAGTCAAAACAGCGGCATTCCTGTCTGCGAATGCGGCATTCTCAGTTGCGACAGCGGCATTCCTGTCTGCGAATGCGGCATTCTTAGTTGCGACAGCGGCAGTTTGGTCTGCGAATGCGGCATTCTTAGTTGCGACAGCGGCAGTTTCGTCTGCGAATGCGGCATTCTTAGTTGCGACAGCGGCAGTTTCGTCTGCGAATGCGGCATTCTCAATTGCGACAGCGGCAGTTTCGTCTGCGAATGCGGCATTCTCAATTGCGACAGCGGCAGTTTCGTCTGCGACAGCGGCAGTTTCGTTTGTGATGGTACCTGCTGACTGTAAATGCAGGCAATTAATACAAAGGATTACGGTTGATCGGTCATACAGGAAGCAGGCGGGAAGTAATAAAACCGGGTACAACTTAATAAATCAATTAAATACATATATAAAATGGCAAAAGCATCAAGAAGGCCAATCGCGGTCTTTAAATTAAGCAGATTCCGGAGAATTGGCGATTTCATTCTCCGCGTTCGCACCATTGTGCTGAACATTGTAAACCATCCGGCAATTTTCGCGACTCCTGTTCCGCCAACTGCCGATGTTACCACCAATGCCGACAAGCTCGAAGCATCCGAAGCTGTTGCGCAGACGCGCGTCACCGGCAGCGTTGCCGCCCGCGACCTCCAGTACGACAATGTGCTGGATGATGTGCACGACATGCTGGGCTATGTGCAGAGCTTAGCCGACAACTCGGCTGACGAAGCCACAGCCGTCTCCATCATCGAGGCATCGGGGTTCGACCTCAAAAACCGCGGGGTGCGCGTAAAACCCCAGCTTGCCGTGAAGCGCGGTATGGTTTCCGGCTCGGTGGACCTCACTGCCAAGTCAGCCGGCAAACGCGTATCGTACGAATGGCGCAGCAGCTCCAACGGCACTGACTGGACAATGCTTCCTCCCACGCTGCAGGCGAAAACCACTGTAACGGGACTTACCCCTGGACAGGCGGAATACTTCAGCGTGCGACCCGTAACTAAGGATGGACCGGGCGACTGGAGTGCCGCTGTCAGCATCATTGTGGTATAACGCACTAAGCATCATTTCTGAATCAGCGTTGCTCCGCCAGCTCCTGCATAAGGGCTGGCGGAGTTTTTTTTGCTGAGCTTGGAAATGGCGGGGGAAATTGTAATAAGTACATTAAATCTGCATTGAATTATTACTTAAAATATTTTTAATCAAAATTTTAACTATTTTGGCATACCATAAAACATATAATTTATTTTTAGCCATATCCTTAACTAAATTCCCAATGAACTCTGAAACGAAAATATCTTCAAAAGAACAAATGAAAATCAAAGGCGCCATGGAGAAAAGGAACACAAGCATATTCGACAACTTCACCCGCAAATATTCATTGAGTAAAACGCTCCGATTTGAGTTGAAACCGGTTGGAGAAACTGAAAAACATATTCAATTATCAGATGAAAAAAATATTTTAAAAAAACTTTTAGATGATGATAAAAAAAGAGCTAATGAGTATGAGATTATCAAAACTCTTATTGATGAGTATCATAAAGAATTTATCAATGAAACACTTCCGAACTGTAAAATTGATTTAAGTTCTTTAGAAAGACATGAAAAGCTTTTTTTAAAATCATATCGAAGTAGTTCAGATGAAGAAAAAAAAGAATTCAAGGAAATTAAGAAAAAATTAAGAGAAAAAATTGCAAAAGTATTCTCTGATAATAAAAAATTTTCTCTTCTTGATAAGGAGTCGCTTATTAAGGAAAAAACTGACACCGAAACCGGAGAAATTACAGGAAACATTATACCTAAGTGGTATGAGCGAAATAAAGAATCAGTTTTAAAAAATCTGAAAAAACAATATGTTCAAAAAATAGATGATGAAAAAATTAAGGAAGTAATAGAAAGATTTTCAAGATTCTTCACCTACCTGAAACCCTTTTGCGAAAACCGTAAGAAAAATATTTACACTTATGAGGCCATTTCAACTTCTATTGCTAACAGATGCATTGAAATAAACCTTCCAAAATTTTTAAATAATAAAAATGAATATAAAAAGATTAAAAATTCATTAGGAAAGAGGTTGGAAACAATTGAAAGAGAATTAAAAATAAATTCCATTGATTCTTGCTTTGAGCTTGCCAATTTCAATAATTCTCTTACTCAATCAGGCATTGACCAGTACAATAAAACTATAAGTGGAGTAAAAGTAAGCGGCAAATTGCAGTTCAAGGGTCTTAACCAGCATATCAAAGAATATAATGACCAACAATCAGATAAGAATAAAAAATTACCAAAGTTGAAAAAATTATATAACCAAATTTTAGGTGATAGAGACAGCGGTTCTTTCAGGTATGAGCCATTTGAAAGCGATAAGAAAGCTGTGGAAGAAGTAAAGCAATTCTATAAAAAAACCTTGCTTGAAAATTCAGAAATTGATGAAAATAAAACTCTCAATATTCTTAAGGATATAAAGGAATTATTATCCTATCTGAAGAATTATAAACTGGATAAAATTCATGTAAAAGCAGGCAATTCATTAACTCTTATGTCTACAAAAATTTTCAATAACCCCAAAATAGAAAATGCATGGTCCATTATAAACCATGCCTTGATTGAATATTACAATGAGGAAAAAAATCAGGATAGCCCCAAATCAGTATTAAAAAATGCTGAAAAGGAAATATTCGAAATAACAGGTAAAAGAAAAAATTCAAAGAATAAAAATGCCAGGAATGAACTGAAGAAACAAATTGACAAATTAAAAAGAAAAAAGGAAAAGTATGAGGCATATGTTTCAGATATGGAAAAATGGTTGAATGACCAGGAATATTTCAGCATTGCAAACCTGGAAGCTGCATTAAATGAGTACAATGAAAAAACAAATGATGAAATAATAAAAGGCAAAATAACTGCAAATACAATCTGTGACTACTTTGCTGGATTTGGTAATGAGAAAAAAAGTGAAAAGGAAAAAGAAACAAATTTATTAGAGCGAATAGAAGATGCTTACAAAGCATCAAGTGATGTTTTCAGTAAAGAAATGAATGATCAAACATTGCTTACACGCCCAATCTTAAAAGATGATGAGGAAGAAGATGAAAATGATAAATCCGAAACAGCACGCATAAAAAGACTTCTGGACTGCATTAAAGCTCTGCTACATTTTATTAAACCTCTACATACTGCTGATGTCCCGATTGATCCTTACCCTGCATTTTACAACACTTTTAATGACTTTCACGACCAGTTGAGCGGCATTGTTCCATTATACAATAAGACAAGAAACCGGCTGACAAAAAAGCCATATATTTTGGATAAAATCAGGTTGAATTTTGATAAAGGAACATTGCTTGGCGGATGGGTTGAAAGCAACGGCAGCACACAATACAGTGGATACCTTTTCAGAAAAATAAACAGCTCATACTGGAATTTTTCAGGAAAAACTGAATATGATTATTTTCTTGGGATTTCGAAGGACACTCAACTTTTTAGTTGTGATTGGTCAATGAAGGACGAAAATAATAAAAATAATGATGAATATCAACGACTAAATTATTATCAGCTTAATCCGCAAACAGAAAACAGTTCTTTGAAAAAATTTCTTATTGAATTTGCCGCAAGCAATAAAGTACTTTCTAAAAAAATAGAAAACCATTTCAAAGAAAAAATAAATAATGCAAATACTTGCCTGAAAACATTCTCAAATGAACTCCAAAATCATTTTGAAATTTTAGTTGATAAAAATCAATTTAATCTTAAAGATTATGAAATTGTAAAAGACAATCCAAAAGAAAAATTGTATGCAGATAAGATATACACAACATTTCGAGAACTATTTAATGATATTCGCAAGAAGGAATTCAGATATTATTCTTTAAATAAAAATGAATTTGATAACGCATTACTAGGGAAAAAAGAAAAAAAGGGTGTAGTATCAAAAAGCCATCCTCTTCATTTATTCAAAATTACCAACAAAGATTTATCATACGCTGAAACTTATGCGGCAGAAAAGAGAAATAAAAAAAACAAACCAAGAGGCGTGGAAAACCTTCATACAATTTATTTTCGACAACTGATGAATGGTGAGCAAAATGTAATTGACATTGGAACGGGAATGGTTTTCTGGCGAGACGCTTCGGATGCGATTAAAAAAGCACCTACACATAAGGCAAAAGTAAAAATCAAAAGTAAAAATCCACTGCGTCAAAAAGAAAGTGAATTTGAATATGACTTAATAAAAGACAAACGGTTTACCGAAGGCAAATATTTCCTGCATCTTTCTACTGTTATCAATTATCAGCAAGATGCACCACCAAAACAGAAATATATTTATGGATGGAATGAAGAGCTAAATCTGAAAGTAATCAAGTGGCTCGAAAGTGAAAAAGAAGAAATAAAAATCATAGGAATTGACAGGGGAGAAAGGCATTTGTTGTATGTTTCAGTTATAAATCAAAATGGCAAAATAGAAAAGCAGTTTTCATTAAATGAAATCTCAAGCATGTTTAAAACTAAAAACGGTGAAGAACTATTTTCAACTCCATATCACACTTTATTAAAATGGAAAGGCGATAAAAGAACAAAGGCAAGAAAATCATGGGGCATAATTGAAAATATTAAGGAATTAAAAGAAGGATACCTCTCGCAGGTGATATATGAGATTTCTAAAAAGGTTGTACAAGATGGAAATGTAAAAGCTATAATTGCTTTGGAGGCATTGAATCCCGGATTTAAGCGCGGCAGGCAAAAGGTGGAACATTCGCTTTATCAGAAATTTGAAAAAATGCTTATTAATAAATTGAACTATCTTGTGTTTAAAGACAAACAGCCGGAGGAAAAAGGAGGTGCACTGAATGGATGGCAACTCACCGGCATTTATGATACAAAATCTCTTGAAGGATTGAAACAATCCGGAATTGTTTTTTATGTACCCGCTGCTTATACAAGCACCATTGATTATGCAACTGGATTTGTAAATTTCTTTCACCATCTTCCTTATGGAAATATTTCCAAGTCACAAAAATTCTTCAAAGACTTTGAGAGAATAGAATTTAGGAATAACATGTTTGAATTTGAATTTGATTACAGCAAATTTCCTGATAATGCAAAAAAAGCAGTAGGTCAGATGAAATGGACTATTTTCACTACACCAGAAAAGAGATACCGATGGAATAAATTCAAATCAGGAACAGATGGTCATGGAGGTTATGATGAATATGATGTAACGACCGAGTTAAAAATACTGCTTTCTGAAAACGGGATTGCAAATTTTAAAAACCTTCAACGGGATATTATTAAACAAAATAGTGTAGATTTTTTTAATATGCTGCTAAAGCTTTTTTCAGTTACACTTCAACTAAGGCATAATAATGGATTGAAAGAAGATAAAGAAGAAGACCACATTGTTTCTCCGGTTATTAAAAACGGGAAAAATTTTAAAACACTGAAAGAAAATAAAATTGAACCCGATAATGCTGATGCAAATGGAGCATACCATATAGCTAAAAAAGGATGGTTGATATTAAAGCGAATCAAAGGCGATAAGGAAGTTAAGAAAATAAACAAGAAGGGAAGCATAGATTTATCCATCAGCAACAAAGAATGGCTTGAATTTATGCAGAGCGGCCGCTAA
>Ga0187893_10009688_pt1 | contig 14703 bp, 11 predicted proteins | sample MA1701074metaG_FD_139574 | JGI IMG/M metagenome (GOLD analysis project Ga0187893, IMG submission 139574) | White microbial mat communities from a basaltic lava cave in the Kipuka Kanohina Cave System on the Island of Hawaii, USA - MA170107-4 metaG ...
TGATCTCCAGTTCCTGCTTGGTCAAGGTTGCCGATCGCATGTACTAAATAATTAGTACTAATTGGTGGATTGTCAAGGAAAAAATCTCGGCGCTTACTGCTTAACTCGGGGGCCCGATTGAGGTGGCAGCTAAAGCGTCAAACGGAACTCTGCAATTGTCGAGTGTCTGGCGTTATAGTTTCGCGACCGAGAATAGTGTGGAATCCTCCTGGAGAGGTTGTCAAGTGACGCTTCGGTTGTAGATTTGCTGACCGGTAGCTGGTGCCGAAGCGTCATCACCGTGGCCCCCGCCGGCAAGTCTTTATCGGCTAAAACCTCTGCTTGAAAAGATCGTGGCGGTGGACTGAAACGACTGAGAGAATTCGCTTCCGGAGGATATCGAAGGGATGAACGACTGAAGTTGCTCAAAACGGATTCAGCGTGTCGTTGCGCTCACCATTTTTCGCCGCTGTGCAGAGTGACCTACTTCGCGAACGTCCGAATATAGTGAAGGACCATCCAGCGCTCGCTTTCCTTTAACTTGCGCTCAAATGCCGGCATCGGGCCTTCACCTTTGGAAATGTCTTTGAAGAGGTGCTCGTCCGTTTGGGCGGCCATCTTTTCCTTGTCTTGAAAGTTGTAGGGCTTGGGATTCAGCCGCTTTCCCGCCGGGCCATCTCCCATGCCGGTTTCGCCGTGACACATCTGGCAGTGCTTTTTGTAGATAGCCTGGCCCTTGCTGACGTTTTCCGGTGTCGGCTCTACCTTCTCAACGAAAGCCAGGGCAGGGATAAGTGGAATAGTGCCGAGCAATCCGGAAAGCAGGATGAGTAAACTCAAGCGACTCTTCATTTGGATTCTCCTTGAGCAAGTCCTATTCTGTTAGCGATGGGGGCAATGCAATGGCACAATGCGGCCTGAATCGGGACGAGACGTCCTGGAGTCGAGCGGATCAGGCCTGGGGCCGTCACGTTTCGACGCGGGTATCGGCCAGAAGCATCCACATCGGCTCCATCATAAGACATCAGCCGGAAGTGTGAAAGCTGCTAGGAACAACTCTGCCTCGCAAATCGACGTTTCTCTGGAGGGCGATGCTGCAGGCGCACAGCGTGGGGTCGAGGAGATCATAGAATCAGCGCCACTTCACTACGTCGGTTTATCGAGGGCGTTCTATTCTATCCCTGCTCTTGGGTGTGCCGCGGCAACCGTCCGCCAAGACCGCCTGTCGTGTTAGAATCAGACCCGCATCTGTGGCTGGGTGGCGAGCCCGCCAGTCATTCAAGCCTTGATGGGGGAGCAGACACCAGGCACCCTGTGCGTCTGATGCAGTACTTTCATCGCCGATCGGCTTCCCCTCGCGAGGAGGCGGGGAGTATGAGCCGTAGTCCCCTCTGTTGCCGCCAGTATGAAATCAATCTTGACCCAATCTGAGGCCTGCTGGCAAGTCGAGATCCCGGATCTTGTCGAAATTCCGGGTGGAGAATTTTGGATGGGATGCGAGGAAGGCCGTGCCGATGAGAAGCCTGTGCATCGAGTTTCTGTCGACGCCTTTGCAATGGGTACCACGGTAGTAACCAATCGGCAATACCGATCCTTTATAGACGCCACTGGCGAATCGATGCCCTCGCCGTTTGGTGATCCTTGTTTCAGCGATCCGCTTCAGCCGATAGTGTCCGTGACGTGGTTTAACGCTATGGATTACTGTCGCTGGCTTAGCCGCGAGACAGGAATTTTTTTCCGCTTGCCGACGGAAGCGGAATGGGAATGGGCTATTCGTGACGGCCAGGAAAAGACACTGTACGCGTGGGGCAACGATCCCCCGGAAACTTTCGAACTCTATCGCACGGGCTGGCAAGAGCACCGGCCACGCCAGGTTGCTCTTTCTCCACCGAATCGCCTGGGGCTTTATGACCTGGGTGACAACGTGCACGAATGGTGTTTCGATTGGTACGATCCAGACTATTATCGCAGGGCACCCAGGCGCAATCCGGTGAATCTGGACATTACGGCGCGGCGGGCTTCCCGGGGAGGAGCTTGGCGACATCGTGTCAAAGTGAGCCGTTGCGCGGCACGAAGTAGCCTGTCCCCGACCTTCGCGTATACGGACTACGGCTTTCGGGTTGTGAGAGCCAGCGAAATTCGAACGACGGAGTGAGTTCATATCGGGCGTAGTTCAGGCAAGGAAGTTCTCCGGCGAAGACCTCACGTTTTCGCGTACTTCCTGGCCGAAACCACTTACGATAGCCTTTCAAGAAGGGAGCTTGCACAGAAAGAATGAGATCCACGCACAATCGTATCGCTATGGCTGTCTTACTGGCCTCAAGTTGGTTTGCGTCATCGACCTTGGCGCAAGAGAACGGCAAAATTGCCCGTCCTGTTGATACCAAGAAGTCCTTTGAGCGGTCAACATTTCAAGCTGATGACCAGCGGGTTTGGAGCTTGCTGGTTAAGATTCTGACGCAGCGTGGGTTCGATTTTCTTATTAAGGACAATAAGTTAGGTCGCATTGAGACCACTTATATTGTCTTTTCGCGTCATCCTGGGTTCTCAAGGCTGAGTGAAGGTGTCAAAGCTTTCGCCAATACGCCACGAGTGTTTCTTAAGAAGTGGCTGGACGGCAGGATCAAGATATTTGCTGAGGTTCGGAGATTGTCTCAAAACAGCACTGAAGTAGTGCTGCGCCCTGACATTTATGGCTTTGCTCAATCATTCACCGACGACTCAGGTGTCACTGGGGAATGGCGTCAGTGTACTTCGAATGGCAAATTTGAATTCGAGCTTTTCAACGAGCTGGCGACTGAACTCCGAAAAGAAGGGTCCGTTAATCCCCCCGAGGCTACCCAAACACAACCAAACCCTGGAGCCGTTACGGCCACGCCCGTTCCGCTTGCTCAACCGGGTTCCAGCAGCCTGGTCCTAAGTTCGGTTCCAGAGGGTGCAGAGATTCTACTCGATAATCTCCTGGTCGGAATGACTCCTTCCCGACTTACGATTACAGCTGGTTCTCACAAGATTGTTTTCCGAAAGCAGGGCTTCAAGGAGTATCAACGTGAGTTTACCGCGCTGAAAGATAGCGACTTAACGGTTTCTGCCGAGCTGGAAAAAGAGTGACGAAGCGACGGTGTGTTGCTGTTGCGATGCGGAACAGAAGTTCGGCCGGGACGCCGCAAATCAATCCTACTGCAGGTGCTGAGTTTTTTCCTTGAACACCTCGGCACTGAGTTCTTTGAACCAGCCGGTGCGCGATTTTTCCCGGTACACGATTCGATCGATCTTGTAAGTGGGATCCACCTCGTGAATTTCAAAGTACTGTGTACCCAGCTGTTTGTTCTCTCTCATGTTCAAGATCTGAACTTGTTTTAACATAGCCTAGCCCTCTTGAACCTCGAAGTAGCAATTTAGTTGGCATTCTGACAGGGATGCTGAGTTTTTCTCCCATCGGAAGAAAAATCCCTCAGAATAGAGCTTTTGCAGTCATAAACTCTCCACCCGACTGTATCCTCGAATCAAATCGAGTGTCATTTCATTGACGAGCTGTCCCCTGTGTCGAGTTGTACTGACAGGCTGAGTTCCCTCTTGGCTTCTAAGCGAGCACGACTGGAGGCGTTGAACGGATGAGTTTGCAAACAGACTGGTGGGATTTGTTAACTCAGAAGTCTTTTAACGAGAAGACCACTCCTTCCTCGTTCGAAAGAGTGTCGAGCCACTGCTGGATTCTAGACTGCAGCTCTTTCTTGCTCGTTCGACCGGTAGGAGCAATGACTGGCAAGGGGGAAGGAAGCTTTTCCTCGAGCAGTTGGAGATCGAGAAAGGAGTTCACGTGGTCTATCATTTCCTGTGTCAGGTCTGGCAGGCGGCCATCCGCCAACATCGCGCGGATACCTTCAGTCGTTGCGGCAGGGAGGTCATCGCGTTGAGCGAGCCGCGCCTCGATTGCCGCTTTGTAGCTACCCAGGGCCTGCTTGTGATGAGCAATGCCCAGCTGCAGAAACGATCTCAGGTCTTCCACAATCTGAGCCAGATTCAAGGGGTGCGATAGACTGAACCCACACGAACAGGAAGGTCGCTCCAGCAGCAGGTCACGAACAGGCAGAATGCACTGGTGGTCCCGAAAGTCTGCAATCCATTCGTCAAGTGAGTGCAAGTAGCTGGAATCGCCCAGGGGAAGTGCGGAGAGCAGTTGAAGGTTGCGGAGATCGCTCGATGTTTCCAACTCGACAAGCTGTTCGAATCTCCCGTGCGGGCCCACGCATTGGTCATGCTGGTCGGCGTAATGCTCTATGAACTGTTCCCTGAACTCGCGAAAGGTCGTATCGAACTCGGTGCGACGGTCTCCGTTTGCCAGATCATGCGGAGAATCTAGCAGGATCAGCAGCTTCTCCCGCGCGTCTTCAATCACAGCGTTCTGTGTCCTCTCCGTAGCCAGCAGGTATTTTCGGGCTGCCAGGAACTGCCCCATCCATTGGGTGAAGTGGGAGAGTTCCACGAGATCGCGTGCAGCTTTTTCCAGCAGACCCACATTTTCGCCAAATAGAGCGATCACTCTGCCCATTCCTTGAATCAAAGTGGTGTCTTTTGCGATCACCGACTCTACGGTTTCTGCAATTTTTTCGAAGCGGTGCTTTGTCCAAGTGAGCTTGCGCCACATCTGCGTGGTGAGAAACTCATTGGGCAAAGACTCCACCCGGCGGGGGATGGCCAGTTGTCCCCACTCCCGCAGCCAGTCTTGCAGGGCTCCGAGCGCGGATTCCCGGCCACGGCTGGTTGAAATGTCGGTAAGTTCCTGTTTTCCTGTGACGAGCCGGCACCATTGAGTGAGGACTTCCAGCGGATAATCCTTGTGGCTTGGAATCCGCTTGAAGATCGTGAAATCTCTGAGAGTCTCGAGCGATGCGAGGTTCTCACGGCTGATTGTCGTATTGGTGGAAGGTTCCAGGAGCTCAATCTGGCCATCGGCCACCAGCCCCGCCAATATCAGCTGCTGGGCAGTTTGGGTCAAACCGAATGGCGAGCGGTGCAACATTGGATAAAGGCTTTTGACGGGAGTCTCAACGGGCTCGAGGCCCTCCAAATACTGAGTGACTTGAGTCAGAAAGATCGGTGGTGTGAGCGTTAAATTCAGTTCGTACAGACCGTCCGTCTGGCTCACCAGTCCCAGGGGCAGAGCGAACTTTCCAGCGAGTCGCTGCACTTCCTGATTTGTCGGGTCCTGTGCGGCAAACAATCCTTGCGTTATTCGGAGCACATGGCCTTCGATGAGTTGCTCCCCACCGAAGTCCGGGTGCAAGGAATAGAGCTGGTCGAGGTTAGGCTTGAATAAGTAACTGACAAATGAGCGAAGCGAGCGGCATTCCAGGTGTCCCTGGTTGAACGATTGGGTGCGTGTTCCCGTGATGATCTTGCCTCGGAACAGATAGAGCTCCCGAAAGAGATTGGCCATCACGCTTTTCGTCTCTTGGCGCAAAAGGGCCAGATCCGGTGCTGCGAAATCATTGCTGGCTGACTTCTCCATGAGACGCAAGGCGAGAGCCTTCTTGAGCGATGCCGATTCTTCAGCTGACGGCTGTGCCGGCAACCAATGAATCTCGGTTGGTTTTTGAGGCTTCAGGGCTGCTTGCGCTTCTGGAGCCAGCCCGATGGGTTCCATCCAGAGTACCCAATCCAGTTCACGGGCCGGTGGTTGATCGGGGTGGGTCGTTTCGGCTTGTTGGCTGGCCTGAAACGGCTCCAGCACCGAGGGCAGTTGCAGCGACAATTGGGAGATCTCGTTGGGTGCATCAGGATCGTGGGCTCTTGCGGGAAAGAAACGTTCCGAAAGAACCAGGCAGCCTGGGCGCTCTGTGCCTCTCCAGAAAGCCTGCAGGATGGGTGGCTCACGCAGGGCGATCTTGGGAAGATCGCGTGCGAGGGTCCAGTCTGGGAAGATATCGGTCGCAGCCCCTGGAAGGAGCTCGGCTAGCCGGGCATCCGAATCAGGGATTTGGGAAGCGATGCTGGCCAGTGACTTGTTCAGCTCCTCGCGCATATCGGCCGCGCCCAACCGGTAGGTGCGGTCCAGCCGGTCGTCGGTGGCGGTGAATCCCTGCTCCACGGCCTTCTCCATTTGACCGAGAAGCATGCCCACCACGTTGTAGCTGAGACCTTCGCTATCTTCAAATAACAACAATGCGTCGGCGAGGTCGCGCACCGAAGGATTGCGGTCGGCGAGGGTAAAGAGGCAAGTAGCTTTCAGCAGCATTTTGCCCCAGAGGCGGTAGCGGTCCTGCAGACGGGGAACGGCATGCTCTGCCAGCTCCTGATAAATCCCGTAAAGACGCTGGCACTGCGGGGTGGTTTTTAGTTCGTATTCCACCCGATCAAAAACATTTTCGATGGTCACCAGACTCACCGCCCGATGGCTGGCGACCTTGGGGTAAACCGTGCAAACAAAATCCAGCAGTGAGAAGCTCGACACTTTGCTTCGGACTTTCTCGGCCAGATCAAAGATCAAGGGGTGGAAAGGATAGGCATCACAGAAATCATTCTCGGAATACTGGAAGTTGGGCAGCTTTGCCTTGATGAATGCGTGAAGCTTTCGCATATCCTGCTGCTGCCGGGGGCTCTTGCGAAAAATGTGCCGGCCAATGATCTCTCTCACGCTGGCCCGGTCGATCCATTCGATCTTGAAGTTCTCGAGAGTTTGCGCCATCAGAGTGTTGTCAATTCCCAGCGGACTCTTGGCAGAGAAGAAATCCTCGTGAGCTGCGACGATCAGAAAAAAGCGTGCCGTCTTCGAGCTGTATCCCATGAAGCTCAGAAATTCGATGTCCGCATTCAACCCCTCGACATCGCGGTTTTGTGCGCGTTTGGCCAAGCCGTCCAGCACCAGCAAGATGGGACGCTCGGCAGCGATGCTGAAAGTGATGAGTTCATGTGCCTTGATCGTTCCGATCCCGGGAATAACGGACGGATCGATGACCTGTTTGGCGAACCGCTTCTGATACTCGGCGTGGATCTTGGTCAGCACTAATTCAGGAAGGGAGACGTCGGACTGCTCGACCAGATCGATCCAGATACACAGTGGATCCATTTCCCGGACTGTTGCGATGTTCGACTGAACCCTTGGGTCGTTCAATGTCTGAGCCGAAACGCTTTTCTGGCTGATCAAATTGAATACAGTGGAAAGCAGGTGGCTTTTGCCGACGCCATGGCCGCCAGTGAGCAGGATCGAGGAGGGTTCCTGCAAACTCTTGCTTCGTTCCCCGATCTTCCTGGAGATCGATTCCAAAATGCGGCTCAACAGCTCTAGAAGTCCATCGGTGGGAAGGAAAGTGCGAATACAGTCATTCAGATTCGTGGGGGTGATCGACCGAAGATATTCGACTTTCCGAAACTCGACGTAGTCTTTTATGAGAGGAGGCACTGGAAAAGTTCCTTTGCGGCCGTAAAGGGGAGTCGAGAAAAACTCTGCAAAGACGGATTGTTAGGGTGCACCGGGCCCTCGGGCATCTCTTCGTGTCACGGACCTAATTGGAAGGCTCGCGTGGGGTTTGGATCTTGCCGGAAATCGCCCCGAAGCGGCCGCCAACCTTGGAAGACATCCTCTGCTTATCGTCAAGCTGCGAGCCAAACATGAAAGCACGGGGCCTAGAAAATCTTGGAGAAGAATCGCTTAAAGGCGTTCGGCTGCTTTCCCGGTGGGACCAGTGGGGTACTCTTGCCGGGTTCCTCGGGCGAGGATTGCTGCGAGATGGTATCTGCCGGTCCATGCTTGATGTTGAAGAGCCAGTCATGTGCCGTCAGGCTGCAAGTTTGTTGCGGCTCGGTGCCGACCAGGTAATTCTCCTGAATTACCTCGGTACACTCTGACGAGGCCAGCAGACCCGTGGTTGCGTCAATCGTTACGGTGGCGATGCCCTCGGTGGGCGGCACGAAGGGCGCATTCGCGAGCCAGGGTTGGGCGGCCGTGGCTTTCTTCATGAATTCGGTCCAGATGGGCAGAGCTGAAGTGGCGCCGTCCAGATTGAGTTCCCGATTGTCGTCGAACCCCACCCATACGATGCAGAGCAATCCACTGGTGTATCCGGCAAACCATCCATCATGAGACGTCCCGGTTTTTCCTGCGGCTGGCTGGCTGAATCCCATCCCCCGCGCTCGGGCGCCGGTGCCATGGTTAATAACGCCTTCCATAAGGTTAGTCATGAGGTAAGCAACCCGGGGATCGAGGACCGGTGTGAGCTTGGGCTCTGATCTCTCGATCGAATTGCCCTTGGAATCCCTGACTCCGCGCACAAACAGGGGCTCCGCTCTCACGCCGGAGTTTGCAAAGATTGTGTACGCGCCGGCGATTTCGAGCGGAGTGACTTCATAGGCTCCCAGAGCCAGAGCGTGGGTTGCCATCAGTTTCTCGTTCATTCCAGCCTGTTTGGCCAGTGCCACAATCTTGCTTAAGCCAGTCATCTCGGCCAGTTTCACTGTTGCGACATTGAGCGATTTGGTGAGAGTCCGACGCAGCGTGACCGGACCGTAGAACTTCTCGCCGTAGTTGTTCGGTTTATAAGTCTGGTCGTCGAACTCGAAGACCGTCGGCGAATCGTCGACAATCGTTGATGCTGTGATAATCGGGCTGGCTCCTTCCTCAAGTCCGGAGTTCAACGAAGTTGCAAAAACAAATGACTTGAAAATGGATCCAGGCTGGCGTTTTGCTGTCGTCACACGATTGAGCTGGCTGGTTCCATAGTCACGGCCGCCAACGAGCGCACGAATTTCTCCGGTGTGCGGATCGAGAGCGATGAGGCAGGCCTGAACTCGGTCGCCTGGATTGATGACCAGCGGCGGCGGGACCTCGCCCTTCTTCACCTTCACTTTCCGTTGGCGCCGTTTGGCAAGAAGGATATCGACATTCTCCGCTCCTTCGCGCACGGTCTGGTAAGCCATGCGTTGCAGCTCCGAGTCGAGCGTTGTGAAAATCCGGTATTGCTGACTGAGGAGATCCTTCTCCGAATACTTGTCCAGCATTCGGTCTTTGACCAGATCTACAAAATAGGGCGCATCGCTGGCATCCATGCTCAGCGGGGCCAAGTTGAGGGGTGTCTTGGTGGCAGCCTGGTATTGGGCTTTTGTGATACTGCCTGTCTCCAGCATCGCCTGCAGTACGATGTTGCGCCGCTGCAAGGCGCGCTCCGGATGCCGGACCGGATTGTACCGGTTCGGGCTCTGAATGGTGCCGGCGATCAAGGCGGCTTCCGGTATCGTCAAGCTCTTGATGTCTTTGTTGAAATAAGCAGTCGCCGCTTCACCGAATCCGTTGATGCTGAAGGATCCGCGCTGCCCGAGATAGGCGTCATTCGCATAGAGCGTGAAGATCTGCTCCTTGGTCAAACGCGTTTCAAGGATGACGGACATGTAGATTTCTTTGAGCTTACGAACAATTCGCCGTTCGGGTGACAGCCAGAAATTTCTCACTACTTGCTGCGTAATAGTGCTGGCTCCCTGAGCGCGCTTCCACCGCAGCACGTCGACGACGGCAGCCCGCACAATTCCTAAGGGATCAAATCCGGAGTGCTCGAAGAAGCGCCGGTCCTCTATGGCCAGCACCGCATCGCGCAAGACCTTGGGAATGTCCTCATACTGGATCAGGCGTCTCTTTTCTCGTTTCTTGTCAAATAGATTGGTGATCAACAAGGGCTCGATCTCGTAGGAGTCGAGCGGATTGTTTGAAGGCAGGGAAATGATGCGAACCACCGACTTCTCATCGAAGTCGATTTTCACTCGGCCCGCAGTGCCGTAGAAGGACTCTTCCAGTGGAATGATTTCCAGGCTGCGCTTGGAGTCGGCGTACTGACCGACGCGACTTCGCGTTCCTTGGCTTTTTTCCGTGTACTGAGCCTTGTTCAGGTAGTCCCTAATCATCTCGCGGCGAATCGTCTGGCCGCGAAAAAGCGTGAGGGGGGCCGAGTAGAGCTGGGCGGTATTCTGGAAGATTTCGCCGGAGAGCTTCCGGTCGATCATTCGGGAAAAGCTCAGATAGGCGTTAGCTGAAGCAATAGCCAGCCCGCAGGCGACGAAGATGGAAACCGCAAGTGTGATCCGCGACCAGCGCGACACGAACCAAGGCCACTGCCACCAGCGTTGTTTGTTCCTGGACTTCGTCTTTGCAGCGGGGGACGATTTTAGAGGCGCTTTGTTGCTCATTCGTGTGTCGACCCACAGAGCCCTCGATCGCGATCCGAGAGTGGTGAAGATCGGACTTTCAAACTGGCCTTGGTCGTCCCTTCACATGGCTTAATTTCGCGCCCGAAACGAATCGGAGCTCTGTGACCGCTCAAATCAAACTGACCACACGGTTCGAGGCAACTCGGAGAGCACGAGGCCGTTTTCCGGGTCAGACGATCTCTACCTTGTCGAGGCCACCGTACTTTTCGTACCAGGGATGGGCTCCCTTTAGAATGTCATTCAGCGCCGTGATGTTCTGCACACCACGATCGTTCAGCCAGTCCTCGAACGCTTTGAGCCCCTGCTTGGCGTAAATCGGAATGCCGTCCTTCCATGTTGCTCGACCGCAAAGAACTCCCGCGAAGTTGGTTCCTGCTTCGACCGCCAATTCCAAAGTCTCACGAAATACCGCGTCACTGACTCCTGCACTCAGGTAGATAAACGGGCGCGTAGCCAACTCAGCCGCCCGGCGGAAATGGTCCATGGCTTCCTTCTTGCTATAGGCAACGGTGCCTGACTTGTTGGCGCGGCTGCCTTCCACGTACTCCATGTTCACGGGAACTTCGACCTTCAGCACGTCCACGTTGTATTCGGGCTTGGAAAACTCCTTCATGCTTCCCGACACAACGGCAGGCTTTTGCTTCGCAAACTCGACCCCTTTTTCATTGCCTCCCGACGGATCATAGCCCACAAACTCCAGGAAAAACGGCACCTGATAGTAGGCGCATTCCGCGCCAATGCGGGAGATGAAGGCATGTTTGACATCTTTCACCGCCTCGGATTCAAAGGGGCTGTAGTAAAGGAGCACCTTCAGGCAATCCCCACCTGCGTCAATACATTTCTTCACTGTCCAGTTTGGAATCAGCGTAGGGATGCGACCTTCCTGGGTCTGATCGTAACCGGTTTGTTCATACGCCAGCAGTACTCCAGCGTGCGAGGCCTTGACTTTAACTGCCTCCAGGCCGAATTCCGGATCGAGTAGAATCGCGCTTGCATGCGGGGTCAAGATTCGCGAAACCGCGACCTTGAACTCAGACATCATTTCCGGCGTTACGGCGCTCGGATCGATGCCTTTTTCCTTGGCTACCGACTTTTGGAGCGAACCCCGCTGATCCATGGCTGCTGCTGCAATCACTCCGCTTTTGCCGGCCACCGCATTCAGTCGTTTGAACTTTCCTTGAGTCATCTTCACTGCGCATTCCCTCCAAATTGGTGTGCCTTGAATTTGAGCTCCCCGGGTTTCTAACGCTGAGCTGAGAAACCAGAACTCGATCTTAACACAAACAGGGCGTGGGACTTTGAACTGATGTACTCGACTGCTCTCACCGGCCGATCTCGTGCCGCATTTCCTCTTCTACGAATCCGCTGAGCCCCGGATAGCCAGAGCGGAACTCGGCAAGATCTGAAGTAAACGGCTCACAGAAAGCGCCCGCCATGGTCGCGTGGTGGTGCAGGTTGAACTTGAACAGGTTTGCATCTGCCTCAGTGAAAAACGCGAGGTGAAATGTTCGGCGCTTATTCCTGACAAGGCTCGTGGAGATATGACTGAGCCGGTCCAAGGCGCTCTTAAGTACGGTGGCCGTCTTGGGCGAGAATCTTGAAAGCAGGCGAACACCTACAAACCACAACTTCAACGTCTGGCAGCCCTGTTTCCAGTCGATTCCAGGGAAATGGGTCTGAAGTGTGGAGAGTGCGTCCAGAGGAGCGCCACAGAGGCTCCAAGGGAGATCGGGCTGGGCTCTCAGCGCGATTACCGGCCTTGCCTCGGCTTCTTCATGAAATGAAAAGGGTGGCAGCAGGCGGGCGAGGGTGCGGGACAGCAGGTAGCCTGAAATCCGGTCTGCCGTTTCAGAGGGCAAGTGGGGGAACTGGTGGCCAAATTCCCGTGCCAGTTGAGAACGGCTCCATTCCTGATGCTTGGGTCGAATCTCTTCCCAAGGCCTGGCCGATCTCGAAAGGAAGTCGTGAATCGCCAGTCCGCTGGAGTCGCAATGTCTTAAGTACTCACCTAACTCGCGTGGCAGATCCGGATACTCATGAGGATCCAAGACCAGACCCAGAAGTTCACTCAGGCCTGATAGAAGGTAGGAGACGTCCCGCTCCAGCGCATGTGGCACGTGCGCCTCAAAGTCAGCGAATTCGATCTTCGCCAACTTCTGCCGCAAGCGCGGCACGGAGTGGAAGGAGCTGATGCTCTCAAACAGACGAAACGTCAGCTCCTGATTGTTGCGGCCTCTAAGGCCTTCAAAGTGCCCTTCCTGTCCCATATCCAGAAAGTAGCACCCCACTGAAGCCAGCGCAAGATTTCGCTGGAACTTGCCAATCGAATGGGTCTTTAGAACACCCGGAACTCATGAAAGAATCGTGCGCCCTATGGGAGCGGAGAGAGGTGTCACTCACGGTTCAGTGCGCATTCGTGGGGAAGTTCCTTGGTAGCCCTGCGGGTGATGCCGGCTCAAATGCTGCAGGGCGTAAGACATCAGTAGGCCACACGACCCTCCGAAAAGGGCTCCGGTGAGCGAGCGAGAGAAGAATGTATTGCTCCAGAACCCCTGTAAATCAAGGCTTACGTCGAGAGCGATGAGGCAGAGCGAGGCTATCAGAAACCGGAGCAACGGCCGACGTTGACGCCAACGCAAGCCTACAAATGGATAAGCCGAGATTCCAAAGAATCCACCGACATACAATGCCAGGCATCGGGCACAGACGGGCAGTGTAATGCCAGCCAAAACAAACGACCGGCTGGGATTCTGGTGACACAGTTGAGAGAAAAACAGTGAGATGCCCGCGCCCACGACGGGCAGGTTTCTCACCAGCCAGGGAAACGCCAGCAGCAGTGCCGCAACGGTGCCAGCCATCAGCAGCAGCGAGAAGTGTCGATGCCGGATCATAGGAAGTTGGAATCTAGCGAATGCAGGATCAACGAAACCCTCGATCGAGCGAAACACAGACGATTACAATTAACACCATGCCAGAGCCTTCTTGTATTGTGGTGTGCTAGATTAGGCTTCCGGTAAAACGGGTCTATTCTGCGTCCGCTCAGGGGTGAAAGCCAGAAGTTTTCTGTCCTAAGGTTATCGGACGGCTCCACTCATCGGGAGCTTCCGGAAGAAAACCGGGTCTACAGAACAGCCGTCTTGGAGAAGGCTTATGTTTAGGCGTGTACATCTTGTGCTGCTCATTTTTCTAAACATCTATTTGGTAGGGATTGCCCAAATTCAGACCAAAAGTCGCGCCAGAGACCTGGGTATTCCCTTCGAGGGGAATCCGGGGTTACTCAACGCCATCACTGATGTAAAGGGTGTGGAAGTGGGGCACACGACTCTCATCTCTGGCGAAGGCAGGCTGGTGGTGGGCAGGGGGCCAGTTCGAACGGGAGTTACGGCTGTCCTGCCGCAGGGTAAAGACTTCCGCGGACGGGTATTTGGAGCATGGTACGGTTTGAACGGCAATGGAGAAATGACCGGAACGGCCTGGCTTGAAGAATCGGGCTGCCTGGGTACGCCTATTTTGATCACCAACACGCACAGCGTTGGAATCGTGCGCGACGCGGTGATTGAATGGAACGTCAAGCGGGGCCTTGGCGAGGGCTATACTGGCGATGCTAGTTTGCCTCTGGTCACTGAGACGTATGACGGGTTTCTCAACGACGTGAATGGTTTCCATGTCAAGAAGGAGCACGTCTTCCAGGCGCTGGAATCGGCTGCGTCCGGACCAGTAGCCGAAGGAAATGTAGGAGGGGGCACAGGAATGCGCGCCCACGGCTTTAAGGCCGGCATTGGTACTTCGTCAAGAGTTCTGGACGCCAAGGATGGCGGCTACACTGTAGGCGTTCTCGTACAAGCCAACTACGGGGCCCGAGATCAGCTCCGCATAGCGGGAGTGCCGGTGGGCAGGGAAATCGTTGATCTGACACCTGTGCGTGGCGACGAGAAGGAGGGGCAAGGATCGATTATCGTTGTGGTGGCCACGGACGCGCCCCTACTCCCCCATCAACTGAAGCGGCTTGCCAGGAGGGTCTCGCTTGGCATCGGAGTCGTGGGCGGAAGGGGAGAAAATTCGTCCGGAGACTTGTTTGTTGCGTTTTCTACCGCGAACGCGGACGCGAGCAAGACGGCTGGAACCGCACAGTTGCAGATGGTTCCGAATGAAGGAATTAACCCACTGTTTCGGGAGACGGTCAACGCCACGGAAGAAGCGATCATTAATTCACTCGTTGCGGCCCAGACCATGACAGGAGTCAACGGCAACATAGCGTACGCTATTCCTCACGATCGGCTGCGGGCAGTACTGAGCAAGTATCAGAGGCTTGCGAAATAGTTCTCAGAGCGCCGCATAAGGGCTAACTGCTGTCTAAGTATCTGAATACAAATTGTTTGTTGATCCTTCAGTGTGGTGAATGAATCCCTTTCCGTTCACTTCGATCCCGCTAGCAGCCTGTCGGAGTTAGGTTCGGTGGCTGCGACGTAGGGGCAGAATGGGGCCACCGATTCGAAGTCAACGCAGCCGAGGGTCTCGGCAGCGAGCAAA
>Ga0187893_10009689_pt1 | contig 14703 bp, 9 predicted proteins | sample MA1701074metaG_FD_139574 | JGI IMG/M metagenome (GOLD analysis project Ga0187893, IMG submission 139574) | White microbial mat communities from a basaltic lava cave in the Kipuka Kanohina Cave System on the Island of Hawaii, USA - MA170107-4 metaG ...
CGCCGTCGCCTTTCTGGCGTCGGAAGACGCCGCATTCCTCACCGCACAGGTGCTCACCGTCGATGGCGGCCGCACGGATTATATCGCTCATCCCTGAGCGCTTCCGAAAAACGCTTCCGCGCATGAAAAAAGACCCGCGATTGCTCACGGGTCTTTCTGAAACTTTTTCTTGGGCCTTAACTCACGCCGCCGCGACGGCCGCCTCAAGCGTGCCTACCTCGACGGGAATTGCGCGGACTTTCGACTCGCGGCCCATCGGAATGTGGATGTCCAGCACGCCATGGTGCAGTTTCGCTTTCATCGCATCCAGATCCAGGCCGGTTGGCAGCTCAATGCTGCGCTCGAATTTGCCGTAGCGCAGTCCGTAAGTCACCGAACCGTTCTCACCGAAGTTCTTCGGCTCGGTTCGCTCTCCGCGAATGGTCAGGCGATTGCCATGAATGGAAAGGTTAAAGTCCTTCTCCGTCACTGCGGGCATGGATACTCTCAGGTTGAGAGCATTCTCGGTCCAGCCCGTGCCCACCGCAAGAGTGAACGTGCGATCGGCCGTATCGGTCATGTTGTCCCACGAAAACATTGGCTGGAACGGGCGCAGATCGTCTTCGAAGCGATCCAAAAGGTTCCATACTGGGTTTCTATTGTCAAATAATCTGTTAAATCTCATCTTGTTTCCCTCCTTGTTGAAGTTAGTTGAATTTGGTTTTGGGGTAATTCGGGAAGGCCAGTCGCTGGAGAGAATCAAGCCTCCAGCGCTGGATCATCCCTGTTCGGCCGCAGCCGTGAAAAGCCACTCTGGGAAAGTGCGGTTGCGGACAGAGTTCGGAGAGCCTGGAAAGAACCGTAGCTGAGTGGCTCACGAGAGGAGCATTTACGTCTCTCTGAACTCTAAACTTAATTGTATCAATATTTTGCAGTGTAGTCAAGCAAAATCGGAGCCGCCGCTCCTCATGTTGGTTTGCCGGTTTGCCGCGCAGCCCCGCCGCGCCGCGCCCCGGCCCCCGTTATCGCTGCGCCGGATGCGTCCACCGTGACTGGGATGGCGCGAACTCTGGCTTCGGCCAGTACCGGAATGCGAATGTCCAGAACGCCATGGTGCAGATGCGCTTTCAGGTTTTCCAGGTCAAGCCCATCCGGCAATTCCACATAACGTTCGAATTTGCCATATGGAAGTGCGTAATGCATTCTGCCCTGTAGGCCGAAGTCTTTCGGCTCCTTGCGCTCGCCGCGCATAACCAGACGGTTTCCCTGCACGCTCAACGTGAAGTCGCCTTCGCTTACGGCGGGCATTGTGATTCTCAGGTTGAATGCATCGTTGGTCCATCCGCTTCCGATCGAGAGCCAGAAGCTCTCCTCCACGGTGTCCTGTGCTCGATTCCATCTCAGAATCGGTTCATACGGTCGCAGCGTCTCTTCGAAGTGATTGAAAAAATTCGCGATCGGGTTGGTTTGGTCAAAATATCTTGTCATTTTCATTGGGTTTGTTCCCTCCTTTTTAATTGATTTGTTAGTTTTTGGGGTGGGGGAATCCGGTGAGGATAAAACTACAACCCGGCATGACCGGATTCCCGTTCTCGCCACGGCCGGACTCAAACGTCGAATACCGGCTGCAAGGCGCACGAATTGGAAGGCTTGCCGCAAAACTACTTTCGGCAATAGAATGCCTTTCAACTCCTATGCTTATATTATACCACCACTTTAATGTGGTTGTCAAATGGAGTCTTGTCTCATACAGATGAGCCTGGCCGAAGTCCGGGCGTTCTGGAAGTGGCCTGCGGTGCAATTCAGTTCGAGGGCCGGAAACCGTGCCCGAAAAAACAAGAAGAACCGCAAAGAACGGAAGATGCCGCGAGTTCCGCATTACCAGGCGCGAGACATACACGGTACGTTCTTAGGCCAGTTTATAGCCCACGCCACGCACGCTTAGTATATGCTTCGGATTACTAGCGTCGTCCTCCAGCTTTCTCCGAAGTGAAGCAACATGAGTATCAATGACTCGATGTGTCACGGTCACGTCTTTCCAGATTCTCTCGCAAAACACGTCGCGCGTGACCACTTCGCCGGGGTGTTCCAGCAGTAGGGCAAGGATGTCGAATTCCCTCCGCGTAAGAGGAACCTCTGCATCCCATCGCGTCACTTGACGTCCCGCGACGTCCACGTGAATGCCGCCGAAAGTAAGCACATTTCTCGTTGGGTTCCGCTGGCGTCGTAATCCGACCTTGATGCGGGCGACCAGCTCTCGAAGCGAGAATGGCTTGGTCACATAATCGTCTGCGCCCGTTTCAAAGCCTGTTACGCGGTCAGCCTCCTGGCCGCGCACGGTCAACAGGATCACCCACACCTGCGGCAACTGGCTGCGAAGCTGACGGCAGACCTCAAACCCATTCAGACCGGGTAACATCAAGTCCAGGAGTATGACATCAGGTTGAAATTCGAGCGCCTTCTGGGCGGCGGCCAAGCCGTCGCCAACAGAATCCACTTCGAAACCCTCAAACGCCAACTCGTCCCGCACGGCCATGACGATGGCGGGTTCATCATCCACGATGAGAATTCGAGGCATGGTCCTTGATATCGAGTGGAAGTTGCAGACAGAAGCGGCTACCCTTGCCCGGAATACTGGTGACCGCCACGGCTCCGGCGTGTGCTTCGACAGTCGCTTTCACCAATGCCAGGCCGAGGCCCGCTCCGCGGACATCTTGCAGGTCACCGCTTCGTCCACGATAAAACCAGTCAAAAACTCGCGGTAAATCCTCCTTTGCGATACCGATGCCTGCGTCGGTGACGCTAACGGATAAGCGTCCGTTGTCCGCCTCAATCGCGACGACAACTCTCGTGCCGGAGGGCGAATATTTGATTGCATTGTCGATCAGGTTTTCTACGGCATCAGACATCGCGGCGGGGTCTAATCGGATCTTTGGAACTTTGGCCGGCGCCTCAAGCGTCACGTCGATGTTCTTGGTTTCTGCTCGAGGACGAAGGCGTTGAATGACGCTTCCGGCGATCTCGATCATCGATGCCGGTACTCTCCGGTAAGTCCTGCTTCCAGCTTCGACCTTTTGACTTTCCAAAACGCGATCCACCAAGCGCTCCAGACGCTCCGTCTCTTGGGTAATGGCATCAGAATAGAGCGCCTGGTCGGCTGGCGAGACACGCCCGGACGCAATGCGCTCCATCAAGAGCCGGATACTCGTAATCGGACTCTTGAACTCGTGAGTAACGGCCCCCAAGAATTCCGACTGCATCCTGCGCAACTCCATCTCACGCCGCAGCGTCCGAGCGGTGAGAGCGACGCCAAACATAAGAACGATAATCAGCAGCCCCACGAATCCATACCACAGCAGTTGGCGCTCATCGGCCGCTCGCGACGAAACAGGTGAACCGAAGGCAATCTCCCACCCAGGAGTCGACCGAAGGCCGATCGCATGCTCGATGGCGTCGGCCTCCCCCCACACTAGTTGATTCCTGCCGTCATAGATCGACGTTCGAAAGATCGGCGGTCGCAAAAGCGGAGCCACAGAGGTATCCAGGATCGTCCTAATCTGAAGGTAGGAAATCGCCCTGCCCTGGTGAACCATGTGCGCGCCTCCGGCCGGCCCTCTCACCGCACGATCTATCTCCGCGAGTTCGTCCAGTCTCGGATCTGGGAGAACATCGAGAGCTCGCCGGAGTTCCTCGTCATGGAAACGCCGCTCGTCGTAGCTCAGCCACCAGCGTCCCGCGCGCATACTCCGGAGCGCGCTTCTCCGCAGAGAATAAAAACGGGGATCGCTGCCGGCCAGCGCGCACGCCACCAAGGCGACCGGTAGACCGCTTGGAGTAAGCGCCTCGGAACGTGCCCTCTCCGCTTGGACCGCCACCGGCAGCTTGTCTAAACGCGCCAGAGCCAGTTCCGCCCAGGGCCTCAGCCCACGTTCGACCGCGGCAATTCTTCGATACAGTGCTGCGGCATCTTTAGGACGCTGCTGGGCCTCGGCGGCCAGCGCCTCATCAATCCACTCTTTGGTCGCCGCCGGCCACTGCGGATACAGCCCGGCCGGCCGCGCCCCGAACGGGGCGAAATATACCTTGTCGGCTGGAAATAGCAGCAGCCCCCCGGAATCCACGTTGAATGCCACCGCTGCTTCGTCTTTGGAAAGTGCGCTGGAGATCGCGGCGTCCGCGAACCTCGCGATCTGGGCCTGCTGGTCTCGGATGGTTTGCCGCCGTTCGATACGTTCGAGCCGGACTGCGCGGAGTCCCAGTAACTCCAGCGTCACTGCTGGTACGCCGACCAGGAGCCCGAACATCAACCACGATCTCCGCCGCATGACGTTCGACCATACCATCATAGACCCTCATGGATCTTCCCCGACAGGGATCGGAGGAACGCGATCAGCGCCTGCTTTTCGGACGGTGCGAGCTTGAGAGGTCTCAGATCCCGATCGAGCCCGGGATTCACGTTCCCACCTCGATCGTAATAGTCGATGACATCCTCGAGTGTTGCCAGGCTTCCGTCATGCATGTACGGCATGGTGCGCGCGACTTCGCGCAGAGTCGGTGTCTTGAAAGCCCCACGATCCGATGGGTTACCCGTCACCGTGAATCGTCCCGGATCCAATAACGCGTTGTCCCGCCATGCCACGCCGGTGTTATGAAATCGTTCGTCAGTGAAATTGGGGCCTGCATGGCAAGCAGTGCAGTTCCCCTTGCCGCGGAAGAGCGCCAGCCCCTGCTGCTGTTGCGGCGTCAAAGCGCTTCGCTTGCCGTTGATGTAGCGATCGAACGGTGAATCGCCGGAACGGATGGACCGTACGTACGTCGCCAGCGCTCGAGCAACTTCGTTCGAGCTCATGCGCACCCTGACGGAAAGTTCCTCGACAGTCAGGCTCAGTTCCTTGGGACTGAGAATCGGCTCCAGTACCTGCTTCTCCAGCGACGGCGCCCGGCCGTCCCAGAAGTGCGCCCACCCATAGCCGCGATTCACCAGCGTGGGAGTGTTTCGTGTGCCACGGTTGCCGCCTAAGCCGGCGGCAACCGCGCGGCCATCTGTGAATGCACGCTTCGGCTCGTGACATGTCGCGCAGGAAAGCGTCCGGTCGCGAGAGAGCCGCCGGTCGAAAAACAGCCGGCGGCCGATTGCGATTTTCTCCCGCGTGAGCGGATTCTCCTCGGGTACCGGCATGTAGATATCGAGCCCGGCGGGAACACGCCAGCCCGCGATCACCAGTGCTGCGTAAGCCAGGCCGCGCATCACACTTTCACCGCGCGGCGCCCGAATCGGGCAGGAAGTTCTGCATAACCCACAGCTCCACATTGCCATGATGGCCCGCACTGAATGCGATCCGGCTGCCGCTTGGATCGAAGTCCGGGAAGCTCAAGCCCATGAACGCCAGATCGAGTTTTTGCGGCTCACCACCCTGCGACGGTACCCGCCACAATTCGTGCCGGCCGCGGATGTAAAACACATACTTGCCGTCGGCGGACCATGCCGGCGCGGTCCATCCGTGCAACTCCGAGTCGCCAGCCTTGAGGAGAGTACGCGGTTGCCCTCCCTCAACCGGCATCACGCGAAGCTCCTGACGCCGTTCTTTCCACTCGTCCATCTGAAACAGGACCTGCCGGCCATCCGGCGAGAGCCGAGGGTGACGTAGTGTGTATCGCTCCCAGTCCACTTGCAGAAGCACTTTCTCCTGTCGGCTCTCGACATCAAACGAACGCAATTCGACCGACTTCGATCCCCCGTCGCCGATTCCATGAAGGTAATAGATCGTCTTGCCGTCCCGGGAGAATTCCGGATCCGGAACATAGTCCACCGTCGGTATTACCATCTTGGCCTCGCCGGTCTTGACGTCCACGCGAAAGAGGCCTTTGCCTTGCCGGGCAACCGTCACCAGCAAGGCGCTGCCATCGGGAAACCAGCGCAATTGACGATTATCCAGCCGCGACGGCAGGTCTCGTTCCTCGCCTGTCTTCATTGATCGAATCACGATGGTTGTGGCTCCCGCTCCGTAGAAGGCGCCATCGCGATGCGACAGATACGCTAACTGTTGGCCGTCAGCCGACCATACCGGGAACGAATTCTGTCCGACGAAGCGTTCGGGCACCACCGCAGGCGCCGTGACGAGTTTGCCGGAGACCGGATCGAGCCCGGCGGAATACACCTCCATCAGATTGTTGTTCACCGTGTAGTAAAGAGACCCGTCACGAGTGAAACCGAGCGGGTTCATCTGCGGACCAGCCCTTAGTATTTGCGGCGCGCCGCGAGGGCGCCCGTCCGCGACGGCAATTCTCCACAAGCTTCGCGACCCCGTGCGATTGCTCGCAAAGACCACATCCTTGCCATCCGGAGTCCAGACGGGAGAACTATCGTCAGAAGGGTGATGCACCAAAGCAGTCTCGCGGCTGCCGTCCGCTGCGAGGACAAATATGTCGTTTTGCGGTGCGTCCTCCTTCTGCCGGGACGCGTACGTGATGAACCGGCCATCGGGGGAAAGCCCTAACTTGAAAGGATAGTTCCAGCCGGATAAAGTCTTGAGCACCTGCATGGTTCCATCCCCCGCGGAAATCCACGCGATCTGATTGCTGCCGCTGCGCCCTTGAATCGCTACCAGGAGGTTCTTGCCGTCGCGAGACCATGCTACAACTTCCAGATAGTCGATTTCCGGGCTGTGAATGACAACCCGTGGTTGGCCTCCGCCGAAAGGCACAACGCGGAGATCATAGACGTACTCCTTCTGGTTGAACCAGGCATACGCGACTTGACGGCCATCGGCCGAAAAGACGGGGCTGTGTGCCAGGTCGCCGGATTCCTTCCAGGAGCCCTTATTGGTCAACCGCCGCTGCTCGCCGCTGGCCAGGTCGCGGACGGCGAGGTCGCCGGTCTCGCCATCGTAAAAGGCGAGGAAACGTCCATCAGGCGATACAGCCGAGAACTGTAGGCTGGGCTGAGCCCAAAGCTTTCGAGCGACCACGCCGGCGGAAGAGCCGGCAGTCAGCTTCGATTTGGCCAAGGCCACAATCTCGGCCTGGCTCGCAAACTGCGTGAGCACGGCTCGGTAGGCCTGCTGGGCCTCCGGCTGCCGTCCCAGCCGCTCGTACAGCACTCCCTGCTGATACTTCGCGCGCGCTGCCAGCGCTGGCTCCCGGCGCGCGAGCACGACCACCTGGCTGTAAAAGCTGGATTGCCTCAACCAGGTTTTGGTTCTTTTCCTCGATCAGGCGCGCGCGCTCAAACGTCTGGCGTGGGCTTTCTTCGGCCAGGCCCATGGCTGCAATTACGAATATCCAAACCCAATTGCACATTATCTCTTCTCCCACCCCGAATTCTAAGGGATGGCATCTGTGAGATGGGTTAAGATCTCGTCAAAATTCCGAGCAGAATTAGCTATTGGCGGTGGCTCTTCGTCCAATCTGGAAGGGGTTGCCCTTCAGCAATGTCACAGGCAAATTCGTTTTCCGGCGATGCTCGCCGCTACTTCCCCGTCAGCACGCCCGCCAGAAACCGGAGCTCGGACTCCACATCCGCGGGATCGGCCACGGTATCCGCGATTTCCTGCCGAAAGAGTTCGCGATACCGCTTGCGAAGCCGGTGAATCGCAACTTTGAGCGCTCCCTCTGAGGTGTTCATTTCGAGCGCAAGGGCGGCATAGGGCGCCTCGGACTGCCCGAGAAGAAAAATCTTCAGCCGGTCAAAATGCTCCGGGCGTCCGTGACGAACGAACTCGGCCCGCAATTTCTCCACGACCCGGTCGAGCACCGAAAGCGCCCAGCGCCGTTCGAACATCCGTTCAGGCGTCTCATCATGCGCGGGCTCGCGTTGGTAGCGTTCTTCGCCGGACGAGAATTCAAGGGACACAACCGCCCCGCCTCCACGTTTTTGCGCGCGCTGGCGATCCTGTTCGTCGGCGGCAAAGAATTTCAAGGAAGACAACAGAAACGACCGGAACGGGCCCTTTTCCGGATCAGCGCGATCGAGATATCGCCCTTCCAACAGCCGGATGAAGAAGTCCTGCGTAAGATCCTGCGCCTGATCGGCCGCATAACCACGCCGTCGCAGGTAGGCGTACAAGGGGTACCAGTAGTTTTCGCTCAAGGCAACCAGAGCGGACCGGGCTTCCTTCCGTTGCTTATCGCCGGCGGCGACCACGAGGGTCCATCGCGTCGTCGGAAACTGGGGTGATCCCGGTAGTGTGTACATGGTCTGGTCGTTCATTTCCCTCTACACAGCATAAGGAATCGAAAGCCAAAGGTTACAGCGCCATCGCTACAGCCTGCCGTACTCTGCTTTGGCTCTTTTCAGGATCGGCACATCGGGGTCTGCGTCCTTCCAAAGAGAGAGGAAATCCTGGTAGGCTGCTTTCGCCTTGGTCTTTTCTCCTGACAGGGCGAACGCCCTGCCAAGTTGCAACTGCGCCAGTGCGCCGATGGGATCCAAGCCCACAAGGCCACGATGAGTGAGGATCTTCTGGAACTCAACCACCGCTTCGGTATACTGTCGCGCCGCGATGAAAGCCTCGCCGCGTACATAGGCCGAGTGTAAACCGCCAAGGTAATAACCATTGAAGGTGAGGCCGTTCGGCGCCAGCTCATACCGGCGAGCGATTTCCAGCATCTCCACACTCTCGACCGGCTTGGCCCGCCGCAGGGCGGCGAACGCGCGAAGGATCGGCACGTAGGTGAACTTGGCGAACGTATCCTCAGGGAAGCGCTTCTCCAAATCGCCGGCGAGCGCGCCGGAACGGGATGCATCCCCTGCAATCGCCAGGGCAAAGCCGGCGGCGTATGCAACGTCCCGCCCCTTGGAGAGTTCGAGAGCCGCCAAGGCGCTCCGGATTCCTTCGGCGGCATTCCCGCAAAGCGCTTCCCACACCGCTCGTGAGGCCAGGTAACTCGCCGCGGATTCCCGTCCAAACTGCTCTTGCAGGGCCAACTCCACAGCGCGCCTGGATGACCTTCGCGCACCCAGCAGGCGGCCGGAACGGCCCAGAGCGAGAGCCTCCTGGTGGGCCAGCCAGTGTTCCGCCCTCCTCTTTCCCATGGCCAGGCTTACCGTCCGGTCCATCTCAGCCTGGTCCCCTTTGAGCACCGCCAGGTTGTAGCGGAGAACCAGGAGAGGGGCTGCTTCCAGTTTGCGTTCGGCGGCGCGCTGAAGCGTGCTTTCCGCCTCGGGGATCCGGTTGGTGCGAAGATAGGCGGCCGCCAGACTGCCATACGAATTCCCTCGGTTGGGATCCTCTGCGATAGCTTCCTGCTGCGCTGCAATCGCCGCCTGATACCGGCCTGTTCCAAAACCGGTTATGCCTCCTAACAGAGTCCTTGGATTGTTATTGCCGCCTGGCCGCGGATCCGTTTTGATCCACAATTCGAGGGTTTGGTACGCCTTCTCCAGGTTTCCCGTCACCTGCCGGTCGTAGCAAAACTCGATGAAAAACCGCTCCCGGTCGCCGACGCGGTCCCTCAATTGCCACGCCTTCATCGTGCTCTCGGCTGACAGCTCGGACTCGCCGATCGCGCTGTACGACAGCCCTAACTGCGCATGCGCGATCGCGAACTTGGGATCGATTTCAACAGCTCGCCGGAGAAATGGTATGGCCGCGTCGTTTCCGGAGGTGAGGCCGGATGCCGAGCTATAGGCCTTCAAGGCCTCGATTGACGGTGTCGTAGCCTCGGCGAGTGGCTTTGATCGCCGTTCTACCGCAGCCAGCGATTCGCCCGCCGCGGTTCTGAATTTACGCCCGATCTGGCTGAGGGCATTCAGCACATCTTCTCTAGTATGCGCCACGGCCTGTTGCTGATCCAGGATGTTTCCGGTGCTGCAGTCTCTTGACCGCAAACCTAATAGATACTGGCTCCCGACACTTGCGATCGAACCTTCCAGGACGGCCGCGCTCGTAGTTCGCTGGCACACCTGTTGAGCGATCTCCGAAGTAAGCCGCGCTTTGGGCTGTGCCATGAGAGCCAGCGTCTGTTGGATCGTTCTGTCCGGCATCACCGTGAACGGCCCTTGCTGCAGCTCGAAAGCGAGCCCCTGGCGCAACGTGTCGTCAAACACCGGATCGCCGGTCTTGTTGTCGAAATCCGCGAGCACGATGGTATCCTTCGCGGTCAGTGTCGGCCTCGCCGCCGAATTGAGCATCAATGACCACACCGTCACCCCGCTCAACACCAGAATCACCGCGGCAGCCGCAGCGGCCATGCGGTGCCGGCGGAGAAACTTGCGCGTCCGATAGATCCAGCCGGGAGCCGAAGCCAGCACCGGCCGGTCCTCCAAGTGCCTCTCGATATCGGCCGCCAGATCCGAAGCCGAGCCGTAGCGCCGCTCCCGAACCTTCTCCAGCGCCTTCATCGTGATCGCATTCAGATCGCCATCCACAAGACGGCGCAGGGAGGCCGGGTCTGTCTGCCGCCGCGCTGCAATGCCGTTTGCTGCCGCGCCCATCGAGGTGAGCTTCCTTAGTAGCGACGGGGCTTCTTCCTCTCGTATGATTCGCAGCATTTCCGCCAAACCCGCGTTGCGAAGCGTGGCCGGGTCGAATGGCACCGCTCCGATCAGCAACTGGTATAACAGCACGCCCAGCGAATACACATCCGAGACCTCGTCGATGTCTACCGTCGTCGTGTTCACCTGCTCTGGACTCGCATACTCCGGCGTCCCGATGATCTGGCCAAACTGTGTCAGCAGCGACTTCTCTACCGACCATTTACCGGTAGCCTTCGCGATCCCGAAGTCGATAACCTTGGGAACCGGCGTGCCGTCCTGCTCGCTAACCAGCACGTTCGATGGCTTCACGTCGCGGTGGATCACGCCTCTTTGGTGCGCATGTTGGATCGCGCGGCAGACCGCCAGGAATAACGCCAGCCTCTCCTTTGTCGTCTTTCGCTTGCGATCGCAATACTCCGTGATCGGCGCGCCCTCGATGTGCTCCATCACGAAGTACGGGCGCCCTCGGCGGGTTGCGCCGGCGTCGAAAATCTTGGCGATGTTCGGATGGTCCATCAACGCCAGCGCCTGGCGCTCATTGTTGAAACGGGCCAGCACCTGCGCGGTATCCATGCCGAGCTTCACAACCTTCAAAGCCACACGGCGGCGCATAGGTTCGCGCTGCTCGGCCAGGTACACCGCGCCCATCCCGCCTTCCCCGATTGCGCGAATGATCCGATACCGGCCGAAGTCGTCATCACCCACGGCCGCGGCCGCTTCATCAATGGTCTCTGTTACGGTTTCTTCCACGCCGGCTGTGCTATCGAAAGCGCCCAGAATAAGACACTTCGGGCACAGTCCGGCGGGATCGCCCGAACCCAATTCCGCGCCGCACTGAGGGCAGGTTGGCATCTGAACCAAAGTCTCAGCGCCTATTTTAAGCTTTTTTCCTCCTGGGAGCTGTAACCTCACTGCCCGCAATTCCTTATTTGTGCCAGGTAAGCAGAATTTCGCTAACCGCTCAATTAATTTACTAAGGAGAATCCTTATGAACCCGCACAACCCCCGGAGAGGGAAAACAATTCTAGCGATGGCTCTATGGGCCACTGCGTTTTCCCTGCCAAGCCTGGCGCAAGTCGCCGCGCCGACGATCCTGCAGATAGACCTGGCAGATCACGTTCTGTATTTTGAAGACCTCACCGCCGCCGACCTTGCCAGGCGTGCGACTGTGCCCAACGTTGCTACGCCGGTCGGCGCACTAAATTTCATCCGAACCACAGGCGTCGCCGACATTGTGGCAGTCAATGGCCGGCCGGTGATGGGGACTTATGCCAGCTCTACTGTAGGACCGGCCTTTTTTAGACCTGCGCCCAACCCCGGTCAGGCAATCGCTGACACCGCGCGGAATGCACTGGGCGTGTCCACCTTCGAAATCCTGAAAAGCGACGGTACCCCGATCGGGACCATTGTGGTTAATGGATTGGCCGGCGGCGCCGCGCCACCGGGAGCTCCGGCGGCTGCGACGGGAAACAATTACGTGATTACCGGTGGTACGGGAGCGTTTCTCGGCGCTCGAGGACAGATGTCAGTGGCGCCCGCGCCGCCGGGAGTGGCTATCCAGCGGAATGCCTCCATGACGGAGGACCCCGCAAACCGCCGCCGCAACGGAGGCGGAACGTGGCGTTGGATCGCCCATCTGATCCCAATGTCAACGCCTCAGGTTGTGACTAACGCGGCTGGACCGGCTGTTTTCCATGCCGATTTCTCGCCCGTTACCGCGGCCAGGCCTGCCAGATCGGGCGAGGTTCTGATGGTCCAGGCCACGGGTCTGGGCCCCACTGTTCCCGGTGTGGATCCTGGACAGCCGTTTCCAACTGCCGCACATCTTCCGGTCAATTCACCTCTTGCCGTGACGGTGAACGGTCAGGAGGCGGAAGTGGTCAACGCGATAGGATGGCCCGGTCTGGTGGATACGTATCGCGTGGACTTTCGGGTTCCATCGGGCATGGTGGCCGGAACGGTTTCCGTGCAGTTGACTGCGGCCTGGATCGCCGGCGCTGCCGTGCGAATCACTGTTCAGTAACCATCCGCTGGACCGCTGCTCCGTCTCTCCGAACGAGTTAGTTGCCATTCCCGTTTTCGGGCGCTCGAGAGCGGGAAATGGCCGCCACCGTCCGCAAGTCGCCAGCCGTAATCGCGTCGTTTCAATGGTTAGACGCGGGCTACAGCTTGGCGTACTCTGCCTTGACGCTTTTCAGGATCGGAACATCGGGGTCTGCGTCCTTCCAAAGAGAGAGGAAATCCTGGTAGGCTGCTTTCGCCTTGGCCTTTTCTCCCGACAAGGCGAACGCCCTGCCAAGTTGCAAGTGCGCCAGCGCGCCGATGGGATCGAGCGCTACCAGACCGCGGTGGTCGAGGATCTTCTGAAACTCAGCCGCGGCTTCCACATGCCGATGCGCCGCAACCAAAGCCTCGCCGCGCACATAGGCCGACTGCAACCCGCCGAGATAGTATCCATTAAAGGCAAGTCCATGCGGCGCAAGTTCATAACGGCGGGCGATTTCGAGCAATTCGACACTCTCGGCGGGCTGGCCCCGCCCCAGTGCGGCGAACGCGCGCAGAATCGGCACGTAAGTGAATTTCGCAAACGTATCTTCCGGGAAACGCTTTTCTAAGTCGCCCGTGAGCGCCCCCGAGCGGGAAGAGTCTCCCGATAGAGCCAGAGCAAAGCACGCGGCGAATTCAACGTCCCGCCCCTTGGAGAGTTCGAGAGCCGCCAAGGCGGTCCTTACTCCTTCAGCGGTATTCCCGTAAAACGCCTCCCAGACCGCTCGTGAGGCCAGGTAACTCGCCGCGGACTCCCGTCCGATCTGCTCTTGCAGGGCCAGTTCCACGGCGCGGTTGGATGAACGGCGTGCGGCCAAAAGCCGGCCGGAACGGGCGAGAGCGAGAGCCTCTTGATGGGCCACCCAGTGTTCCGATCTTCGCTTTCCCCTAGCTTGGCTGACGACGCGGTTCATCTCCTCCTGGTCTCCACTCAGGGCTGCGATGTTGTATCGGTTAACCAGAATAGTGGCTGATTCCAGTTTGCGCTCGAAGGCCCGCTGAAGCGTGCTCTCAGCCTCGGCGAAACGGTCCGTGCGAAGATAGGCGGACGTAAGGAGTCCGTACGCCATTGCTTGATTAGGATCGCCAGCGATTCTTTCCCGCGCGATCTCAATCGCCGTTTGAAATCGGCCGGTCCCATGGGAGGACATGCCTCCCAATAGACTTCTGGGATCTGCGTTGCCTCCCCCGCGACGAGGATAAGTCTGTGCCCATAATTCAAGGGTCTGGTAGGCCTTTTCGAGATTTCCCGTCCCGTGCCGATCATACGTGAAGTCAATGTAAAACCTTTCCCGGTCGCTGACACGTTCCCGCAGTAGCCAGGCTTTTCTCGCGCTCTCGGCCGCCAGCACGGACTCGCCATTGGCGCTAAAATGCGTTCCTAACTGCGCATGCGCCATGGCGAAATTCGGATCGATTTCGACGGCTCGCCGGAAGAAAGGTAGTCCTGCTTCTGTCCCGCCTGAGGATCGGGCCACTTTCATTGCCGTGCTATAGGCTTTCAAGGCTTCGATAGACGCTGTCGTGGCTTCGGCGAGCGGCATCGAGTGCCGTTCTACGGTAGTCAACGATTCGCCGATCCTGGATCGGAATTTGCGCGACATCTCGCTGAGCGAGTTCAGGACATCTTCTCTCCTAGCCGCGACTGTCTGCTGCTGATCCAGAATGCTTCCAGTGTTGCAGTCCCTTGCTCGCAGCCCCAACGCGTATTGGCTTCCAAGACGTGAGATCGAGCCCTCCAGAACCGCCGCACTGCCGGTTCGGACGCAGATCTGCTGAGCGATTTCCGCAGTCAGCCGCGCTTCTTTGGGCTGTCTCATCAGAGCCAGCGTCTGCTGGATGGTTGCGTCCGGGATCAGGGCGAGGTACGGCGATTGCTGAAGCTCCACCGACAGTCCCAGGCGCAGCGTGTCATCGAACACCGCGTCGCCAGTCTTGTTGTCGAAATCAGCCACAACGATCGTGTCCTTGTCCGTTAGCTTCGGACGCGCCGCCGAAGCGCGCGACAGCGACCAGACCGTCACGCCGCTCAGCAAGAGGAATGCCGCTCCGGCGGCGGCGCCCAGGACGGCCATGCGGTGCCTGCGGAGAAACTTGCGCGTTCGGTACACTTTGCCCGGCGGCGAAGCCAGCACGGGCCGGTCCTCCAGGTGCCTCTGAATATCGGCCGCCAGATCTGACACCGATGCATAACGGCGCTC
>Ga0187893_10009690_pt1 | contig 14702 bp, 14 predicted proteins | sample MA1701074metaG_FD_139574 | JGI IMG/M metagenome (GOLD analysis project Ga0187893, IMG submission 139574) | White microbial mat communities from a basaltic lava cave in the Kipuka Kanohina Cave System on the Island of Hawaii, USA - MA170107-4 metaG ...
AATTGTGGAGCCGACAAACTTAAATCCTCGCTTTTTAAGGTCTTTACTCATAGCATCAGATTCTTTGGTGAATGCCGGGATTTCTTTTAGTGATCTGAATTTATTTTTGATAGGCCGGTTGTTTACGAATTGCCAGATATATTTATCAAAAGAACCGAATTCTTTTTGAATTTCTAAAAACCGCTTCGCGTTTTCAATAGTCGCCGCGATTTTCAGCCGATTGCGGATAATTCCTGGATTTCCAAGAAGCCGCTTGATATCCTTTTTTCCAAAATGAGCAATTTTGACCGGATCAAAGCCGACAAATGCCTCCCGATAATTTTCACGCTTGTTAAGAACAGTTTGCCAATTTAGCCCTGCCTGCGCCCCTTCTAAAATCAGAAACTCAAACAGCTTCTTATCATCATGGACCGGCACGCCCCATTCTTTATCATGATATTTAAGCATTAGTGGATTATCAGTAGGCCAGGCGCAACGCTTTTTAATTTTATTTTTAACAGGCATATTTATATTCTCATTCTAGCTTTTAGTAAAAATTTTCTCCTCAATTTTTAGATTGTTAAATAAATATTTCGTATAAATAGTGTCATATAGCTCACCGGTGAAATAAACTCCTGCCTCCAAGCCGTCCAGCCAGGTTAAGAGCGCAGCCATTACGCCGACCGCCACCTGATGATAGGTCGCGTTTGTTCCGCGCACGGATTTATTTTCCAAAGCGTTGTAATAATACACGTCTTTGTCCGGGTAAGACAAAACAACGCCGATCAGATCCTGACCCTCAAGCGGCATGGATGCGTTGTCTGCCAGAATCAGATCATCCGGAACGATGGTGCCTTTCTCCCGATAGGTTTTCTGCAAGAACTCCATAGTTTTGAGATGAATGGAATAAATAAACTCACTCGGAAGATCGTGGCGATTAGCAATAGTGATGTTTTCTTCATGCAAAATCGGCAGGCCGGAGGGATAAGATTCCAACTTCAAAATCGGCGAAAGCATCGGTTCCATATCCACCAAATTTTCAATAGCATTCGGCAAAATCTTTTTGAATCGCCCCCGACCTAAAGCCACTCCGCCGGGATCGTAGACCGCTTCCGCTAAAAATTTTGCCCGTGACCAAGTGACGAGCGGCCGCCACTCTCCGGAAGTCATGGAAGTATCGAATTCAAAGTGAATAATTTTTTCCGGATCGCCGAATTTCCTGATTCCATTCTGGACCCAGATATTCACGTTGCCGGGATTCATGCCGGCGCAAAGAATATGCGACGCCCCGGCGATCTCCCCGCGCCGCTCTGTAATCGAAGTAATTAGCTTGTCGGTAGTAACTCCGACTCCGTTCATGGCGGTATTTAAATAAGCGACGCCGGCACGGTTGGTAGATTCCAAGATAGGAAGCGTATCCAAATCGGTTAAGTCCAGCACTGCGCTTACTTGGTACTTGCTTAAAATGTCGTGATACGAGGAATCATCGGACGAAAACAAAATCTCCTTTTTGATGAAAATATAATCCAACTTCTTATGATCCAAAACCGGACTGGAGAGGCAATCTTCTTTTTTATCCAAAAGGATCAATGCATTCAGCAGATGCCTTTTTTCGGCAAGCAACAATAAAAAGGCTCTGGCCACTCCTCCGGATGCTCCAAGAACCAAAAGATTCGGTTTGGTCATTTGCATTTGCAATTATCTTCCGCTTCTTTGCATTTTTTGCATCTCACCTGCGGCATTGATTTCTCGGGGCCGCCAAATACGGATACATAAAACTCGGCTGCTTCTTAGCTTCCTTGTAGTACCAGAGATGTGGGGTGATTTTATGCATGTAAAAATATTATACCGATTTTTTAACCCTGAGAGAGAACCATGCATCTGTCTGAACCCCTTCTTTTGACTGAATGCCAATGCGTCCTCCCATTTTCTCTACATAAAATTTGCAAATATAGAGCGCAAGCCCCGATCCGTCTGCCTGCATACTATGCGCATTGCTCGCCCTAAAAAATCTGGAAAATATTTTCTCGCTCTCCTGCTCCGGAATTCCGATTCCCGAGTCTTTGATATGAACTTCAACCTGATCGGCATCCACTGAAAAACTAATATCAATATTCCCACTTTCTTTTGTATAGCCGAGCGCATTATCCAGCAAACGCTCAATGACAATACGAATTTTTTCTGCATCTCCAACCACTTGAGGCAAATCTTTTTTCGGCTTATGCAATTTGAGCTTGATTTTTTTAGTTCCGCATCGCGATACATACATAGCAACTACCGAATTAACTATTGGAAAAAGCTCTACCTCTTCTTCTCTAAACACAATACTATTTTGCTCAATATCCAGTGTTTTTAATAAATCATGAAGCCTGTTAATCACATCTACGTCTGTCTGATAAATAAGCCTGATAAATTCTTCTTGTTCTTTTTTAAACTTCCCAAATTTATTCTCTAATAATACTTCCAAATTCCAACGAATTGCGCTCATCGGAGTTCTTAGCTGATGAGCAATGATGCGAATAATACGATCCCTTAACACTTTTAAAGATTCTGATAATTGCAATGCTTCTTTTAAGCTTTTCGTTCTTTCATCAACTATTTTTTCCAGATTTTCATTATTTTCTTCTAGTTCTTTCTGCGCTTTCTTTCGCTCGCTTAAAGCTTGCGACAAGCTTTTATTATTAATTTCAAGCTCTGCCCATGCGGCTAAATTTTTAAGTATTCTTTTATCTTTTTCCGACAACTCCCTTGGGTGATGATCTAAAATACAAAGCGTTCCCACTAGCGATCCATCAGGCGCTGCAATTGGCACCCCCGCATAAAAACGTATATTAGCCCGGCCGGTTACTACAGGAAAATCTTTAAAGCGATTATCTTTCTTAGTGTCGGGAATAATAAAAATATCGTCCTGCAAAATAGCATAGGCGCAAAAAGATATTTTTTTGTCAGTATCAAGAATTTCCGTGCCATAACACGATTTAAACCATTGCCGATTTGCGTCAACAAGCGTAATAAACGAAATTGCAGTGTCAAAAATTTCTCCGGCAGTTCGCGTAATGCGGTCAAAACGCTCTTCCGGTGGAGTATCAATAAGATTCAATCCCTTTAACGCTTCTAACCTTAGAGATTCATTATCCGGAAGCGGAATATCTGCCAATTGGTCAATCTTTTTCTTATAGATTTTGTTAAATATCCAGGTTTTAACCCTACTTCTCAATTGAGAACTAATCATAGCATGTAAGTACATTGTAACATGTAATGTTTCCTTTAGTTCCAAATTGCGAGGTTGTTTTTTGTTATACTGCAAGTATGAACATGTTCAAGAAAGTAAAAGCAAATAGTGTAGAAAGTTACCTGGCAACAGTGCCTAAAGACCGCCAAAAGGATTTTCTATTTATGCATAATTTTATTAAAAAGACGGTACCCAAACTAAAACCGCATTTTGCATACAATATGATCGGTTACGGTTCGTTCCCCTATAAGAACTACAAAAAGGAAATGATAAGCTGGCCGGTCATATCTTTAGCCAACCAAAAAAATTATATGAGCATTTACGTTTGCGCCGTGGACAAAGGAAAGTACATTGCCGAAAAACACCAAAAAGAATTGGGCAAGGTCAGTGTCGGCAAAAGCTGCATTCGCTTCAAAAAAGTCGCCGATTTAAATCTGCCTGCTTTAAAAAAGGTTTTACTTCTGGCACAGAAAAAGCCGGGCTTAGCTGGCATCGGGGCGCACTAATCAGAATCATCTCGACCCCCCTCTTCCCGTTCGTATCATCCAATTTGGCTCCCCCGGTAAGGATTAAAGCTTCGCTCTCCCGCAGATGCGGGATCGCTCGCCGAACCATTCGCAGCACCCCGACCCCCGTCTCGGACACCTTCGGTTTCCGACGTCGCTTACGCTCCTGCCTTCCTGATCCGGGGCGCTGCTTGGTTCGATCCCGAAGAAATAATAAAACAGCGGATAAAACCGCTGTTTTATTATTTGCTCGCCCTGCTCAACGATTTTCGAACTTTTGACTGGGCGGAGGAGTACAAATATCCTACCGTGGTTTTAGACCAGATGAAAGGATTACTAGCCGAGCAACAAGCCGGGTAACCCCGATTTGCCACCTGTTTGCCCCTGGGGCGAGCTTTGTACCGAGGATCGACATTGGGCACACCTTGCCACCTCGACCACCAGTTTGACCAAAAATAAACGGCTGGTGCGATTTGCTTAATTAAGCAAATATGACTCACTCGGATTGCTTAACTTCACCACCGTTCGATTCATTCGGCTTTACAGACTTAGCTTTTTTTACGATCCTCCATCCATTGCTCAAAAATAAGCTCAGAGAGATTGTAAAAGCCATCCCTGATTTCCTCGATTTCCTTATCGGAAAGATTCGGATCGTTGAGAAGTTCTTTTACTCGTTCAATACTAAGCATAAAGTATAAAAATTAGATTCTTTTTAGCTTCGGCTCCGGCATCAGATCAAAAAGTTTTTTAGTTTCTTCGGTCAACCTATCTCTCAATTCTATATTTATAATCGCTTGCTCTAATGCATCCATGACAGATTTTACTCCATCGATACCGGCAGACTTCATCATTTTTGCAAGATTGATGTAAGCCACCAAGGCAAGGCGAACGTACTCCTTATGCTTATAAAGTAAATCGAAATCAGGAGTAGGGATGTTGTTGTATGCACTAGGGCTTTCTTTTGCGATCTGTTCAAAGAACGATCCATGTACAAATGCGCTTCTTGCCGAGTAGAGTTCTTTAACGTCTTTCTCGATATCGGGAAACTTCCAAGCAAGTAAAGCGGCCATGCGTTTGCGTAACCGGTACATTACTTCTTCATTACGAGCATCACCAGCGGTAAACAGGGCCTCTAAAATTGTTGCCATTTCCGCGGACTCCCTTTGCCAACCAAATGAACTTTTTGAGTTTTCGTAATCGGACAATCCCGAATACAAGAGAGCAGCTACAAACAACCTCCAATCCTCTTTATCCCATGACTGTATGCGATCTAAATGCCAGCTACCGTATTTGGACTGTTCGAAAAGTGTTTTATAAAAATCAACAAAGTTTTTGTTATTAAATATCAAGTAGTCTTGTTGATGAAAATAAATCATTGAGTCCTTGCCGTGCGTCTGTCGCATGATACCCATATCATTTGCATGGAAAACTGGATAGAGAAAATTGGGAGAATAAAGGTTTAACAAAAATAGAGTTTCCGCATGGCTAAAACCACCTTCCTCCAACGTATCAGGAATGAGTAGTCCCCAAGAACATTTTTCGTATTGCTTTTCGGTAATACCAAACGGCTCTCCTGTACCGTCATCAACTTTATAATTACGGAGTACGTTGTCGTTGACTGGCGGTATTTTGTTTTTGAGTGCGTCGATAAATTCATCGATGGCGAGCTTTTTTAGATTCCAGAGCTCATAACCATCTTTAAGGTCAAACACCTTCGCGTCATCGCTTATAGGTTTGCCAATAAAAGCAAAAAACATTGTTTTTGTTCTGTTCATATCATTTTGTCCAATCTACTTCTTGCAACGGAGGATGTACTGCCTTCATTTCATCGTACATAGCTTTGAGTGCAACTTTTACTTCTCCTTTATTTTCTACTGGAACAAGCTCATAGCTTTCAAAGAGAGTTTTTATGTTGCCGACGTAGAGTTGTGCTTTTCTCATCCACATATCTTTGAGTCGCCCAATAACAGCGAGTAGTCTTTGTGGTTCTTTTGCTAGGATAGGTAGCACTTCTTCCGTACCATTTATCCAGTGCTGATGACTCTCTTCTGGTTTATTCTTTAGATGTTCATCCAGTTTTTCGAGAGCACTCTCATATAACGATACTGCATCTTGAGGAGCAATTTTGGACAGCTCCTCAATGATGAGAGCCAGTTTGGACATTGCGCTAACAGAGTATTGTCCCTCAAGGAAAAGCGGTATGTATTCTTTGATTGATTCATAGGGCAATACTTTATCCGCAAGAAGTTTCCATAGATGCCAAGCAAGCGAACTACTCATTGAGTCAGCTCCATCACGGATTTGTTCTTTCAACAATTCGACAAACTTTTTTGAATTGAATTCATTCCCATAGTATTGAGAGTCCTTCTCCCTGAAAAGAGCAAAGTATACAACGAAGGCAGCCAAGTCGTGCAAAACATCATCGTGATTTGTTGCTATGAAAAGCCGCAACATTTCTTCGGCTTCTACCTCATTCAAATCTCTATTTCTGTTGAGGACGTGCAGAAGCCCTTGCATTACTCGCGGGTAAGACTGGTTCGCTCGTATCGTATCGAGTGTTAGTTGTCGAATATAAACTCGCTCCTCATCTTTCCATGTGAAGGGAGTCTCATCGGGATTTTTCCTAGCGCGCCTATTTGCCCAGAAAACTTCGAGAATGTAGGACGCTTGAATACGAATGTAGAGATTGTCTTCTTTCAAATACCTCGACATAATTTTTATGATTTCTGTGTAGTATTCAGGCTTGCTTTTTGCAGCAATTTTCATCATTAGCCAACAAAGGTGACCTCGAACAGTAGTGATGACATTTGCATCCTCGCCACGTAGTACCCTCGCGTGGTAGTTGTGTTCTCCTTTTTGATCATCTTCGTCATTAGCACCAGTCGGATTTGGGTCGGGGTCGTTATGGAGTTGACGAACAATCCACATCGCTTCCTCAAGCTGGTCTTTTACAACAAGTTCTTCGCCATAGGAAATAAGGTTCTCTTTGGCTCCATTATCTGCAAGCCAGTCTATGTTACTGGTTAGACCCGTAACGGCTTTTACGTACTCAAATGCCTCTGGTTTTTTCTCACCTAGCTGATAGCGCGCATATTGCAATATCAACGTCAGTGATGTGTTATCGGCTACAAGTTGTTTATTTTGTATCGCTTCAACGACGGTGCGATCATATACCAATATAAACTGTCCCTGTCTTGGCTCGAAGAAAATCTTATCTATGTTTTGGTATTGGGAGAAATCAAATCCTGATAAAGCGCGGATAGCGTCAGCACCCTCAACAAAAAAAGCCCAACTAACCACGAGCAAAACTCTTTCGTGATCCGATACAGCAACTTGTTTATTTTTCTTTGGAAGTTTGCTTGTAAAAACGGTTGCTGCAGTTCCACGCGAGTCAATGCTTCTTACGCCACCCCAATGATAAGAAAAACCTACAGTATTTAAGTCTTTTACTCGAATAAACTCAAAACCGTTGTGTTCAAACTTATCTGCCTCTCCGTTGTCTTTTATTGCCTTTTCTATTTCTTCTGCGACCCTTACAGAATGTGCAGGGATTTCGCTTTTTTTGACCACAAACTCTGGGGTAGAGATAAAGTAGCCCTTCACACCACGCGAGAGAAGTTCCTTTTTTAGTTGTTCAAGGAAAGTGCCAAAAACTTTTTGTCTACCTAACTCCTTACCGTCCTCTACGAGACGAAAAAGCTCGACGGCAATCTTTGCGCCGTCTTGATTTTGAAGTTGATAATCGAAATTTTCGTTGGTAGCAGGATTTACGACTACATCTCTATCAGTGATTGCGTAAGTAGTTGTGCGTTCCTGTCCTAAAAAGTTTCTGAATCGTTCGATAGCTTCTTCTTCCCATTGTTCTTTCACCTTAGCCATCCTTTTATTTTCTTAACTGAAATCAAGCAGTTTCCATTGGTCTTTATCGCCACTATCATATTTTTCAGCATCGGAGTAATACCAGGCACTAAGCAATGGCTGAACTATGCCACCGACCAATTTCTTGCCTTTCTTATTTTGTCCCTTGATATAACGCGCCAGAGCTTCAGCTTTAGGTTTTGCGTCCTTTGCTGTAAAACCGGACTTGGTGTCGTAAATCCCGATTGATCCGTTCCTAAAGCCAACGATGTAATCTGGATAAAAAGCACTTTCAAAGCCAGTGTCCGGATCGGTATAAGGAATAGCGAAATATAGCTCAAGCGATACGCCATTTTTATACCACCATTCAACTGACCTTGATTTTTTATCTTCTAGTAATTCTTCGAATCCTTTTTCTGGTTGTGTACGCTTCTGATAAAGCAAAGTTTTATCTGCATCTTTAGCAGAAATTATAACAGCCTTGCCAGCACCTACCAGCTCGTAGTTTTCGTTGAAGTACTCAACTTCCGGTACATTCCAGACATACTCTTTCCGGCGTTGCTTTGCTTCTTTTTCCTTTTTATCAACTTGCTTAAATCGCTCCTTGGCGGCCTCGATAATATGCTTAAAGATTTTTTGATTTGACTCCGAACAGACAACTATACGCTGAATATCAAGCCGACTCGCATCTTCGTAGCCGAGATATTTATCAAACCAAGCATAAATTGCCATCTGTATTTTGGTATGAGAGCGTACCGGTGCGAATGGTAATGACGTAAGTTTTGCAAATGCCTCATATGCTCTCTTGATTTCGTCAGGAGATACAGCAAATTCTGCCTTACCACGTCCGATAACTTCCTTTTGTGCCTGCTCATCAAGGTTCTCAATCACGGCATCAGAAATGATGACTTTAGAAAGCTCCTGTGGAAGTAGATCAAGCTTTACATCCGCTTTTTTCTTTGCTTGTTGGGGACTGTCTTTATCGGTAATACCGAAATACTTATTGGCCTCCTCGTAAAAGAGTCTCCGGAATGCAAGCGTTAAATCGCCATAATCAATACGGCTTAGGTAAATGGATGGCAAGTTAATCGACTTATAGTTCTCTTTACGAACAGCTCGGTGGACTTTGAAATATCCTTCGCTGTCACCGTCGTGAGCAATCGATACACGCGAAAGATTTGTGTATACATATGCCCGATTAAGCGACTCATTCTCGTAATGTTTTGCTTCCGGCATGCGCATAATGCGCCCGACTGTTTGGATTTCAAATCGCTCGACTTTAATGTCCCGGAACATTAAAAGGATTTGTGCCCGAGGACAATCCCAGCCAAGTGCAATAGCTTGTTTGAAAATAAGCACTTCTGCTGGCGAATCGTTAAGCGTAATTGCCTCGATGTTATCCTTACGTTCGGATAGCCATACGGCCAGTTTTTCATTTTCAACGGTGATATTGTGCTTTTTCAAGAAGTCCTCAATTTCCTTGAGCTTGCTGGTATCCAGTGCGCTCATCGTTCTTGATTCGCTAGGAAGTTGAATTAAAAGAAGCGGGTTTATACCTGCACCTTCTTTGCGATAGAACTGTGCCAGCTGTTCACGTTTGGCTAAAGCGGCTTCGAGTATAATTACATCCTCTGTATTCTTAAAATCGCTGTACTTACTTATGGCCTCGTTGATAACAGTAGCGGTTTTAATCATTCCTTCCTTCACCACATCATCAAACCGAACCGAGACAAATCCAGCATCATTAGCTTCGATTTCCTCAACGGATGGCATAACCGCTGGAGTAGCAGAAATTTCCAAAATCAATTTAGGTCCAATCACGCCCTGCACTAACTCTTGAGATTTCTTTGACCAGTAGTGATAGTGGCTTTCATCTACGATAAGGACAATTTCTAACCCTTCTTTTTTCGTATTAGCCACAAGCTTTGGTAGATTTTTGTCCAGCTCACTTTCTCTCATGAAAAGATTCGTAAATTCGCCGGTTGTTCTATCTTGTTTTGTTAGGCTTTCCCAGTTCACAAAAACAATCTGATTTTCGCGAAAGCGATTATCAGACAACTCATCGAGCAACGAAAAAGAATATCGAGAATCGGCTAGGTAATCAGAGAGCTTATTTTTGCTCTGAATGTGTAAGTTATTGCTTGAAATCCATACAAAAGCATATCGTCCAGGCAGTTCCGATGCAGACAACTGGCGCAAGAATTCAGCGGCCATAATTGTTTTACCCGAACCGGTAGGAGCTTTGAGTACACAAATACGCATACCGTTCTTACCTAAGAGCACCTGCGTCTTAGCAAGAAGTTTTGAAACCGCGTTTTGTTGATAAGTTTTTAGTGTCATAGACATTGTAGTTATGCAAACAACCGACGATATACTTCCAATATCGACTCTGGAATCGGGCAAAGCGTATGCATAACTTCTAGGTCCGAAAAATCATCGGCGTGGTCATCGTTTGAAAGAGAAAAAACATAAATATGTGCAGGTAGCTCCAATGCATCAAGCTTTTCTTTAAGATCACCGACACTTTCCAAATCAAAGAGAATTCCAGTATTTATTTTGCCGTTTGTATAAACTTTATACTGCTTGTTGTCGTACTTTTTTATAAAAGTATTTTCACGGAGACAAATCATTTCAGTTGAACGGCGCACTAGCTCTTTGCGCGTGTTATCAGAAACTTCATTCTTAGGAACAAAAGCTGTTTTGAAATAGCGAACATTAGCCGGTAGACCAGTGATATCGGAATGAGCTTTATCTCCCTCAATTACTTTTTTAATACGAGGGTAAGTTATTTCATCGGCGATATTGTTCTCATTGTTGGTACAAAGAATAAATTGACGATTCCCTCCGTATTTTTTGTTTAATAACAGAGTTGCATGTCCCGTTGTACCTGAGCCAGCAAAGAAGTCTAATACTAGGGCGTTGGGACGCTCGTAAATAACAGTCTCAAGACACTTAGCCGTAGCATACAAAGATTTTGGATAAGGAAATTCTACGCCTAACAAATCTCTGACTAGAGATGTCCCATATTTGCCAGCATCAAATTCTCCTCCTCTCCATACGGTTTTATATCTACCGGGCATAGCAGTTACATATAACTGAATATCGCCCGAACCATTTTTCCGAACTTCAATTCGATCGATATGATCATTGATTGAATCCAAGCCAAAATGCCATCGCCGCTCTTGCCCCTCATCATCGATAGGCCAAACCGCTATCTCTCCATTTTTTTCAGGGATATTTCTCTTTTTTGGATGGAAGCTAGTATCAGGTGGAGTGCCAATTCTAGTTATTTTCCCATCTTTAACGTAAATGGGATAAAACATGGTCGGCCTTTCTTTTCTAGAAGAGGCTCGGCCAGCTCTCCGCAAATTTCGTGTATCCTCTTTTTCGGTCGGGTCTTTACCAATTACATTTAAGTTTTGAGGGAGAACAAAAATTGCATATTCGTGAGAGTAGGTGAAGTGACGAGTCGGTGATCCTTTTGGATTATGCTCGATTACAACAGTAACAATTTCTTTATCAGGAAAAATTTCATCAAGCAAAATCTGCAACCGTGCATATTCCCAGTCATCAATCATAACTATCAATACACCATTGTTTCGTAGCAAATCTTTCGCCAACACCAGTCGCTTTTGCATCATCGAAAGCCATTTACTGTGTCGAAATGTGTCGTTTATATCAACGTAGTTGTTATTGTATTTCCAGTCTCGAGCACCAGTATTGTAGGGCGGATCAATGTAAATCACATCGACTTTTCCGGCATGAGTGTAATTCAAAACTGAAAGAGCATGGTAGTTATCTCCTTCGATAATAAGATTGGTTGGCTGATCTGGTGCTTTTTCGATAACACGCTTGGAGACTTCCTCAAGCACCGGCAATTCTGTCTTACATTGCACAGCTACATCTTCGGGTTTATCTTCCCAAACAAGGCCAAACCTTTTTCGCTTTTTCAAATCCTTAACAAGCTCTAAAAGTTCCTCTCGAGTGTACTCATCGAGGGGCTTTCCGTTGCCATTTCCATTTTTGTGGTTTCCGTTCGTCATAGCTATTTTTTCTTTTTGGATTTCAGGTTGCTTGTTTGTTCCAGAAATGCGTCCAAATCGGATTGTTTGATCCGCCATGTACCAATTTTGGATGCTTTAAGCTTACCGTGCTCAATATAGCGAACTACGGAACGATAGCTCACTCGCAAAATCTCTGCGATTTCGTCAACGGTTAAAAGTTTGTCCTCAGAATTGGTCATAACAAATTCGCTTATACATCATTTTACCTTGATCAAAAGGCGTTGTCAAAAGTGGCAAAACTTGGCAAAATAGAAGTAAGCAAGAATGACTATGAAAATGACAAAGAAGCCTGTTGGCTTTGGAACGAAATACCATCACAATATCCGAAACCTTGTAGGAAGGGTAAGCACCTATCGTTTTTCTATTCGAGAGATAGAAAAAGAACTGGCCGATGCTCTAAAACCACAATTTCCACGCATCGAAGCCATCCTTGGCCAGCAGTTCGAGGAAATAAGGTCATTACGCCAAGAGATTATGACATTACAAACATCGGTTAAAGATTTGAATAGCTTTAGGGATGAAATGAGAAAACTTATAACGGGTTTTCTATCCAGCATTCCGCAGGTAAAGAATAAAAAGCATATCGCTGGCCAAGTGACTGAAAACTTGCTGGTAAAGAATCTTAAAGCAGAAACTGAAATTAAAGGATTGGCCGCTTATTCAGATGGCACTATCCGGTATAAGAGCGAAGTTATTCCTATGCGCGGACAACTCAATGACCTGTGCCGCTTATTTATAAGCCAGCCAGGTAGATTGTTCACATGCGATGACATCAAAGATGTAATTGTGAACGCTAACAGACGGGAGATGACCACGTTTTCAACCATTTCAAAGTATGTAAGCGAGCTCCATAGCTTGCTTAAGCAGTGCTTTGGCCGAGAAGTAATTTTTAATCACAAGAAAGTGGGTTGGCGATTTAAACCTTAGATCAAAGATTCAGAACTGAACATTGAATGAACGCACTCCTCCATACTGGGAGTGTGTTTTGTTTTGGTGAGGTCCGAAACGATGCACGCCGAAAGCAGTATGACAATGATAAACAACAACTTGGAAGTTTATAAAACCGCCGACTTAGCACTGGTGGCGGTGCTTTTGTTATTTATCCCTGATTCGCTTGAGGCCTGCGATCGAAGTAATCCGCATAAGGTCCTGTTTGCCTTCCGGAAAAGCGACCAGCTAGATGAGTTGGTAGCCAAGTACTGGAAGCGTGAACTTATGGTCGAGCCACAAGCATTTTTTAACCAGCTCAAACTCGCCAAAGTGAGGATCTATGCACACGACTAGCTGTGAACTTAAAGCCAGAAACGCTGGAGAAACTCCGCGTGCTTCTCAAAGAGGACTGGGGCCAAGACGTGAGCGATCAAGAACTACACGATATCGCTTTTAATCTCTTGGGCTACTACGACACACTTTTGCAGTGCTATTGCGAAGATCTGGCCGGAGAGCAAAAGCAAGAAACCATATGCGAAACGACCCCTTCAAAATCATAGACAAGAGCGGTGATCGTAAATACTTCACCATTATCCCGAATTACATCGTCAATCATTCGACGGTGTATGAGCAGGCTATTTATCTATACATGAAGCGTGTTGCTGGTGAAGAAGGCACGTGCTGGGAGTCGCCGATCAACATTGCCAAAAAACTCGGCGTTGATCCTAAAACTGTCCGCAAATATCAAAAGCGGCTGGTAGAGCGAGGCTGGATAGAAGAAGTCGGTAAAGCCGGAAAAACCAAACCGACAATCGAATACAAAATCATCGATTTATGGGAATTGAATGCCCGACATTACACTAAAAAAGAAAGAGGAAATAGCACTTTATCTCAAAGAATGCGGAATGAATCCCTAAACAAAGAGGATTTAACACCTTTTGAAAGAGTGCTAAACGGTAACAAAGAAGAATCAGTTAAGAAAATTGATAAAGAAGAAAATAACCGGCCGATGAGCCTTAGAGAGTTTGTGGAATGGTGCGGTAAGAGCAAGCATCGGCATATTCAGATTATCGGCAACTGGGCTGACACTATCGAGCCTGATTTTCAAACCAAAGACCAGTGGGAAGCATTTATTAAACGCAACGTAAGGATCGCAAAAAATCTTGAGCCATTTGAAGATGATCGGCTTAAGCAGGGATACAAAAAACTGCAAGAAGCAGTACGGGCAGGCTGGTTAAAGAAATACACACTCGAAACGCTTTTCAAATTTATCGTATGAAATTTAACGAAGAATTAGAAAATAAGAAACAGGGCTACGACCTGAATCTCGAATCGGATAAAGCCATCATTCGAGAGTTTGAAGCCACGCTGGAATCGTCAAAGCAAGAATCGCTAGTAAAGCCACTAGATTTTTATGGGGAACCGAAAGTAGTTATCCCAGCTTTTGAAATGCGATCACGGAAGTTTCCAGAAAGCCGAGACCCGAGGCGGGTCTATAACGATATCTTAGGATTAACCGATGCCGGGATCGTGCAGTATCTACTCCGGATGAAAGCAATATCCCGTCGCTATGTTACCGCAGATCATCCGGGCCGAAGCTGGGCAGTAGGTCCAGACTTGAAAGCCTATGAGGACTTTTACCAAAAGAAACATGCTCTCGATGAACTGAGAAATAAACGAGCGTATGCTACAGAACTAGAGGCCGATTCTTTGGACGCGCTTGCTAAAAGTCGAGAGATGTTAATCAAATCAATGAAAACATAAAAATATGACCAAAGAAATTACAAAAAGCGAACTTGACGAATTGGATCGGGAAATAAGACGAGAGTTATGTCTTGCGGCTCAGACAGCCGCGAATGTTATCGTCTCGCTACTTGAGAGTAAAGACGAGATGGTCAGACTGGAAGCGGCAATTTATATCCTTAACCGAGTGCTCGGAAAACCTATTCAGCCGTATCGATTTGAGCGGCCGAAGAAATCTACTTAACCCAACTTTATGGCTATTTTGAAGCACTTAACTGAATACCACAAAAAGGCCATTGAGCTGAAATATAAAGGCAAACCATATGCCGATATTGCTGGTGCGCTCAGCCAGCGCTATCCGGACAGTAGAAAAAGAAAGTCCGGGCGCGA
>Ga0187893_10009691_pt1 | contig 14702 bp, 18 predicted proteins | sample MA1701074metaG_FD_139574 | JGI IMG/M metagenome (GOLD analysis project Ga0187893, IMG submission 139574) | White microbial mat communities from a basaltic lava cave in the Kipuka Kanohina Cave System on the Island of Hawaii, USA - MA170107-4 metaG ...
CGCGGCGGGGGCTGCCGGCGCCTGCGGCGCTTCCGGCTGATCCAGTGGATCGGGTGCCTTGTCCTCGGGCTTTTCGGCGGCGACCACGCTGACGTCATCCACGCGCCGGTCCGCCAGCGGTTCGCCCTCGGGCACCAAAATCATGAACTGCATCAGCCAGAACAGGGCCAGCGCCGCCAGCAGCGCCAGGGAAAAAGAAGCCAGATGCCGCCTCAGCGGGCTGTGCATCGGCGTGGCCACCGCTTCCACGTCAGCGGATCGGCGTGGCCGCCACCGCGACGTTCTGCACGCCGGCGAGCCGCGCCTGATCCATCGCCTCGACCACCAGGCCGGCACGCGCATCCTGGTCGGCCTGGATTACCACCGCGGATTTGGGCCGGTCGGCGCGCATGCGCTGGATGGTCGTGCGCAGGGTGCGAATGTCCACGCGCTGGCGGTCAATCCAGATTTCGCCATCCTTGGACACCGCGACGAAGATGCTGGTGGAATCTTCCTTGACCGCGGTCTGCGCCGACGGCCGGTTGACGCGGATGCCAGCCTCGGTCACGAACGCCGCGCTGACGATGAAGAAAATCAAAAGATTAAGGAAGAAATCCAGCATCGGTGCCAGGTCGATCGCCGCGTCTTCCTGCGGCGCGGAATGCCGGCGGATTCTCACGTGGCCACCAACAGATCGGCGAGCTGGTCGCTCTCGCGGCGCAGCCGGGTCTGGAAATAGCCGGTGAACAGCAGTGCATTGAGGCTGACCATGAGTCCGGCCATGGTCGCGATCATCGCGTGCGAGATGCCGTCGGCCATGGCACGGGTGTCGGCGCTGCCGGAGGCCGCCATGGCGTCGAAGACCTGGAGCATGCCGCTGACCGTGCCGAGCAGGCCGAGCAAGGGGCACAGCGGCACCATCACCTTGATCAAGGGCAAGGATCCGGTCATGGCGACGCGGATTTGCGACAGCACCAGCAGGCGGATCGCACGCGCATTCCACGACTGGTGCTCGCTTCTCACCCGCCAGCGCCGCTGCGCCTGCTGGCGCTCCTGCGGATAGACCCGCAGGAAATACCAGTAACGCTCCAGAGCCAGAGCCCATAGCAGTACGGCAGCGAGGAAGATCCACTGCGTGACCCAGCCGCCGGCCTCGATGAAATCCTCCACCGAGGCAAACGGGGTCCGCAAGGATTCCAGGATCAGGTCAAACACGGGGTTTGGCCGCAGGAATGCGCCGCGCTTCGAGTTCCCTCGCCAGCAGCCCGGCGCTCTGCTCGTCGAGAATCTGGATCAGGCTGCGCGAGCGCGAGCCCAGCAGCACATTGATGAACAGCAGGGGGATCGCGATGCCGATGCCGAGCACCGTCGTCACCATCGCCTGCGAAATGCCGCCGGCCATCAGCTTGGGATCGGCGGCGCCGACCTCGGTGATGACCTGAAACGTGATAATCATGCCGGTGACCGTGCCCAGCAAACCCAGCAGCGGGCCCGCGGCGACGATCATGCGCAGGCCGGACTGGAAACGCTCCAGTTTCGGGGTTTCCTTCAGCACCGCCTCGGACAGTTTCACCTCCAGCACTTCAGGATCGTGAATACCGGCCTCGCCGCGCAGACTGGCCAGCACACGGCCCAGCGGATTGTCGTCGCGGGGCGCAGCGATGTTCTGCAACTGAGTGGCGACCTTGCGGCCGACCCGGCTTAAGAAAATCAGCTGATACACCGACACCAGGGCGCCAATCACGCCCAGCAGGATCACCACGTAACCCACCACGCCGCCCTGCTCGACCCGCTCAAGCGGATCCGGCCGCTGCGATTCCGAAACCAGCAGCGCGCCCCTTGAAGGATCAATCAGAGCCTGCGCCCAATCGTCTTCGGTATCCACGAAGTCCGCCGCCAGTCCGCGCAGGCTGCGGTCGGGTTGCGGATTGATCGCCACCAGATGTCCGCTGCCGGAAGGCATGAACAGATAGGTGTCTTTGCTGAAGGCGGTGAAAGCGCCGACACGCACCACCGTGTCTTCGCGCTTGGCACCATCCGGATCGACGATATCGGCCTTGAAGCGGGCCACCTTGCCGTCCTCGGTCAACTCCTGCTGCAGGATGAACCAGAACCGCTCCAGCTCGTCTATGCCCAACGCGGATTCGCCGCCCACCAGAGTGCTCAGGAACTGCAAGCGCTGCGGGAATTGCGCGGAAATCAGGGACTCGTTCGCCTGCACGCGGAAATCGGCGGCGGACTGACGCGCGGTGGTGAACAGCTGCGCGAGATCGCCGGAGCGTCCCTGGATGCGGTTTTTCAGATCGGTGATCTCTTTCTGGCGCACTTCAAACGACTGTTTGACCCGGTCTGCCCGCGCGCGCACCACGGCCAGTTCGCTTTCGGCCTGGCGCAACAACTCCGCCTGCTGGTCGCGGTTCTTGAGGAAGCGCTGCTCGCGCTCCTGGTTGGCCATCGCCGCCGCGCGGCTGCTCTCCTGCACCTGGCGCAGCAGATCGTCCGCGCTGGCGGCATGGACAGCGCCGGCACAGACAAAAAACAAAATAGCCGCGTTTCGCGCCGGGACGCAAAGAACGCTGAGCAAGAAAAGAGCCTTTGAGTTTTTGGTCTGCGCGCTGTTCGTCTCTGCGCGGCAATTTTCCTGATTCATTGGGCGTCTCCGGCGGCGACGGGCACCGTCAGCACCAGCAGATCGGCTGCCGTCTGTTCACGCGCCATCTTCAAACCTTTACGCACGGCTCGGCGGTCCGCAGCGTCCAATGGTTTCCAGGTTTTAGCGGCGGGGTCCCAGCGGCCGGCGTCCTCGCCGTCAATCGACAGGAAATACAGGGCAGTGCGTCCGACGCGCAGAACATCCACGATTTTCGCGGTGCCGCCGGCCGGTAGCTCCAGGCGCTCGGCGCCCAGCGTGCGGCCGTATTCGATCTCGATCTGGTAGGCCTCGGCAATACGCCGGTATTTCTCGGCGATGCCGGTACTGGCATCCGCCATCAGCCGCTTGAGGCTGGCGATGCGTTCCGCGCGCTCCGACTTCAGGAACGGCAGGTCGAGCACGACGAACTTCTCCAGCGAATCGAGCATGCGCAGCATCAGCGGCAGGATCTCGCGCTCGGTGTCGTCCATGCCGGAAAACTGTTTTTCCAGCGAGGCTTTTTCCGCGGCCTGGGTCGCGGCGATCTGTTCCAATTGCCTGGCGTAGACCGCCTGCTGCTGCGCCTGCCAGAGCACCGAACGGTATTTCTCGAGCGCGGCGCGGGTCTGGTCATCGAGCTTGTTGATCGTCTGCTGCGAATCACGCGCCTTGCGATTGGCCTCGAGCGTGGCGTCATAGGACTGGCTGATGGGGTCCGCCGCAAACACGTCAATGCAGCAGCACAAGAGCGCGCCGGCGCAGGTGTATTTCATGGGCTTTAGTATCCTGAAAACAGCCGCAGGGTCCAGTGGTTCAACCGGGCTGGCGGCTGCTTCTGCAGCAGCGCAGAACAGCGCGGCGGTCGCGCGACCGATGCCGGCGGCAGCGCCGGTGATGAAGATGCTGGGTTTCATTTTTATTGAACGTCCTTACACGACAAATCTAGCATGCGTCCCGCCGCTAGAATGTCGGTGCTTTCTTAAAAGGAGTGCTTCCTCATGGCCGCGCATGCCCCCGGTTTTCTCGCCCTCGTCAACGACGCCAGGACGCGCATCAAGGAAATCACCGCAGCGGAACTGCCGGAGTGCCTGCGCTCACAGCCGCAGGCGGCCCTGATCGACACCCGCGAGGAAAGCGAGTTCGCGGCAGGCCATGTCCGTGGCGCCGAGCACTTAAGCAAGGGCGTGATCGAGCGGGACATCGAAGCCAGGCATCCGGATAAGACGCGGCCTCTCTACCTCTACTGTGGCGGCGGATTCCGCTCGGCACTGGCCGCCGATGCGCTGCAGCGGATGGGTTATCAAGAGGTGTATTCCGTGGACGGCGGCTGGCGCCAGCTCAAGGATCTGATGCCGGTCGAATGAATCTTACGGTCCGGAGCATCCGTGTTATCGTTCTGCGGGTAATTCCGCTGGAATAAACGCACTTGTAAGCCATGGCTGCCGACGCACAACCCGTTGATCCCTCGCTGTTCGCCAACCTGGTGCCCTTGAGTTCGCTCAAGCGCGAAAGTCAGGCCGATCTGGCGCGCAAGTCGCAGATTCTGGCCGCGCGTTCGGGTGAATACCTGTTCAAGATCGGCGACACCGCCAAACAGGCCCTCTATGTGCTGTCCGGGGAAGTCGGCCTGGAGGATTCTTCTGGCAAGCCGCTGGGCCGCATCAACGGCGGCGACGCGCACTCCCTGCACCGTCTTGCCCACCAGTCACCGCGCAAGGCCTCGGCCAAGTGTCTGTCGGCGGTGCGCTATCTGGCGGTGGATGCCGGGCTGCTCGATGTCATGCTGACCTGGGATCAGACCGGCACTTTCGAGGTCTCGGAGCTGTCGAGCCAGGAGGTGGATTCGGGCGACTGGATGGGCAAGCTGCTGCAGATGCGCACTTTCCAGATGGTGCCGCCTTCCAATTTGCAGTCGATGTTCATGAAGATGCAGGAAGTGCGCGTTGAACCCGGTTTTGTCGTGGTGAAACAGGGCGACGATGGTGATTTTTTCTACGTCATGATCGAAGGCCGCTGTATCGTGACTCGTGAACAACCCAACCAGAAGCCGGTGAAACTGGCCGAACTGGAGACCGGTTCGTGTTTTGGCGAGGAAGCGCTGATCTCCGACGCCAAGCGCAACGCCACCATCACCATGCTCACTCGCGGCAAGCTGATGAAGCTGTCCAGGGACGACTTTCGCAACCTGCTGAACGACCCGCTGGCGCGCAAGCTGTCATTTGCGCAGGCCGAGGAGATGGTCAAATCCGGCAAAGCGCAGTGGCTGGATGTGCGCCTGCCCACCGAATTCCAGCAGCACAACCTGCCCGGCAGCATCAATGCTCCGCTGTACATGCTGCGCATGAAGCTCGCCTCGCTCGATGCGAAGATCAGCTACATCGCCTGCTGCGACACCGGCCGGCGCAGTTCGGTCGCCGTGTTCGTGCTCACGCAGAAAGGCTACGACGCTTACGTGCTGGACAAGGGTATTCCGCCCAAAACGGCCTGAAGAAGCATCACCCGCTTGGAGCGTTTACAACACTCCACGGCCCCCAAAGCGAAAAACAGTGATACGAAATCTGTATCACTGTTTCTGGATCAGGCGCGAAATACCGCCCCAAAAGCCCGTAAGCGGGTAGTCGTTTTTCGAGCCGTTTACATCGTGTGCGTCGGGCGGTCGGCGCCCAGAGCGCCGGCCAACAGCGCTTCGATCTTCTTCTGGGTGGCACCGGCATCCTGCGTGCTGAACTGCACGCCAATGCCCTGCGCGCGCTTGCCCTGCGCGCCATGCGGCGTCAGCCAGACGACCTTGCCGGCCACCGGCAGACGTTCGGCACTGTCCATCAAGGTCAGCAGGATGAATACTTCGTCACCCAGCTTGTAGGCCTTGTTGGTCGGGATGAACAGGCCGCCGTTCCTGATGAACGGCATGTACGAGACATACAAGGCGCTTTTGTCCTTGATGTTGAGTGTCAGGATTCCGGGTTGCGCCCCGCCGGGTCTGCTCATGGTTTTGTACTCACTTTTTCGTACAGCCCAATCATAAGCGACTCCAGCAGCATTCGCGGATTTGCTGCGGTCTGGCCGGCCAGCGCGCGATGCGTCTGCGCCGCCTCCAGCAACCAGTCGGATGTCGCCTGCGCGCCGAGTTTCTGCAACAGCGGCCGCGCGTCGTTCGCGCCGCGCAGCTGTGCGCCCAGCGACAGCGTGGCCTCGCGGATCAGCCAGCACAGACACGGCAGCAACTGCTGTTTGTTCTTGTGCAGGGACTCGATCCGGCCGAACGCCGCCGCCAGCCCGTCGAACAGTTCAGCCCAGCGATCCGGATCCCAGTGCGGGCTTTCGGTTTGGCGAAGGGCCTGGGTCGGCCTGCGGGCAAAGTGCTGCGCGATCTGGGCCGGCAAAGCCGGCGCCTGCTCCTGCAACCAGCGCTTGCCCTGCTCCACGGTCGGCACGGGCAGCCGCAGAATCTGGCAGCGGCTGCGCAGCGTGGATTTCAGCGCCATCAGGCGCTCGGTCAGCAGAATCAGATGCGCGCCCGCCGGCGGCTCCTCCAGCGTTTTCAGCAGGGAGTTGACGCCGCTGTCGTTGAGCGCATCCGCCGGATCGATCAGCAGGATACGCCGCCCGCCGCGATGACTGGACAGGGCCAGTCGCTGCATCGACTCACGCAGTGTTTCAACCGCGATCTGGCTTTTGTCTTCTTCCGGTGTCAGACGAATCAGGTCAGGATGATGGCCTGCCGCAAGCAGGTGACAGCCCGGACAGACGCCGCAGGTGGCGTCGCGCGCTGTTTTGTCCTCGCACAACAACAGGCCGGCCAGCCGCTGCGCGAAATGATGCTTGCCGATCCCGGCCGGCCCGGCCAGCAGCCAGGCGTGCGGCAGCCGGTTCTGCCGGGCGCCGGCCAGCAGTTGTTGCCAGGAGGTTTGCTGCCAGGGCAGGTTCACAGCCTGTGCTCCAAAACCTTCAGCAACTGCTCCCGCACGGATTCGAGCGGCCTGGACGCATCAATCACGCGGTAACGCTGCGGCGCAGCACGCGCGCGTTGCAGGAACGTGCGCCGGACCCGCTGCTGGAAGGCCAGCCCCGCGCGCTCAAAACGATCGGCAGCACCGCGACGTCCGACGCGGGACAGGCCGACGCGCGGCGGCAGATCAAGCACCAGCACCAGATCCGGCCGTAAGCCCCCCAGAGTGATCCGTTCCAGTACCGCGATATCCCGCGCCGGCAGGCCGCGGCCGCCGCACTGATAGGCGTAACTGGAGTCGACGAAGCGGTCACAGACCACATCCTTTCCGGACTCCAGCGCGGGCAGGATGCGTTCGCGGACATGCGAGACGCGCGCCGCGAACATCAGCAGCAATTCGCTCATCGGCGCCATCTCGCCGCGACTCTGCAACAGCAGTTCGCGGATACGCTCCGCCAGCGGCGTTCCGCCGGGTTCGCGGGTCATCAGCACCGCACGACCCTGCGCGCGCAGCCAGCCGCGGATCAGGCGCGCGCAGGTGCTTTTGCCCGCACCCTCGCCGCCCTCCAGGACGATGAATCGCCCGCGCTCGCGCTTCATGTCTTTTTCTTTTTCGCAGGCTTGATCTGGTATTCGCGCACCGCCTGATTGTGCTGCGCCAGGGTCGCCGAGAAGTAATGGCTGCCGTCGCCGCGCGACACAAAGAAAAGCGCATCGCCAGGCGAAGGATGGAGTGCGGCATGAATCGCCGCCCGACCCGGCAGGCAGATCGGCGTCGGCGGCAGGCCATAGCGCGTGTAAGTGTTGTAGGGCGTGTCGCGGCGCAGGTCGCGCCGGCGCAGATTGCCGTCGAAGCGCTCGCCCAGACCATAGATCACCGTCGGATCGGTCTGCAATTTCATTTTTCTGAGCAGCCGGCGCACGAACACACCGGCGATCTCGGAACGCTCCGAGGCGCGGCCGGTTTCCTTCTCGACGATGGACGCCATGACCAGGGCTTCCATCGGCTTTTGGTACGGCAAATCGGAAACACGCGACTGCCACTGCTCTTCCAGAGTTGCCTTCATCGCCTGTCGCATCTGACGCAGGAGCGACAGGTCAGTGGCTCCGGCGGCGAAATGATAGGTCTCCGGCAGCAGGCTGCCTTCGGCCGGCACGCCGGAGGCGCCGAGCAGTTTCATGATGTCCGAGGGTTTGCCGGGGGCCAGGGTCTTGCGGATCGCCTTGTGGCCCTGGAGGGTTTTCAGCGCCTGGCTGAAGCGCCAGCCTTCGATCAGAGTCACGGAGTGGAAAAAAGTCTTGCCCGAAGTGAGCAGCCGCAGGAACTGCAGCGTGGTGATGCCGGGCTTCACCTGGTACTCCCCGGCTCTTATCGAAGCACCGAGCCCCCTGATGCGCAGATAGATCGCGGCATATGCCCCGGTTCTTGTATTACTAATAAATCTTCTATCTTCAACATATTGAATAATATTTCTAATGCTGTTTCCTGGATAAACCGGAATCAATTCCTCGCCTTGAAGCTGCCATTCCTCGGACAAGTGCCGGCGCGCATCCCACATCACGGCGGCAAAAACCGCGGCCACTGCGATCAACGACCCGGCAAGGAAAGTCTTCATGGTTTGAGGCCCAGGCCCAGCAGCATACCGCGCGCCTTGGCTCTTGTTTCCTCCAGTTCCGTCTCGGGTTTTGAATCGGCGACGATGCCGGCGCCGGTGCGGAAAGTCACTTCGCGCCCGTCGCAGACCATGCTGCGGATCAGGATGTTGAGGTCCATGCGGCCGTCGAGCGACAGATAGCCCATGGCGCCGGTGTAAGGGCCGCGCCCGACCCCTTCCAGCCCGGCGATGATCTGCATCGCGCGCACTTTCGGGCAACCGGTGATGGTGCCGCCCGGAAACACCGCCTTCAGCACCTCGCCCGGCCCGGTACCGGAGCGCAGGCGGCCGCGCACGCCGGAGACGATGTGATGCACATGGGCATAGCTCTCGATGTGCATCAGCTCGTCAACGATGACGCTGCCCGGTTCGCAGACACGGCCGAGGTCATTGCGCTCAAGATCGATCAGCATGATGTGCTCGGCGCGCTCCTTGAAGCTGGCCAGCAAACTCTGGCGCTGCGCCGCATCGAACAGGCGATCGGCGTCGCGCGGGCGTGTACCGGCGATGGGCCTGGTCTGCACTTCGCGTCCACGCACTTCGACCAGGCGCTCGGGCGACGAGCTCAGCACGGCCACCCCCTGCCACAGCGCCAGGCCCGCATAGGGCGCCGGATTCGCCTGGCGCAACTGCTCATACAACTGCGGATACCCGTAGCCGGCGCCAAGGCGCGCGCGCCAGCCGCGCGACAGGTTGACCTGGAACACGTCGCCTGCCGCCAGGTAAGCGTGGATGCGGCGAACGCCGTCGGTGAATCGTCCGGGGTCCTCCTCGATGCACTGCTCGGCGAGGACCCTCCATGCCGGTGCTTGCGCGGGTTTTAAGTGTGCGGCCTCGCTCTTCAGCAGACCAAGACCGGTCTCATCCTCGGCGACCAGTTCCAGAGATCTGCTCTGGTGATCGTAGAGGATCGCCGCGGCGCAGCGCACCGCCAGGGCGTCCGGCCATCGGTGCGGGCTGGGAGGGCAGGACACCGCAGGCTCGATCTGTGCTGCCAGCTCATAGCCAAGACAAAGGAACCAGCCACCGATGAAAGGCAGGCCATCGGTTGGCTTCTCCTGCTTCGCGGCAGCGAACGCCGCATTCAAGCCTTTGAAGAAATCAGCCTCGCGCAGGGCCTCGCGCGGCTGGGCAAACAAAATGTCGTAGCGGCCGGCGCCATCAACGCTCTGCAACAGGAACGGAAAAGCTGAAGGGTCGCGGCGATGCAGCAAAAACAGGTCGGGCGGTCCGTCCACGCAGGGGATGGACGCGCGGGCAGCCATGACTAGAACTTCTTGAAGACCAGCGTGCCGTTGGTGCCGCCGAAGCCGAAGGAGTTGGACATGGCCACGGTCAGTTGCGCCTGACGCGCCGTATGCGGCACGTAGTCGAGGTCGCAGCCCTCGCCCGGGTTGTCGAGGTTGATGGTCGGCGGGATCACGCCATCGCGCAGGGCCAGGATGCTGAAGATCGCCTCAATGCCGCCGGCGGCGCCGAGCAGATGGCCGGTCATGGACTTGGTCGAGCTGATTGCGACTTTTCGGGCGTGATCGCCGAAGGCGCCCTTCACGGCCAGCGTCTCGGCGACATCGCCCAGCGGCGTCGAGGTGCCGTGCGCATTGATGTAATCCACCTGTTCGGGGTTGATCTGGCTGTCCTTCAACGCGGACAACATGCTGCGGCGCGCGCCGTTGCCGTCTTCGGGCGGCGCGGTGATGTGGTGGGCGTCGCCGGACATGCCAAAACCGATCATCTCGGCGTAGATGCGCGCGCCGCGCTGCTGCGCGTGTTCGAGGGTTTCCAGCACCAGGATGCCGGCGCCGTCTCCGAGCACGAAGCCGTCGCGATCCCGGTCCCAGGGGCGGCTGGCCTTTTCCGGCGCGTCGTTGCGCGAAGACAGGGCGCGCGCCTGGCAGAACCCGGCCATGCCCGCCGGTGCCGAGCCGGCTTCGGCACCACCGGCGATGAAGACTTCGGCGTCGCCGTACTGGAGCATGCGATAGGCCAGGCCGATGGAATGCGCGGCCGTGGTGCAAGCGCTGACGGTGGCCAGATTCGGCCCGGTGATGCCAAGGTCGATCGAGATGTGCCCGGCAACCATGTTGATGATGGACGAAGGCACAAAGAACGGTGACACGCGCCGGATACCGTCGTGGGTCAGGATGTTGCACTGCTCTTCGATGGTGCCGATGCCGCCGATGCCGGAGCCGACGCAGACGCCGATGCGCTCGCGGTTGGCGTCGGTCACCTGCAGGCCCGAATCCTTCATCGCCATCTTCGAGGCGGCGACGCCGTAATGAATGAACGGGTCCACCCGGCGCGCCTCCTTCGGGTTCATCCAGTCGGCCGGATTGAAATTCTGCACCTGGCCGGCGAATTTGGTCGGGAAGGTGCTGACGTCGTAACGCGTGATGGCGGTGATGCCGGACTTGCCGGCAATGACGTGAGCCCAGGCGATGGCCAGATCGTTGCCCACAGGCGAAACGATGCCCATGCCGGTGACCACGATGCGCCGTCGGCTCATAGCTTATGCGTCAGATTGGGCCGCGCGTGCGCGGCAGACTTTGCAATGCTTAAGCGGCTTTTCCGCTGTGCGACTTGATGTAGTTCAACACGTCCTGGAAGGTCACGATCTTCTCGGCTTCCTCGTCCGGAATGTCGATCTCGAACTCTTCTTCCAGGGCCATCACCAGCTCGACGGTGTCCAGGGAGTCGGCACCGAGGTCTTCGACGAAGGACGCGTCCGGCTTGATCTGATCTTCGCTGACGGACAGCTGCTCGGCGATGATTTTCTTGACCTTGTCTTCAATGCTGCTCATGTTCAACTCCCTTGGAATCGTTGGGTCTGTAGGTGGCTGCCGCATTGTATGAGATTCACGCGACCACTGGCCACCACCGGATTGTGACAAATCAACTCATCACCATGCCGCCATTGACATGCAGGGTCTCGCCGGTGATGTAGCCGGCCTCCCGCGAAGCCAGAAACGCGACGGCGGCGGCGATGTCGTCCGGCTGGCCGAGCTTTTGCAGGGGAATCTGAGCCATCAGCGCTTTGCGCGCCTCGTCTGCGAGGTCGCGGGTCATGTCGGTTTCGATGAACCCCGGGGCGACGACATTGACGGTAATGTTGCGCGAACCGATCTCGCGCGCCAGCGACTTGGAAAACCCGACGAGGCCGGCCTTGGCCGCGCAGTAATTGGCCTGCCCGGCGTTCCCCATGGCGCCGACCACGGAGCCGATGCTGATGATGCGGCCGTGTCGTGCCTTCATCATGCCGCGCAGCACCGCGCGCGACAGCCGGAAGATCGCGGTGAGGTTGGTGGCGATGACCGTATCCCAGTCTTCGTCCTTCATCCGCAGCAGCAGGGTGTCTCGGGTAATGCCGGCGTTGTTGACCAGGATCGAGACCGGACCGATTTCTTCGAGCAGCTTCTCGCAGGCCGCGGCGTCCCTGACCTCGAGCACACGGCCGTTGACGCCGCCGGCGGAGATGGCTTGCGCACCCGCCGCAGTCGTGGCCGTGCCGAACACTTTTGCGCCCTCGGCGGTCAGCCGCGCCGCGATGGCCTTGCCGATACCGCGGCTGGCGCCGGTGACGAGTGCGATTTCACCTTGGAGTTTCATGCAGCGCCCCGGGTCCCTTGTACCGCCTGCTCCATCGAATCTTCAAGCGCCAGCGTTTTGATGCCGGCGTCAATGCGCTTGTTGAGCCCGACCAGTACCTTGCCGGGTCCGCACTCGTACATCGCCGCAATGCCCATGGCTTTGAGATTCAGAATGGTCTGGGTCCAGCGCACCGGCATGTACAACTGTTCGCGCAGCACGGCGCGTAAAGCGGTGGGCTGCAAATGCTGTTTGGCGTCTACGTTGTGCAGCACAGGAATGGCAGGCGTGTGAAATGGCGCCGAGGCCATGCGTCCTGCCAGCGTCAGCGCAGCGGATTTCATCAACGAGCAATGCGAGGGCACCGACACCGGCAGCTTCATCGCCATGCGCGCGCCCTGTGCCTTGGCATTGGCATAAAGCCATTCAAGCGCCGCCGTCTGTCCTGCGACCACGATCTGTCCCGGCGCGTTGTAATTCACCGGCTCCAGCACGGCGCCCGTCGGATTGGCCGCGCAGAGTTTTTCCACGCCGGCATCGTCAAGGCCGATGACCGCGGCCATGCCGCCCTCGCCGGCCGGCACCGCGGCCTGCATCAGTTGGCCGCGCAGCTGCACCAGCCGGAGCGCGTCGGCAAACGGCAGGGAACCTGCGGCAACCAGGGCGGTGTATTCGCCCAGGCTGTGACCCGCAAGCGCCGTCGGTGGCGGCAGGCCCTGCGATTGCCAGATACGCCAGACCGCGATGCCCGCGGCCAGCAGCGCCGGCTGGGTTTTTTCGGTGCGATTGAGCTCTTCCGCCGGAGCTTCGCTGACGAGTCTGGCGAGGTCGTAGCCCAGCACATCCGAGGCCTCGGCCCAGGTGCGCCCGACCTCGGGATGGCTCGCGGCGAGCGCGGACAGCATGCCGCTGGATTGCGAGCCCTGACCGGGAAACAGCAATGCGTAGTTCATTTCAACGAAAAAGTTTCAGCACGAGTGTAAGAGCGAAATATGAACCCGTAAAGAAATGCCGACAACGTGCCGAACAGGTGCGATTCCACCAGCACGCGGCCGCCGAGCGCAGCCTCGTCCGACACCGGCGCGCCCACGACCATCTCCCAGCCGATCTTGCCGCACAGATACAGCAGGCAGCCGGTGGCGATGAGATCCTTCTTCAAGACCTGCGGCATCAGGCCGAGCACGAATAATCCGTGGATCACTCCGGACAGGCCGACGTAGGCCTGCGCCGAGGGTACGAAAAAATACAGTCCCAAACTCATGCCCAGACTCAGGAACAGCAGACGGCGCAGCCAGATTTTCCAGTCCAGGGACTCCGGGCACAGCAGCGCCAGCACCAGCACGCCCAGCGCGTTGAGGAAGCTGTGCCAGGGACTCAGGTGGACGAAATTGCCGCTGAGCAGGCGCCACCATTCGCCGGCGCCAATCGCGGCGCGCTCGTAGCGCAGAGCGTCGCGCAAGGATTCACCGCCGAGCGTCAGCAGGCCGATGAAAACAATCAGCGCCAGCAGCGGCGCCCACATTTTCAAGGAACCATATCCGGCGTTTGTTGTTATCATTCTCAACGCAATTTTCCGAGACAAATCATGAAATTTTCAGCACGTCCGCCCCGCCAAACCGGCTTCACCCTGATCGAAATCATGGTGGTGGTGGTGATTCTCGGCATCCTGGCGGCGGTGGTGGTGCCGCGCATTATGGACAGGCCGGACGACGCGCGCATCGCCAAGGCGCGTCAGGATATTCGCGTGCTGGAGTCGGCCCTGAGTCTTTACCGGCTCGACAACTACCAGTACCCCAGTACCCAGCAGGGCCTCGATGCACTGGTGCAGAAGCCCGGCGGCGAACCGGCGGCGAACAACTGGAAAGCCGGCGGTTACATCAAAAGCCTGCCCAAGGACCCTTGGGGCGCGGCTTATCAATATCTGCAGCCGGGCGTGAAGAGCGAGCTCGACATCTTCAGTCTCGGCGCCGACGGCAAACCCGGCGGCGATGGCGCCGCGGCCGATATCGGCAACTGGAACTGACGAGAAAACCTTCAAGGCCCGGCGTGAGGCGCAACAGCGGCGGCTTCACGCTGATCGAGATCACCGTGGTCCTGTTCATCATCGGCGTGCTCGCCGGCTTCGCGGTGCTGTCTCTGGGCAGCCGCGCGCAGGATTCGCGGTTCGAAACCGAGGCGCGCCGGCTGGAGAAACTGGTCGAGCTTGCCGCCGAGGAGGCCGAGTCCCAGGGCATCGAGATCGGCCTGCGCTTTGAAAAGAACAGCTACGAGTTCCTGACGCCCTCTCCGGAAGGCGCCTGGGCGCCGCTGGAAGCCAAAGGCTCGCTGCGCGCGCGCCAGTTGCCCGAGCCGTTCTACGTCGAGCTGACCATCGAGGGCCGCGCGGTGAAAACCGCCACAGCCGAGGATGAGGAGCAAAAGCCGCAGATCCTGCTGCTGTCGAGCGGCGAGGCCAGCGCCTTCGTGCTGGAGCTGCGTGTGCCAAAACAAAAGCAGTTCTACCGGCTGGAAGGCGATGCACTGGGCAAACTCAAGCTGGAATACAAAGAAAGTGGCGGCGGCGACACGGCGTTTGCGAAGCAAGGGGTGCGGGAGCCGCCGCAATGACCCGCTCGGCACTCACTGGCGCTTCGCGCATCTCTGGCTCGCGGGGCGGCGGCGACACGGTGTTTGCGGAGCAAGGGGTGCGGGAGCCGCCGCAATGGCCCGCTCGACACTCACTGGCGCTTCGCGCCTCTCTGGCTCGCGGGCCACCCGCTTGGAAAGGTTTCAGGCCATTTTCAGGCGATGGGACAAATCCAGTGGTACTAAAAGTGTATCAGTCATTTTCAATAAAGCCCCGTTCGATGCCCAGAAACGCCGCAAGCGGGTGCGCCGGATTCACCCTGGTCGAGGTGCTGGC
>Ga0187893_10009692_pt1 | contig 14702 bp, 12 predicted proteins | sample MA1701074metaG_FD_139574 | JGI IMG/M metagenome (GOLD analysis project Ga0187893, IMG submission 139574) | White microbial mat communities from a basaltic lava cave in the Kipuka Kanohina Cave System on the Island of Hawaii, USA - MA170107-4 metaG ...
CTCCCGTCCTGTCCATGGTGCGGATCGGACGGGTCGCGCTTTATGACACAGTAGTACTAGCAGACCGTTGAAAAACCCCGCCACCACGCTTCGACTCGGGGTCGGTATCGGTATCGGCATCGGGATCGATGCCGTCGATTCCGATACCGACCCCGACTCCGATTAGAATCCGTTCAATCCGCTGTAGACGTCCGGGGGCCGGGTTCGAGGCAGCCGATCTACAGACCTATGCGCCCGCAGCGCGTGTGGGTCGGAGCTTCGGCCTGCGCTTCTTCACGCCGTTCGCTCGAGCGCCGCTGAGCCGCCTGGCAACCTCCGGGCGGATCTCGGCGCGCAGCGCGCGACTGCCCTTCTCTCTGGCTGCCGGCTTCTGCGACTTCACCAGGATCTCTTGCTGCAACTCGGCGAATGAGGCGTCCACGGCGCCGACGAGGTCGTGGAGATCCGGGAGCGCGTCCCAGTCGGCGTTGAAGCCCCAGAAGAGCTTACCCGCGTTGCTGAAGAGGGCGATGCCGAGTGCCTGGCCCATGAAGAGCGGCACGAGCGGATACGCCTCCAGCATGCGCGCGCCCAGCAAGTAGAGCGGAGTGGGTGGCCCGGGCACGTTGGTGACCACGAGGTTGAAGGGGCTCGCCTGCGACGCGAGACGCATGGCGAGACCGAGTACGGTGGAACCCGTCCACTCGAGGACCTCGATCAGGATCTCCGTCCCGTGCGTCGTCTGCGATTGTTTCAGCTGAGCCGTCGTCTCGCTCACCCGTTCGAGACGACGGCGGGCGTCGGGCTCATCGATGGGCAGATCCACGATCCAGCCGGCGACGCGATTCCCCAGGGTACCCCGCTGCTCCGACGTGCGCGTGCTCACGGGTACGAAGACACGAAAGGTCAGATCGGAAACCCTGAGCTTCCGCCCGAGCAGGAAGCGGCGCACTGCGCCCGCAACGATGGCGAGGACGACGTCATTGAAACTCCCCCCCAGGCGGTGCCGCACCGCTTGCAGCGCGGACATGTCCATCGACAACCAATCGAACTGGCGGTGTGGTCCGATGGGCCGGTTGAAGGGCGTCGCCGATGCGATCCGCGCGCCGGTTCCGATCGATTCGGATATGGCGCTCAATCCGTTCCGAACCTCCGTGAAGACCGCCCGCGGGGTGCGCAGCAGGCGCGCGAGCATGTTGGCCGGCATCCTCACGCGATCGACGATCTCGACCAGAAAGGAATTGTCGAGCGCGGACAGGCGCTCGTAGTTGCGCTGGCCGCGCGCCTAGGTGCCATCCGTTCCTTTACAAGAGGAACGGCAGCGCCCGTAAGCTCGCAGTACTACGCGCGCGGTTCTACGCGAGTGGTCTTACGGAATGCCGGGGGAGATCGATGGTGAAGACGCATCCGGTGCCGGGCACGTCGCGCACCCGCAGCTCGCCCCCGTTCTCTTCGACGCTCCGACGGCTAATCGCCAGCCCGAGCCCCAAACGGGGATGTCCCAGCGCAACTCCCCAATTGAGCAACCCAAAAGCGGCCAAACGGACGGCCAAGCTCGCATCCGGGGTCACCAACAGCACCACGCATGCTGCCACGGCGAACCACGCTGCCGAAGCCACGACGAGGCCAACGCCAACCAAGGCGGCGCGTTGGAGAGTACGCGAGAGCAGCTCGTGCACGTCGAGCAGCGCCAACTCGATGCGCTTGGAGATCACGCCGTGACTCCCAGCCGCCAAATGCTCGAGCGCCGACGACACCGACTGCTCACCAGCCCGTCGGTCCCTGCTCATGATGTCCCCCTGCGTCACGCATGCTTCTGTGAGTTTCACGATGTGCCTCGGTGTTCAGTGGCGCAGAGCAGACAGGATCCTCGGCCAGCTCAGTCGCTCGCAATCTCGATCTGGTTACTGACGCTCGTGACCCCCGCCACCTGCCGCGCTTTCGCGCCGATGTTGGCCTTCTCCTCGCCGCTCCTGACCGGGCCGCGCAGCGTGACGATTCCGTGTGTGACAATTCCGCGTCTGCCGATTTCGCTCGCGGCGATGATCGTGAGGTGGTTAGCGTTCGTCGCGAGCGCCGCGTCGGCTATGACCGCTTCACGAATCGTCGGGCAATGTGCATCTCGGATCGTAGGTTCGCCTGCTCGCCGGAGCTCACGGCCGCATCGCCTCGGTCGCGGAGAGGAGTAGACCCACATGCGGTGAGAGCGCCCACCATTGCGATCACAGCTACGAGTCTCTTCATACCGTCTCTTGGGGGGTGCAGTGCACTGCGCGGTGTGTTGCCATGGGCAGCGCGCCTGACACGAATACTCCTGGTCGCTTCGGCGGCAGACGCAGCCGGTGCTGCGGTGACGCGCTGCGAGCTCCGAAGTGCTGCGAAGGCAGGATCACGTGAGGTATGCACACGCGAGCGGGCAGTCCCGACGGATAGCGATTCGCTTCCATTGCCACATTGGTCTTGTACCGCGGGTGCGCCAGCGCCGTAAGATCGGAGTACTACGCGCGTGATTCTACGCGCGTGGTTTGAACGACCGCAGTGTGGGCGATGATCATCAGAGCGGGGCGCGGCGGGTCGCGTAGAACCACGCGCGTAGTACCCCGAGCTTACGGGACGACCGCGGTTCCTCTACAACAAGTCCTGGTCACAGCAGTGACTTCCCGTGACGGCACAGCGCCGGTCCGGGACTGCCGCGACCAGGAGGTCATGTATGGGAAACGAATTGAAAAGTGTACCGAAGGTTCGCGACATCGTCCCGAGCAGAAAAGCGGCCACACCTGTGGAAGTGCGTCCGCTTCATGATCGCGTGCTCGTCAGGCGGGTTCCTCGAGAAGCAACGAGCAAGGGTGGAATCATCATTCCCGACACCGCCAAGGAGAAACCGCAAGAAGGCCAGGTCGTGGCCGTCGGACCAGGCCGACGCGATGATAATGGGCGGATCCTCCCGATGGGCGTAGCGAAGGGCGACCGCACCGCATTGCAGAACGCGGCCTCCATCGCGGGTCTGCTGCTCACCAGCGAAGTGGCGATCGCCGAGAAGCCCGAGAAGAGGCCCGCGGCGCCGGCGGCGATGCCGGAGTACGACATGTAGGCGACGCCTTGGCGCGCGCCGCGCCCACCCGAAGGGCGGCTGACGCGCTCGGCACCGCCGCGGGCGTATGGGCTCATCTCCCAGGCGCGCCGGCGGCGGCGCGCCTACGGGCCGCCCAAGGGCGGCGCAGCGGCAGCGTGGTCGCCAAGCAGGCCGTGGAGGTGCTCGGATTGGCGTCGGCCCAGTTTACGGCGTGACGCACGCCTCCTCGAGCCAGGCGGCAAGGGTTCGCGCCTGTTCCTTGCGCGCCAGGCGGGCCACGTGCGACGGGGTCGGCAGTGCCGCTCGACCGCTGCCGATGTCGGCGACGAACCGGCGGAGGGACGACTCGATCTCCTCCACGGAGTCGAGCCGAGCGATGCGGTCGAGCCCCGCGTCACGCATGACCTGAGCCGTGTCCCCCGCCGGGTCCGTCAGCGCCAGGATCGGCCGGCCGGCCCGCAGATACTCGTACAGCTTGGCCGGAATCTGCCCGTTGCAATTGCTCGCCTGGAGCACGAGCAGGCCATCGGCGCGCACCATTTCGGCCAGCGCCTCCCGGTATGCGAGCGACGGAAGGACTTCCACGAACGACTCGAGGCCGTGGCTGCGCGTCAGGCCATGCAGGAGCTCCGCTTGGCCGGTCGCACGGAAGCGCAGCTTGAAGCGGCCGGCAACCAGCGCACCCTCGGCCACGAGGTGTGCCAGCGCCGCGAACAAGCACGTGGGGTCGCGCTCCGACGGATAGACGACACCGCTGTGCAGCAGCGTCACGGCACCTCGGTTGAGCGGTTTGTCGCTGTCGCGACCCGCGGCGAGGCCCGCGAAGACGTCCTCGTCGTAGCCGTTCTCGAGCACGCGAATACGGCGCGCATGCAGCGGGTAGCGATCGCGGTACAGGCGCGCGGCGCCGGGACTGGTGAAGACCGACAGGCGCGCCGCGCGGATCGCATCCGCCTCGGCGCGCTGGAAGCTACGGAACACGCGCGGGTCGGCGGGGTAGCCCTCCTGCACCATCGGATCGCGAAAGTCTGCGATCCACGGCAGCCCGGAGCGGCGATGCAACCGGCTGGCGATCAGGTGGGCGGTCGCGATGGGAAACGTCGACCAGAGGACGTCCGGCCGCTGCTGCCGAATGAGCCGTAGACCGTCCCGGACTGCGGCGAAGCGCCAGAGGGTCCAGCGATCAGGAGTGGCCAGCCACCCGGGATAGCGCCCGGCGATGGCGAAATGACGCCCGCTGTCGAGGGCGAAGGCGCGCTCGACCACGACGTCGCGCGGGATGTCCGGCACCAGATCATCGCTCGTGCGCTCGTAGGCGCGGGGATCGGCGGTCAGAACGGTGACCTCCCAGCCGAACGCCGGCAAGTGCTGGACGAAGCGCAGCGTCCGCTGAATCCCGCCGCTGGCGGCAAGCGGCGGAAAATGAAAAGCGATCATCAGCACCCGTCTCATAGGCCGCGCGCGATCCGAGCGTGCCGAACGCCGTGCCGCGTCAATCCGGGCGTCTTGCGCGATGTTGGCACGCGCAGGCATGTACCATACGACGCGACCAGAACGACCATCCCAAAGCCCATGAGCGACGAGGCGCGCAACCGCGCGATACCGCGCCATCCCGTGCTCGGGTGGAGTGCATTCAGCGGTGCGGTGCAGCCGCCGGTGCCGAGCGTCGATGCGCTGCCGCAGGTCGTGTACACGAGCAGCGGGCGCGCAGCGATCTTCCTCGCCTTGCGCGTGCTGGGATGCAGCCCCGGGGATCGCGTCCTGGTGCCCACCTATCACTGCCCGACGATGATCTCGCCGGTCGTTCGGCTGGGCGCGGTGCCGGTGTTCTATCCGCTCACTGCCGACGGCCTGCCATCGATCGACTGGCTCACACACCATGCGCAGAGCGCGCAGGCGATGCTCGTCGCCCACTACTTCGGGTTCGCGCACTCGCTGGCCGAGGTTCGCGCCCTCTGCGATGCGCGCGGCGTCGGGTTGATCGAGGATTGCGCCCACGCCTTCTTCGGGGCGGCCGACCAACCCGTGGGCCGCTGGGGCGATCTCGCCATCGCCAGCCTTCCCAAGTTCTTTCCGGTCCCGGCCGGCGGGTGCCTGGTGTCCGGGCGACGCCAGCTCTCCGATGTCGCGCTGCGGCCACCGTCGGGGTGGGACGAGCTTCGCGCCGCGCTCGACGTCGTCGAGCTCGGCGCCCGGTATGGTCGGTTTCCGGGGTTGAATGTCCTGCTGCGCGCGGCGTTCGGCGTCAAAGCGCTGGTGCGAGGCCGCCGCATCACCGCGGCGGTCGAGGACGCCTCCGATGACGTGCCTCCACCATCGGTGTCCGAGCTCGACGAGGATCTGCTGGGCGTCTCGCTGCCGCGCGCGTCGCGCCGAATCGCGCGGCGAGCCCATCGCGCCCGCATCGTCGAGTGGCGGCGGCGCAACTACGCGCTGCTCGCCGAGCTGCTGCGCGATCTGCCCGCCGCCGCCGCCTACCGGCCGGAGCTCGCCAACGATGTGACGCCGTATGTCTTTCCGCTCGAGGTGCGCCATCCGCCGCTGCGATACCGCGCGCTGCGGGCGGCGAGGATCCCGCTGTTCCGCTGGGACCGAGTGTGGCCGGGCACGCCGTCGATCGCGGGCGATTGCGGAACCCGTTGGGCGACGTCGATGTTCCAGCTCGCCTGCCACCAGGACCTGACGGAGAGCGATGTACGGGTGATGGCCGCGACAGTGCGGCGCGTCTTCAGCGACGTCGCATGAGCCCGAGCACGCGCGACAGGCCGGCAACTCGGTTGACGTTGACGTGATAGAGCATGCGCGCGTCGCGCGTCCATTGTTTGTGCCACTCCATGCGGCCGAAGAATTCCACCCGGCGGATGCGGCGGTCGATGAAGTGCGCTTTGAGCTCGTCCTCGCGAAGCAGGAGCCCCGGCGAGAGCGACTTCACCGATTCGTCGTAGGTCGTCTTGAGCACGACCTCGACGCCGTCGCTTTCGATGCACAGGTCGACGGCCACGACCCGCTCGGCGAATCGGTAGCGATATACGCGCGCCTGGCCGGCCGCGCAGAAATTCTCGAGCATGACCCGGTAGAACCGTCCTTGTGTGTTGCTGCCCTCGATCGCCGTGCCCTCGGCGCCCTTCCAGCCCGCGCTTTCGAGCCGCCCGTAACTGTCGACCGCATCCCCCACGTCCTGCGCCCGCGTGACGATCTCGAGGCGGACTGGGATCCCCTCCGCCGCGAGCTTTTTCCGCTGTTTGCGCATGTTGGCGCGCAAGTTCCTGCCGCGCGCGACCCAGTAGTCGTCAAAGGTGTCCTCGATGGCGATGGTGGCCGTCTCCACGTAGTCGAGCGTGTCGAGACCGTCGGCGGCGGCGGGACGCGGGTAGACGCGCGGATCGAGCTGCGTGATACCCAATCGCAGCGCGAACCCCGGCAGACCGGCGAGCAGCGCGGCGGCTCTCGCATGGAAGCTCCCGTCCGGCCGCATGAGCCAGGGCCCGAGCGGGAGCTGCGACGGCTGGAATGTCTCCCATACGCCGTACGACCGCGGCACGATGATCGTCATCGCCGTCACGGCGTCGCCCTCGGGGAGACGCGCCAGCTGTTCTTCACCGGTGCCGAAATGCGCCAGCAGCGGAGCGATGAATCGCGAGTGGAGGAACGGCAGCCCGTCCAACGCCGCCACCAGACCATCCCATTCCGAGCTGAAGCGCGCGAACGCCGCAGCAGGGTACAGTTGCCAGCGCATACCCGGTCACCCGCGCATGGTTTCGAGACAGATCGCCTCGAAGGCGCGCCCGACGACGGGCAGCGAGCAATTCGCGACCACGTACTGGCGCGCCGCTGACGCCAGGCGCTCCCGTAACGCCGAGTCGCGCAACAAGCGCAGCACGGCGGCGGCGAACGCCTCGGCATCGTCCGCCCGGAGGTAGTGCTCATCGGGAGCGAGCGGCAGTCCTTCGACGCCGACCGTCGTGGAGACGACCGGACAGCCGAGCGCCATCGCTTCGTAGACCTTGAGCCGCGTCCCGCCCCCGGTACGCAGCGGGACCACGGAGACATCGGCATCGCGGACGTACGGCCGGACATCGTCGACCAGACCGGTGAACGTCCAGGGCAAGCCGCGTCGCGCGACCTCGGCGACGAGCCGCCGGGGCGGGTTGCGGCCGGCGACGACCAGCCTGCTCGCCGGGCTCGCCGCGACGATGCGGGCCCACGCGTGCTCCATGAACCACTCGAGGCCGTCGATGTTCGGCCGCCAATCCATCGAGCCCGTGAAGACGATCTTGCCGCCGGTGCTGGCCACGTCACCCCGACCCAACGTCGGCGCATATGCACAGAAGTCCACGTCCACTCCGGTCGGGACGACCCGGACGTTGGCGATCCCGTACTGGTCGCGCAAAAACACCGCGTCCCGCTCCGAGACAGCCACGACGGTATCGAAGCGGTGCAGCGCGTCGCGCTCGAAGCGCTCCATCTTGCCGCGTTGGCCGCGCCAGACGGCGCGCGCGAGCGCACTCCGGGCCACGTGAGCGTTGCGCGCGTGGATCTCGCTTTCGACGTTGTGCGTGAGCAGGACGGAGCGCATCGGCAGCGGCCCGGCGGGTGCCAGAATCGCGGTGTGGACGAAGTCGAGAACGACGACGTCGGGCCGCGATGCGAGCGCACGCGCGATGGCCTCGCGTGCCCGGCGCGAACGATCGAGCGCGACCGCCACAGGGAGGCTCGACACGAGACTGAGGACGCGGTTCAACACGGATCGGTTCGTGTCGTCTTGCCACGAGATGAAGCCATCGCAGACCGACGCGATCTCCGCGCTCCAGTCGTTCTGGCCCGTTGGAGCAGGCGATATGAGCGTGATCTCGCAGGCCCCTCCCTTCATGCCGCGCAGCAGATCCGTCGTGCGGATACGCCCGCCGTGGGTGCGTGGAAAGAGAAACCACGGCGCGACGAAGAGCAGGCGGGGCCGCTCCCTCACCGGCAGGTCCCTCCGGCTAGGCGGTCGGGCGACGCGCCGCCGCCAGGCACTCGTCGATGATCCCGTCGAGCTTGCGCATCGACGCGTCCCAGTCGTGATGCGACAGCACGCGGGCACGTCCCGCTCGAGCGAGGGCGTCGCGGCCGGCGCGATCGCGGAGCAGGCGGAGGATCGCATCGGCGGTGTCGCATGGTCGATCCGCGGTCAGCAGATGCTCGCCGGGCACGGCATCAATTCCGCGAGCGGCCAGCTCCGTGCACACCACCGGTACGGCCATCGCCATCGACTCGAGAATCTTGTTCTGCGTGCCGCGCGCGATGCGCAGTGGCGCCACGGACACCGCGGCCGTGCCCAGATGCGGTCGAACGTCTGGAACGGTGCCGGTGACGGTCACCCCGGGAATCGCGGCGAGCGCTCGAATGCTGCGCGGCGGATCGGCGCCGACGATCCGCAATTGAGCCGCCGGGCGCTCCGCGCGGACGAGGGGAAGTGTCTCGCGGCAGAAATCGAGCATGGATTGCTCGTTGGGATAGTAGTCCATTCGACCGGTGAAGCAGATCGTATCGGGCTCGTAGGGAACGCCGGCTGGCTGGAAGTACTGGGGATCGACGCCGTTGGGGAACCAGTCCATGTGCCGTGCCGACGCGAAGCTCGCCAGCGACGCCACCTCGTCGCGCGTGGTACACGTACAGACATCGAACACGGCCGCCAAGCGCGCTTCGGCGCGCTGCAGCTTGTGGCCCTCGATGGCGAACATCCACGCAGCCGGGAACGGCTTGAATCGCGCGTATGCCAGCCACTTCTGCGAGTCCATGTCGCCGAAGTCGAGAATCGTCGGCGTGCGCGTGCCGTGCGGCACGTACGGAGCCATCGAGGAGCTGTGGACCATGATGAGATCGAACGCGCCAGCCGCAAGGGCCGCTCGAATGCGTCGCGCCAAACGCGGCGCATGGAAGTAGCCCATGGTCGACGGGGTGGCGGTCGGTACGCGCGCCACCGCGCGCAGGGCCCGCGTCACCCCGAACGTCCGCTCGACGATCCGTACGCGGCAATGGTCGGCAAGCCCCTCGCCTTCGCTGGCTTCGTCGGCCGTGTGGGCGAGGGATGCCACCGTCACGTCGTGCGTGCGAGCGAGGTGGCAGATCGTGTGGAAGGCGCGGATCTTGCCGCCGCGCGTCGGTGGAAACGGCAGCCGATGACAGACGTAGAAAATCCTCACGTGCGGAAACTGGAGTCGACACTCGGACTCACACGCGAGAAGACCCCCCGCGGCGTTCGTCCCCGACCGGTGCGGCCGAATCGCCGAACGGGTGGCCCGCTAGCGGCGTTTGCCAAACCGCGATGGAGTCAGCGCGAAGAACCCGATCGCGACCAACAGCACGACGATGAGCAGAAGCGCTTGGTGCGACACAGCCGGCGCCTGTGCCTTCAAGCCGCACGTGCCGCCCGCGCAGGTTTGATTCGGTTGATCGCAGATCGTGTTGCAGCAGGTCCCCTCGACGCAGAACCCTGATTGGCACTGATTCGGCATCGTGCAGCTGCCGCCGTTCGGCGTGTACATCGTTCCCGCGTACGCCTCCCAGCTGAACTGCTGGTAGGACGACGGAATCAAGTTGAAGGCGACGACGCCGTTGAAGACGACCAAGATGGCGGCCAACCCGATGCCGCGGAAGAGGCCGCGAACTTTCGCCCGCTGCAGCTGTTCCCTCATGCCCATGGTGGCCTCGCGCGAGTCATGACTATTGCCCGCTGAGCGCCTACCATCCCGTTGCGGCCCTGGTCAATAGCAAAGTTGGGTTGATTTTTTCGCGGCACCCCGGTGGCACCGAACGGGTCACCGGCTGGCTGCCGGCGCGGCCCCCTCGGGCCCCGTGCTCCGGGGTCGAACTCGATAGCACTCGCAGGCCGGGACGTACTCGAAGTTGGCGTTGACGTTGGGGATTTCGACCCTGGCTGCGACGAATACCGGCCGCCCCGAACGCAGGCGCTGCTCGACGAATCGGATGCGCTCGGGTTGGGTCGCCAGAAAGACGTTGAGCGTCTCGACGTCATCCCGTTGTTTCTCGACCAGCTGCAGATAGTCGAGAATCGGCACGTCGCCCCAGCCGGCGACGTAGACTGCGCGCGGCGGGAGGTAGGCGAACAAGTCTTCGCCGCGCCGCCGGGCCGACCAGTCGTCACTCAGGTCCACCCGATTGACATTGATCGCCAGATTGCCGGCGGCCATCATGAGCAACAGCGCTCCGACCGGAATGGCGATCGTGCCGTGCGTCCAGGCGGACACCCCCCGTGCGATCGCCTGGCAACCGACCGTGGTCCAGATGGTCCAGATGAGAAAGGTCGGGACGAGCATGAACTCCTTGTCGACGACGTCGTACGTGAGCACGAACGCCAGGTGCCCCGCGAAGATCGTCGCCAATCCCAGGTGTACGTCCGGGCGCTGCCGGAAGCCGTCGACCACGCCGAGGATGCCGACCAGTGCGCTCACTCCGATGAAGTTGCTGAACAAGCGACCGATGAAGAACGCGATCTCGCCAGGAATCTGCGCCAGGGGGACGGCGAGCATCTGGGAGGAGAACATCTGCCCCGTCACCATCCACCAGAATCCCTGCCAGGTCGCGACGTCGACGCCGAAGGCGCGCGCAAAGTTCAGGGGCGCGTGGCTGCGCAGCGGGAGGTACGCGTACACGCTGGCTCCCAGCAGACCCCAGATCGCGGCGACCGCAAGGTGGCGGATTGACGGCAGTGCGTGCCGGTCGTCGCTGCGCAGCAGAATGACCATGCCCGGCGCGGCAAATACGAGCGAGAGGTGGTTACCCAGGCCGACTCCGAAGCACAGCGCGAACAGATACAGTTGCCACGGGCGCTGCTCGGACCGCCAACGCAAGGAGAGCCAGATCAGTGCGGCGAGGAAGCAGGCCTGCAGACTGTACAGCTCCGCCGCCACCGCGCTGACCCAGAAGTAGTATGTGAATGCCAGCAGCCAGGCGCCCGCCGTCGCCGCGAACGGATCGCGGAGCAGGCGCAGCAAGACGGCACAGAAAAACGCCATCGCCGCCGCCGCCGCCACCACCGACACGAGGTTGACCCGGTAGCCGACGTCACCCACGGGTAGCCACGTGAAGAGATGGCCGAGCAGGAGGAATGTGGGCGAGCCGGGCGCGTGCACGATGCCGAGCACGTACGACCCGGTCGTGAGCTCTGCACTGTCGAGCCCGTACACGGTCGGCGCCATCGTGCGCAGATAGACCACGAATGGAATCGCGCCGGCGAGAAGCACCGCGACCCGCGCGCCTCTCGAACGGAGAGCGGTGGCGATGCGCCCGGCGTCCGTCGGCGTCAGCGGCGTAAGTTGCCGTGCCAGCTCCCGGCTGCCATGAAAGGCGCGCATGGGCTGGGTTCTTTGACGGAGGCGAGTGAAAGGCAAGGGCAGAGGAACGCTTTTGTGAGCTTCCTTGCGCGCCAACGCTGGACCTTCGCAGCCGCTCTGCTCGTGGCGGTCGTCTATGCGATCTCACTCGCGATCCTGCCAAAGCACGTCTTCTGGATGCCGGACGAAGGCGCCAAGTTGTTCCAGCTGCAGGCCTGCGGCCTGTCCTGGAAGGACGGGGTCACGTATCGGATTCCCTTCGCTGGCCAACGATTGCTGCCGGGCTCCGAGTTTCTCCCTGGCTTCGACGTGTTTCCCGAGCCCAAGACAATGGCCGACGGCAGCCTGTATCTCGAGTTCGACAGCCCGGCCGCCTTTCCGCTGTTGACCGCCCCGTTCTTTCACGCCTTCGGCGCGCTCGGTCTCTACATCCTGCCGATGGCGAGCGGCTGGCTGACCGCGACCCTCAGTGGCGTGATGGCGTCCTGGTTCGCTCCAGCGCTGGCACCGTACGCGGTCCTCCTCGTCGGTCTCGCCACGCCGGTGTGGTTCTACAGCGTGGTCTTCTGGGAGCACACGTCGGCGACGCTGTTGGGACTGCTGGCGGTCGGCCTGGTGGTTCGCGCGCCGCGCCGGGTCGAAAGCATCGCGGCCGCCGTGCCCGTGCTCGTTCTTGCCAGTGTGTTTCGCACCGAGATCGCGGCGCTGGGCGCGGCACTCGCCGTGACCTGGGGCGTGGTTGCCGTCCACGCCAGGCGCCAGCGGGCAGCTGAAACGAACGATCCGATGGACACTCGGCCCCGACCACCCGCCGGCCGCTGGCGCCTCCTGCTGCTCTCGCTCGGGTCGACCGTCGTCCTCGGCGCCGCTCTCAATACGCTTTCGACGTCTCGTCACCGGGGGCTCATCTTCGCCCTCCCGGAGCTCATCGGTGAGGCATTCTCCGGGATTGGGCACACTCCGCGGGGAATGATCGAGGTGTTCATCCACAGCCAGAATCTCGGCCCGCACGTCGGCGGTCCATGGCGCACGGCCGCGATCAGTGCCGTGCTGCTGGGCCTGGTGGCGCCGCTGGTCCGTTCCGCGCGCGTCCAAGCCGCGATGATCGTGGCCGCATTGTCGCTGATGCTCGCCTGCAGCGCCTCTCTGCTGCTCACCGGCGAGCCGTATCGCGCGCTCCACGGCCTGTTTCCGGTGGCGCCGTTTGCGATCCTGTGGCCGTTCGCGCTGCGCCACACCTGGCGGCGGCGCGACCCGTCGCTGGCGGCGCTCGGTACTGCCACCTGGGTGTACATGCTGTTCACCTTTGCCGCGCTGGCGCTCACCTACATCCACAAGGGCCTCCTCGACGTCGGAATGCAGTGGGGGCAGCGCTACCTGCTGACCGCGTACCCGATGCTCGTCATCTTGACCCTGGTCGCCCTGCGCGACCTGTGGGCGTCGTCACAACCCGGTTGGCCGCGGACCGCTTCCGTCACCCTTGTTGCTCTCCTGATCGCCTGCGCGGTCGGCCTCGAGGTGCGCGGGGTGCGGATGCTGTACGGCACGCGCGGCCTGATGGCACAGTGGGACCAGGCCATGCGCTCGGAAGGTCAGCCGATCGTCACCACGGTCTGGTGGATCGTACCGGCAGTGGCCGATCTGTTCCTCACCCACGACATGTTCTTCACCTGGCAGCCGGGCGTGGCGCATTGGGTCGAGGTTGCGCGGGATCGTGGCGTGACCAGTTTCACCCTGGCGCATACCGAACCACTGACGCTGAAGGATCTCGGGATGCCGGCCATACAGCGTGTCGGGGAATCACGCATGTTCACCGGCGGCCTGTTGCTGACCAGGTTCCAGATCGAACCGGTGCCTCGGCAATGAGGGTCGTCAAACGACTGGCCCTGTCGGCGGCAGAGATCGCCGGCATGTCCGCGCTCGCGCGGCGCCTCACCGCCGGCCGGCCGAGAATTCTCATGTATCACAACTTCTGTGGCGACACGCCCGCGTCGGCCGACCGAACCTCGGCACCGCTGCTTCGCCAACAGCTCATGCATCTGCGCCGCTACTACCGCCCGGTGCGCCTGAAGGAGCTGGGACGGCACCTTGCCAACGGGGGCGTGCCGCCGACGCGTTGCGTCGCGGTCACCGTCGACGACGGGCACGCCAACTTCCTGCATGTCGCCGTGCCGCTCCTCCGAGAGCTCGGCATCCCAGCCACGCTCTTCGTGCTCAGCGAGCTGTCGAACAGCGGCGAGTGGCTGTGGACGGACAAGTGGGAGTACGTGTGCGAACACGCCACCGGGTCGCGGGAGCGCGGACTGAGTCTGGCCGAGCTGCGACGGCTGCCGGCGGCCGACCGAGAGCGCTGTCTCGACGACTTCGCGCGCCACATGGGAGTCCGAATTCCTGCGCGTCCACCGGCCGCGTACGAGCTGGTGACCTGGGAGGACCTGAAGGAGCTGGCGACGTCCGAGCTCTTCGATATCGGGTCGCATTCGCGCACCCACCGCATTCTCAGCGACGCGGATGACGACGAATCGTGGGACGAAATCGACGGTTCTCGCCGCGATCTCGAGCGCCGTCTGGAGGTCGAGATCGCGTCGTTCTGCTTTCCGACCGGCCACCCGACGGACTACCGCGCAGACCAGCTCGAGATGCTGGCCCGGGCCGGGTACGCCTGCGCGGTGGCATCGCATTTCGGCTACGTGACCGGCCAATCGCATCGATTCGCGCTGCCGCGCATCGGGGCCGTCTTCCGCGGCATGGCCAGATTCCGACAGGAGCTCGACGGCCTCGAGTACCTGCGGCGTCGGGTCCGTCGGGAACGAGCGTACTAGCCCTCATGCGAAGAAGATTCACCAGCAAGACCACCAAGAACACCAAGACGTGCTTGGCCGAGGCAGGCCTGCCGAGACCTGGTGAGGTTGGTGTGCGTGGTGGTGAAGTCCGTTTGCTTCAAGGTTAGGTCGGGCAGTGGGGATGGGCGAGATCAGGATTCGCCAGGTTGACCCGGCGGTGGAGCGCGAGCGCATCCTCGCGCTGCTGGCCGCCAATCTTCCCGCCGCCGCCGCGCCTGAGCGCTTCGATTGGCTGTACCTGTCGAACCCGGACGGCCCGGCCCTGGTCTGGCTGGCCGAGCATGAGCACGGCCAGCCCCTGGGAACGTCCGCCGCCCACCCGCGCCGGATGCGCGTCGGAGGCGCGCTGGCGCGCGCGCTCAACCTCGGCGACTTCGCCATCGACCAGTCGCAACGTACCCTTGGTCTCGCCCGTCGCCTGCTCGAGGCAACGCTGGCTCCCGTGCGCGACCGCACCTATGCGCTGAGCTA
>Ga0187893_10009694_pt1 | contig 14696 bp, 11 predicted proteins | sample MA1701074metaG_FD_139574 | JGI IMG/M metagenome (GOLD analysis project Ga0187893, IMG submission 139574) | White microbial mat communities from a basaltic lava cave in the Kipuka Kanohina Cave System on the Island of Hawaii, USA - MA170107-4 metaG ...
CGTCTTTCTTGTTAAATCCTGTATAGGTCAGGTAGTAGGTGTCATTAATCTTAACCAAGCGGGGATCTTCCAACCCCCCACCTTGCTCATAGTCAGTAGCCGGCTCCAGCAAAGGTTTTGTCCGGCGATTGAAGTGTATTCCGTCCAAACTGGTGGCGTAGCCTAACCGCGAGGTGCCATTTTTATCCTGGGCCCGATAGATCATCACAAATTCATTTCCACGTTTTACCACCGCCGGATTAAAGACGCCGGCCGATTCAAATTCATTGGTGGTGGGGCGCAAAATAGGCCCCGCAGAAAGACGCACCCAATCTCCCCAGGGTGGCTGGTGCTGCGTCCAGTAAAAGCCGAGAAAGATCAGTAACAAGAAACCCAGGATTCTGTAAGGCGAGGGCTGCATAGCATTTTGTAGCACTTTCGCAGTTTACCAGCGCGCCTCAAGCTTTGATTCCGCTGCTGGCAATGCTTTGAATCAGGTAACGCTGAAACAACACATACGCGATGATGACAGGCAATGCCAACATTACTGCCGCTGCCAGTTGTACGCCCAGCTGGGCTTCCGCCTGTCCGCCGACTGTGAAGAGTGTCACCATCAGCGGCATGGTCATCAAATCAGGATTGCGAATCACCATCAAAGGCCACAACACCTCATTCCAAACTCCCATGAAAGAGAGAATCGCAACCGTCATAATGGCCGGCTTTGAGAGCGGGTAGATGATACGGAAGAGAATGCCCCAATCTGAGCAGCCGTCCAGCCGGGCCGCCTCGATCAAAGACTGCGGTATAGACAGCAAAAACTGGCGGAAAATTAGAATTGCATAACTACTGGTCATGGCCGGCACAATCAACGCGAGATACGAGTCAATCCAGCCGAAGCGAACCATCATTGTGTATAGCGGTATCACCGTCAGTTGTCCTGGAATCATCATCGTGGCCAAGGCCAGGTTAAAAACCAACTCTCGACCTCGAAAATGTAAACGGGCGAGGGCATAGCCAACCATTGAACTGAAAATAATCACTGAAGCAGTCACCAGAATTGAGACGAACAGGCTGTTGGCAAAGCCACGAAAGATTGGGATTTTGCGAATGACGAAGCGGTAGCTATCGAGCGTGAGGTGCGATGAGAAGGGAGTGAAACCGGCAATCTCTATTTCCGGCTTGAGTGATGCGCCGAGCATCCATACGAAAGGATAAAGAAACATCAGCGCGCCAGCGGTCAAAATTATGTAGAGCAAAAAGCGTTTTGTCATACAGCCTCAGTTTCCACGAAGCGCCGTTGCAGAATAACAACTGTAAAGATGATTATCGCCCAGAAAAACCCGATCGTGGCCGCGTAACCCATCTTGTTGAAGAAAAATGCCTGCTTGTAAAGATAGAGAATTCCGGAAAGAGTGCTGCTGGCTGGTCCACCCCCGGTCATCACGTAAGGTTCAATAAATAATGAAAAGCCCCCGATTGTCGAGAGGACAAGCACCAGCATAATAGTGGGGTTGAGCATGGGGACTGTGATTCGCAAAAATTTCTGCCAGGCGCTGGCGCCGTCGAGTTCCGCGGCCTCATACAAGTCAGACGGGATAGCTTGTAATCCGACTAGAAAGAGCACTACATAGAGTCCAACGTTTTTCCAGGTCGCCATGATAGCAATCGCGGGCATCGCGTAACGATAATCCGTGAGCCAGGGAATTCCCGGTAGCCCCACTCGCTGTAACAAAACATTGAAGAGTCCCGTCTCACTTGCGTAGAGCTGCTGCCAGAGAATAGTAACCACAACGCCTGACACGACGACGGGCATAAAGTAACTTGCCCGGAAGAAGGTTCGGCCCCGAATCTTTTGATTCAGAAGCTGGGCCAATCCCAGTGCGATGGCTAACTGCAAGGGAATGTGTATGAGGAGGAAGTAGAGGGTGTTGAAAAAGGCACGCCAGATCAGCGGATCGGTGAACAAAAGTTTGAGATTGCCCAGCCCAACGAATTTCATAGGCGTGTAAATGTTCCAGCGGTGAAAGATCAAGATAAAGGCGAAAGCGAGCGGATAGCCCAGGAAGATGGCAAGGTGAAGTAGATAGGGCAGCACCATTACGTAGCCGACTCTGTCGGTTGCGTGGCTGCGGTCCATGCTCAATGACTGCCTGAGTATATTTAGCAGCATCGCAGGGAAAGATAAGGTCTCATCACATTCACAGGAATAGCGGCGGCCCATCCAATAATGTCGATTTATTGGGCATTGAGAATTTGCTGACTTCTCCTGGCTGCATCCTGTACCGATTGCTCTGGTGATTTGAGTCCAAAGACAACCGAACTCTCGACTTCTTGGGCAATCGTATCGAAAATCTCTTTTAGTTCAGCCACTGAATCTATGCTGCGCGCAGTAAGCAGTTGTTCGGCAAACTGTACCATGCGGGGGTTACGTTTGAAGTAGTCTGCGAAAGTTGGATCAACGAGGAGCTCACCCCTGATTGGCAGCTGGCTCGTCAATTCCAACAATAGTAAGTCGTTTTTTCTGGAGATAAGGAACCTGACGAACTCCCAGGCCTGACGCGGATAGCGGCAAGTCTTAAATATTACGATGCTTTTTGGATCGGCGAAGCTGGGGTGTTCACCAGTTACATTGTCAGGGCGAGGCACCGGCCCGAATGAATACTCAAAGTCGGCTGTTCGGTACCGTTAAAGCTGACTAATGCTGTTGGGCCCGGTGAATTTCGCTGCCACGCGGCCATCCAGGAAAACATCCCCCTGGAAGGATTGGCGTGGCATGTAGCCTCTGGCAAAACACTCCTGCAGGAAACGAAAGACCGCAACGGAATGCTCGTTGTCGAAAATTACTCGGCGGTCAGCAAGCAAGTTTTTACCGTTTGTGGCCGCCAGGTAAAGCGGATAGTAGTCGAATAACCGTTTGTACCAGATCGGGAAATAATCGATGGTCGCCATCCACTGATCCATTCTGCCATCGCCATCGCGGTCCCGTGTGACGCGGGCTGCGGCGGCCAAAAACTCCGAGTAAGTGGTAGGCAGGATCAGGACACCGGCTTCACGGAGCATTCGAGTGTTGTATAACACCATGACCGGGTTCGCCTTCCAGGGCACCTGATAATAACGCCCATCTGCTGAGCGATACTGCTCCAAAACTTCAGCTGGCATACGCTCATGCATGGTACTTAAGAAATCGGGGTATTCGTCCAACTGAATTACACTGCCAGCGTCGATTAGATCTTGCATCACTCCCGGGAAAACGTTTGCATATATATCTGGCGTCGTCTGGCTGGCGATGGCAGCGAGGACGACTTCCTCAGACGACTGCCCGGAAGGCACTGGCTCGACGGTTATTTGAACTTCCGTTTGCAGCCGGTTCCATTCGGCCGCGATCTGGTGGGCAAATTCGGTCTCCTGCGCGTTCGTAGCACTCCAGTACCTGAGATTTATTCGCCCGTTCGTTCCCATGTCCCCTGTGGGAGGCGACGAGGCACAACTCACAAGCACGGCAAGCCCTACCAGGATACAGAAAAGTTTCGCCGGGCTTGCCATCAAGTGAGCGCCTCGGTTGTCAGAGGATCGAAGAGTGTAGCCCGCTTCAGGTTCAGCGTCAGGTTAATGACTTCGTCGCTCTTAACAAGGGTTCTTGGATTTAAGCGAACGATGACCTCATGTCCGGCAACCGAGCACGTTGCAAGTACCTCGCTGCCCAGCGGTTCCAAAAAAATCACTCGGGCCGTAATCATTTCGTCATCAGCCGTATGGGTGGCTAACGACTTTTCAGAAATGTCTTCGGGTCGTATTCCCAGCACGAGTGAGCGAGCACCAGTATTACCCAGCTTTGTAAAGGCTGCTTTCTTTTCAGGTGGTAACCCGAGCCGAAACCCTTCACCCAGCAGGAAAAGCTGGCCGTCCTGCTCACTCAGCAGGCAGTCGATAAAATTCATCGGGGGGCTACCAATGAAACTCGCAACGAACTGATTGACCGGGCGCTCATAAATTTCCAGTGGTGCCCCAATCTGCTGCACGATGCCATCCTTAAGCACGATTAACCGATCGCCCATGCTCATTGCTTCTACTTGATCATGAGTGACATATAGTATGGTCGTCTTCAGGCGCTTGTGCAGCTTAATCAGCTCAGCGCGCATAGATACTCTTAACTTGGCATCCAGATTACTCAGCGGTTCGTCGAAAAGGAAAAGTTTTGGTTGTCTAACGATTGCGCGACCAAGAGCTACTCGCTGGCGTTGTCCTCCGGAGAGTGCCCTGGGTTTGCGGTCAAGGAAATCCTTCAGATTCAGGATGTCTGCTGCCGCGCGGACGCGGCTGTCAATTTCAGACTTGGGCAGTTTCCGCATCTTCAAGCCGAAGGACATGTTCTCGTAGACACTCATATGCGGGTAAAGCGCGTAATTCTGAAAGACCATGGCAATGTCCCGGTCTTTAGCCGGAATACTGTTGACGAGCCTACTACCGATATACATTTCTCCTTGAGTTGCTGTCTCCAGTCCCGCAATCATGCGCAGCAAAGTGGATTTTCCGCAGCCCGATGGACCAACAAGCATTACAAACTCACCATCTTGTACTTCCAGGCTAGTAGGCGCGAGGGCCTGGATGTTCCCTGGATAGATCTTGGACACGCTTTTGAGCTTAAGTTCTGCCACTTTCGTATCCTCAGGCAAACTCGCTTAAGAAACTTGTTAATTCCAAAGATTCTATCAGAATTTGGGGGCAGAACTGGTGTCAGCTAGCCCGCGAATCAAGATGCCACAGGCTAGTCCGGTGGTGCTTCAGTTCGTCACTACTCAAAAGACGCTCCCCGAATTTTAGATGCCACGGCTTGTCCCGTGGAGCTTCACGTTCGTCACCACTCAAAAGACGCTCAGTCGGATTTAAGATGCCACGGGCTTGTCCCGTGGAGTTTAACGTTCCTGGCCGCCCATAGATGCACTGACGACCAGAACTTCGATAGAATCTGCCTGCGTATTTGGCGAGCGTGAGACTCCACGGGGCAAGCCCGTGGCATCTTGAGAAGATCTGAACTGTTCACGGAATTCTGAGAAGATCTGAACTATTCACGGAATTCTAACCATTGATTAAGGCTTTCAAGCGATGTCACAAATTCTTTTCATGAAATTTAAGGAAGATACGAATATGAACCATCAATCTCGACGAAAATACTTTATCTCTCTTCCAATCATTCTGGGCCTGCTCTTTTCACCGTTAGCCCTAATCGGCTCGTCACCCGAGCAAGCGTCTCCCGCACAGCTCGCGGCGATTCAGAAATACATCAAACAAAGCTGGCAGGTTCTGATGCGGTCAAACGCAGACCTGGCCAAAGCCGCACCCGATCCAAAGTTCAAGCCGAAGGCTGATGGGCGCTGGCCGGTATATGTCTCGCGGCTCGAGAAGATTCAACCCATCGAACAGAGTTTACGAGCCCAGATGTCAGATAAAGACTTTGCCACTATCGAAATTCGTCAAGTGCCCTTGAATCCGGACGAAATCCGGGAGCATGGTTTGCTCTATCTGCCCCATCCTTATGTTGTGCCCGGCGGCCGCTTTAACGAGATGTATGGCTGGGACAGTTATTTCACCCAGGTGGGCCTGGTACGTGACGGTGAAATGACCCTGGCAAGGAACATGACCGATAACTTTCTTTACCAGATCGAACACTATGGAAAAATACTGAATGCCAACCGGACTTATTACCTGTCACGCTCTCAACCTCCCTTTTTGACCCAGATGATTCTCGATGTCTATCGCAAGGAACCTAACAAAGTTTGGCTGCGGAAAACTGTTCCCGCAATCGAGAAGTACTACCGCTTCTGGACCGAGGAACCGCACCTCACAAAGGAAACCGGTCTTTCACGCTATTACGACTTTGGCGATGGACCAGCCCCTGAGGTTCTCTCGGGGGAACGTGACGAAGAGGGGCGTGACCACTACGATCTGGTCAAAGAGTACTACCGCACGCATGAGGTTAAAGATTATGAACTGAGTAAGTTTTACAACAAGGAAAAGGACGAGCTGACACCCCTGTTTTACAAGGGAGACCGCTCGATGCGCGAGTCGGGCTTTGATCCTTCAAATCGGTTTGGACCCTTTAATGCAGACATAATCAACTACGACCCGGTTTGTCTTAATTCCCTGCTCTATTTAATGGAGCAGGATACAGCGGAAATACTGCGCCTCCTTGGTCGTCATCGTGAGGCTCGAGTTTGGACTGCTCGCGCCGCCGAGCGTCGCCGGAAGGTCAACGAGCTGATGTGGGATGAGCAGGACGGTCTTTACTATGACTACAACTTCGCTGAAAAGAGGGTCCGACGGTATCCTTTTGTTACCACTTTCTATCCGCTTTGGGTTGGGATAGCCAATCGCCAGCAAGCAGCGCGGCTGGTGAGCAACTTGAACAAGTTTGAGCGTGCGGGTGGGCTGTTGACCAGCACGAATGTAAGCGGCAATCAATGGGACGCTCCTTTTGGCTGGGCGCCCACCGAAATAATTGCCATTCAAGGGCTGCGCCGCTATGGATACAACGAAGCAGCGAATCGCCTCACTGTCAATTTCCTTTCCACCATTCTTAAGGAGTTTATCCAGCACAACACAATCGTGGAAAAATATGACGTTGAGCGGCGAGAGTCAGAAGTCAGCGCGGGCCTCAAGTTTGGGTACAAGTCAAACGAGATTGGGTTTGGCTGGACCAATGCGGCCTTTACGGAACTCTACGCGCAGTTGCCTGTGCGGGAAAGAACAAAGGTACTCAAGCTGGACGGCCTGGGGATGCCGCGCATCTTCCTGTTATTGCCCGAGGGACCCGAGCTCCGGTTGTACTGGACGAGGTGATAGGGATCCTTTGAAGTAAATCTGGAAGGGATCAGAAGAGCAATCTCGCTCCAAAGCCAGTGTAGCCTTCTTGCTCTAGTGTGGAGTCTTATTTAACCTTTGAATGCTCTTTTTTATGCTGCTGCTAAGTTCCACCATGCTGTCAAGATCAAGGGAGGCTTTGGCCGAATCGTTGACGTCGATGACCCCTGGAGTTTCGAAAAAGGGACTCGTGACAAAGGCTTCGATATGATTGCAAAGAGTTATCAGAGCTTGTCTTACTTGTTTCTCATCAGCAAGGAGTAGTTCTTTCTGTGATGTTTTCTCTTTTTCCGGAGTCGGAAGCGCCAAATTATTCTTAAGCCTACTGGAGCGCCGCGTTATCTCACCGGTCACCTCTGAAATTAATTTGTAATCAAGTCCATTGTTCCCATGGACGGCGCGAACAATCTGGTTCCGAGCAACCTGCACCCCCTCGAAGTCCTGCTTAACCTGTGAGATTAAAGCGTGAACATAAACCATGCTCGTAGTCTTTCCGGCTCGACCTCCAAGGCGCTCACGCAGAATATCCGTTTGGGTCATAGTTTGTTGCCTGGTCATTTCGGTCTGGCGACGCTCGATAACCGGAGGCAGATAGACTTGCGGATTTTGTTGTTGGGCGAGGCCAGCGGTTGCCACTAAGCCGAGTGGTACAAGCGCTAAGGCCACGTGAATTGAAAGTCTGGTCATAGTCCAAACCTCGATGTGATCCGGACCTGTGAGGATAGAATTAAAAGACTATTAATTCATAGGGATTTCCGAAAAAAGGCCTTCCTGAAGTGTATCCAGGAAGGCCCGGGTAGCGTGTTTTAGTAGCGTTTAGAAGAGGAACCGAGCGCCGAATTGCCACTGCCGTTGTCGCGCTTGTGGAAATTGCGTGCTTGTAATTCTGCCGACATCCGGGCTGTCCACTTGACTTACTGGCAAGCCCAGGTTGACGTGGTTAAACAGATTGAAGACCTCTGCGCGGAACTCTACTCTAGAGCCCTCCCAAACACCGAAATTCTTGAAGATTGAGAGGTCACTCTGCCAGAAAGCAGGCCCGCGTAAGCTATTACGTCCAGCATCACCGAATTGATTCGGACCCGGTCTTTCCCAGGGCGTGCCTGAACCAACGCCTCCGGTGAACCAGCGATCTCTACTTTGACCCGTATTCGGATCCCCGGTCCTGTTGGGCCGGCAAGGTCCGGCATTTGTGGCCCCGGCACAGGAGGAAAGAGTGGGTGTAAATGGCAGACCACTCTGCCAGGTGTTTGTAGAATTGATCTGCCAGCCGCCGATCAGATAATCGAGGCCTTTAGAGATACCCGATAGATAGGTTCGCCCACGGCCCACGGGGACGTCCCAGACTTCAGTAAACAAAATGACGTGTCTTCGGTCAAAACCAGATGGACCGTACACGACGCGGCGGTCATGAATATACTCATCGCTATAGTTTTTCGCGGACTGCCATGTATAGTGAGCCAAGATCGAAAGCCCACTCACACGAGTTTCAAACTTTGACTGCAAGGCATTGTACCGATTATCGGCATCGTTTCCGTAATAGGTGATATTTTGAGACCAGCCAAAACGGCTGAAGAATGGTCTCCGCCGCTCTGTTTCGAGTATGCTGAGATCACTAGCCGGTTGATTGACGTTATAACCTGGTCCATCACCATACAACACGTGAGTTCCTTTGTTGCCAACATACCCGATCTCAAACGAAGTGTTTCGACCAAACTGATGTTGGACCGTAGCGTTCCAGGCGTCCAGCGTGGGTAACCTCATCTTGAATGGTCGGGCGCGACCTTCTATACCAAGCGGTAGCGGCAAGCGGCCATTCGACGGAACAGGTGTGAAAACCGGTGCTGGCGGACCGGAAGCCAAAGTGAAAACGCTGCCAAAACTCCCTCCTGGAGCATCCAGACTCTGAAAAGCAATTACGGGCAGGTTCTGGGTGACGGCGTGACCAAAGATGGAGCCGAATACGCCGACGTCAAAGCTCCTGCCATAGCCGAAGCGAACAACTGTTTTCTCAGTCCACTGGTAGGCCAGTCCGAGCCTCGGCGCAATGGCTTTATACGTAGGCTCTACATTAAAACGGGAATTGACGTCGCCAACATTCGCAACAAAGAGCTCTCCGGTATCGAGATTCAGCAAACTTCCATCTCCCGGACGCTTGACGTATTCGGGGTAGATCAACTCCCAACGCAATCCGTAGTTAAGCGTTAGCTTCTGGCTCCAGCGCCAGGTGTCCTGACCATAGAAGAAAAACCGGCGCTGATACTCGCGGGCATCGGTTACCGTGCTTGCATAACGCCTAAATAAACTGACATTGCCGAGCAGGAAAGAAGCGAGGCCAACGCCCGTCCGGGCGGCAGTGGTGCCGTCCGGATTAACTAAGGCTGTTCCCTCGTTCTCAAACTTCAATAAGCCGGCGCGGGGTGCGTCTGACGGTACTCGCAGGTTTCGCGCAAAACGGATATCGCCATCAAACTTGTAGGAATGATTTCCGCGGAGGAAAGTCCAATTGTTGACAAACTGTATCTGTTCTTCCTGCTGCCTGAGTGGACAATTACATCCATTAACGGCCAGGCCGTAACCAAACTTAAACGTTCGGCGATCATCATCGTTATTGAACGGACTGGTCTCAATAACGAAAGCAGGCGTGTAATCAGTTGGTCCACCGGTATTAAGACCGGGAATGCCGGCGTCTGTAGCGGGGGTTGTACCAAAATCCCCGGGCAGCACGTTGACCTTATAACGGAAGAAACCGAAGCGAAAATCGGTAACGGTATAAGGAGTCAGTGCGTAATCGAAGCCTGCCGCAATGGATGCGTTGCGCACCTTAGAATTGCCGCCGAAGCGCGCGCCGCTTAAATCAGGACCGCCAAAATTGAAGCCAAATGCACCCGGCTTAGTTCTTTCGTACTCAGCAAAACTATAACGTCCGAACAGATGGAGTTTCTCACTCCAATAGTGATCGTCGCGGATGTTAAATTGATCGCCGTCGAAGACATCGGGACCACTGGCCGTATAGTTGTTGATTACGTCTGGTCCATTGGGTAAGGGTAGATTTTGCAGGAGAGCCAGCGCCTGCGGAGATACGCGCGACGCTGGAATCAGGTTGCCTGCAAATGGCTGACGCCCCTGGCCGGTGACTGGATCGCCCGTCGCCGGATCATATATCTGGTCACCGTAGGCGCTAAGGTCGAAGAAACCCGCAGCGTTGGGTTGGCGCGCAGCGGCAATCGGCACTGTGGTCCTGACCGAACCACCCTCCTTGCTTCGAGTGCCTTGATAGTCGCCAAATATGAAGTTCTTATCCCTGAGGATTCTCCAGCCCAGGGAGCCGCCAAACTGACTCCAGAGCCCCTCAGGCAAAAGCCTGCCAGTGAGGGGATCGATGGTGGACTGTGAGTACGGGTCACGGGCCTGGGTCAAGTCGTTGCGTCAAAACAGGAAAACGCTACCGTGAGGGTCGTTCGATCCAGACCGCGTTTGGGCCGTAACGACACCAGCGTTTGCTTGGCCGAATTCAGCATCATAGTTTTGCGTCGTAACCTTCGCCTGGGTTACCGACTCAAGCGTTGGGTTAATCACGATAATGCCCAAAATCGGATCTCGATTATCGGTTCCGTCCAGCTGGTAAGAAGTACCACTGAAATGTTGACCATTAACCATTGTCTGAGTGGAACCCTGAGGATTCTCGCTCGCCGCGTGTTGCCATCCAGGAAGCTGTTGTGTCCCGGGTGAGAGCAACAAGAACTTAGTAAAGTTACGATCGAAAGTAGGCAGTTCCTGAATTTGCCGCTGATCAAAACTTGTAGCAACATCTGAGCGATCGGTTTTCAGGCTGAGCTCTATTGCTTCAGAACTGATTGTCACAGTCTCCGTTACTGCCCCGATTTCCAAAGCAACATCGGTAGTCGTCGCCACGTCAACTTTAACTACAACTTCTGTTGTGGCCGCTTTATAGCCATCCTGCTCAATTTTTACCTGGTATCGTCCGGGAATAAGGTGCGTGACGTTGTAAAAACCCGCTTCGTTCGTTTTTACCTGGTTCGAAACATTCTGGACGATGTTTGTAACAGTTACAGTGGCGCCTACTACGGCTGCGCCCTGGGGATCAGTTACTGTTCCCGTGACACTTCCGTATACAGCTTGCGCCCGCAGATCAACAGCCTGTGCGATGATGATCAGGAAACAAAACAGGACGGGTACGGCCTTGCTTCTGCTCATTGTTGAACTCCTTTGAGGTTGGCAATTCAATGCGGAACCGGAAATGATCTACAATTACCTGCGTCCACCGAGAATAACGATTCACCTGATATGTGCTCGTCGAAGACATGAACCGAGAGTCTGAACATAGATTAATGGCCTTTGGGAGTGAGGAGAAATTACACCGCTGTTAGTTTGAGTCAACATTTATTTCTCAGGAAGGCTTGCACAAGGGGGAAAAAGCCTGCCTGCGCTCTTTTAGTTTTCGGACGATTTTTCGTAATGTTTTTCCACGCTGAAACAGCAGATTCGAGGTTTCCAATGGCTTGCGTAGGAATCCTTTTAATTACCTTATTGATCAACCTGTTTAGTCAATCAGCTGCGGGGCAGAGTGAACGCCCGACAGGAACAGATCGCCAATTCATTTCTACGCTTACGCGGGCCCAGACACTGCTCGGGGTGGGAAGGGTTGACGAAGCCATATCGCTTTTGGAGTCCATCTCCCAGGCCCGGGCTAACGATCCCACCATAACTTACCTGCTTGGACTAGCCCATTATCAGAAGAGCGACCACGTCCGGGCGATTGAGTACCTTTCCAAGGCTGTTAAGCAGTTGCCGCAAACAAGTGCCCAATATCAAAAGGCGGTGCAGATGCTCGGCCTTGCGCATTATGTGCGCGGAGCGCTCAAGGAGGCGATTCCTTATCTGGAAGAGCTAAGGCTTTGGGATCCAGATAGCGTGGAGTCCTCTTACGTGCTGGGGATCAGCTACATTCAGACTCACAACACAGATAAGGCGCGTGAAGCCTTCGCCCGAATGTTTCGCGTTCCTGCAGATTCTCCCGCCGCTTGTCTGATTAGCGCTCAGATGTTGATTCGCCAGCAGTTCGAAATCCTGGCGGAGAAGGAGTTGCGGAAGGCGCTGGAGCTTGATCCGAAACTACCACAAGCTAATTTTCTACTTGGCGAGATGGCAATCTTTCGCGCCGACATTGATGAAGGGATCAACCTGTTGCAAAAGGAGATTGCCCTCAACCCGGGTTTTAGTATGGCTTACTACGGACTGGGAGAGGCGTATACACGACAACTGAAATGGGAAGAGGCCGTTGCGCCACTGCAAAAATCGATCTGGCTGAACCCCTACTTTAGTGGTCCCTATATTGTTCTCGGCAAGGTGCATTTCAAGAAAGGCGATCTATTAAATGCGGAAACGGCATTAAGACGCGCTTTGACAATGGATCCAAACAATTTTTCTGCCCACCATTTATTGGGACAAGTGTTGCGGCAGGCCAATCGCCTGGAAGAGGCGAAAAAGGAGTTCGAATTGGCTGAGAGGCTGCGGACAAGTTCAGATCATCAGAGAAGGTGACCGCGAAGGAGCCGGAGGTTTTAACGGGCGAACAACTTGAAGCTTCTAGCAGATCTGTCCTTCACCCCGGGAGGGGGTAACAGACATACGTAATCTCTGTGTTCCCAGAGAGGGCGGCTACTATCGGAAATTTGCAAATTGGGTTCGTTGAGTGCTATTTACTAACCAAAACGCTCACCACTGAGAAGACAATGTTTAAAACCAGATTCCGAATGGTGATTTTCTATCTCACAATAGCCGCCGCCTTGCTGATAGGCGGATCCAATCCCCTGGCCGTTAGCTGTCTGACACTCACCTCTACCACATCAAGCACCCCCGAACCTGGATTTCCTGTCACGTTTGTAGACATAGCTGGGCAAGCCGGACTTTCCGAACCGATTGTGTATGGTGGTCTTGAACAAAAGAAATACATCATCGAAACCAATGGTAGCGGCGTCGCTTTTCTCGATTACGATAACGATGGCTGGACGGATATTCTCCTTCTCAATGGAAGTCGCCTGGAAGGATTTCCTCAGGGAAAAGAACCCACCACCAAGTTATATCGGAATAATCGCCAAGGTAGCTTCGTGGAAGTAACAGCCCGAGCCGGAGTTCGCTCGACCGGTTGGGGATCAGGGATTTGTGCCGGCGACTACAACAATGATGGGTTCGACGATTTCTACTTGACCTATTGGGGTCGGAACGTTCTCTATCAGAATAGTGGTAAAGGTACATTCATCGAAGTCACTCAAAACGCTGGACTGAAAGCAGAAAGAGATCGCTGGGGTTCGGGTTGTACTTTTGTTGACTATGATCGTGATGGAGACCTAGATCTTTTTGTCGCCAACTACTTAAAGTTCGATCTCACCACAGCCCCTGAACCCGGCAAAGCAGCAAATTGCTTCTGGAAAGGAATTCCAGTTAATTGCGGGCCGAAGGGTCTACCCACCGACACCAATCTGCTTTATCAGAACAACGGGGATGGCACGTTCTCAGATGTCTCCGAGAAATCCCGGATTGCCGCCGTCAAGAATCGCTATTCGATGACGGCGATCACCACCGACTTCAATAACGATGGCTGGCCGGATATCTATGTCGCCTGTGATTCAACCGCCAGCACACTCTACCGTAACAATCGCGACGGCACATTTACAGATGTGGCTCTGGAAACTGGCACGGCTTACAACGAAGATGGTCAGGCACAGGCCGGTATGGGCGTTGCCATTGGCGACTATAATCGAGACGGACTCCTGGACATTTTCAAGACTCATTTCGCGGACGATCTTCCAGTGCTTTACAAGCACAGCGGCCGGGATTTCTTTGATGATGCTTCCCGCGCCGCGGGCTTTGATCATACTCGTCATGTTCAGTGGGGCACTGGATTTGCTGACTTCGATAACGACGGCCTTCCCGACCTACTAATCGCCACCGGCAACGTCTACCCGGAGGTGGAAAAACTCTTCCCTGAGTACGCCCATCGGGGCCCGCGTCTGATCTATCAAAACCTTGGCAATGGCCGGTTCAAAGATGTTACTGCGCAAGCCGGCCCGGGTGCCTTGACTCCAAAATCCAGTCGCGGCACGGCGTTCGGAGATTTTGATAATGACGGCGATGTTGATGTTCTGGTGATGAACATGAACGAGCCACCATCGTTGTTGCGCAATGAATACATCACCAGACGAGGTGGGCCGACCAATAACTGGCTGCGTTTGAAGCTGATCGGCTCGAAGTCAAATCGTAGTGCTATTGGCGCCAGGGTGGCGGTCAAGGATGGCCAGCGTTTGCAGGTTCAAGAAATAACCAGCCAGTCCAGCTATTATTCACACAACGATCTCCGCTTACACTTCGGCATGGGCTCAAGCTCGAAGGCGGAGCAAATCGAGATCCGCTGGCCCAATGGTGAGACTGAAACCGTTAAGGATGTAGCCGTAAATCAGACCGTGCGCATCAAAGAAGGCCGCGGGGTAGTGAAATAATCTGTAGGGGCGGCTCTTCCAAGAAACTCCTGTGGGTTCTCGGCGGCGGGTCTACCGCGAAGCGGTTGCGGCCTCCAGCCCAACGTTGCCGCGCTTCGCGGCTACGTTGGGTCCAATCCACCATTAATTTTCAACCGCAAAGCGGTTGCGGCCTGGTTGCGGGGAAGGCCGCAACCGCTTCGCGGTTGATGTTTCCGTTTAACCCACTCCCTACCCAACGTAGCCGCGAAGCGCGGCAACGTTGGGCTGGAGGCCGCAACCGCTTCGCGGTAGAAATGGGACAACTCAGAGCGTCGAGAACAGACGCTTTCGTCCGGTTTCCTTAAGACATCTGCAGGC